>ERZ1292630.1504-Hain-H41-02um-R3-1504-length-22918-cov-7_pt1 | contig 20394 bp, 13 predicted proteins | sample MGYA00564408_ERZ1292630 | MGnify/ENA primary metagenome ERZ1292630 (study PRJEB36523, sample SAMEA6512641) | groundwater metagenome | collected 2019-01-08 | study: AquaDiva: Metagenomics assemblies of 32 groundwater samples
TATCAGCTATCAGCAAGACAGCCCCGCACCTTGCCCCCCCCCACACACACACAACCCCCGACAACTCTCTCGTATCTCATCCCAATTCATCGTGATAGTTGCGGCGTCGCCGAACATAGGAAGGGTTGCACGCGGTGTACGAGCAAAACATCTCCACGAGAGCGGGCAAAATGACGCCCGTGGGTTTCTTCGCGTCCAAATTCGCGAACATGTACTTACCAATTTCTTCGATCGTGTGCTCGTCGTGCAGCCACTTCGTGCACGCATACCGAACGGCGTCGTTCACTTCCTGAGGGTGCTGTGGGTCCTCGTGGTGGCGCACGAGGTCGAACGGGCCGGTGGCCTCGTCCTCGTGATTCAGTAGCTTGTGCGTCTCCGGGAGCTTTTTGCACACGTCGGAGACCATTTCCTCGATTCCGTAGCGGTGAAGGTGATACCTGTCACAGCGCGGGTCCGACGCGTGGTCGTTGCACAAGTCGCGCAGTTGCACCCCCTGGTGCCACACAAATTCGATAGCACGTTCACACACTTTGCAGCGAATCCGAGCGTCGTTAAGAGCGGCCGCCGCACTTGGTGACAGTGAAGCCGATGCCCTTTTCCCAGTTGGCTGCGCATCCGCGACCAAAGCGACGAGTAAAAGCACTGCAAGCAAGGCTGTTCGAGATCGCATCATACGACGGCGTGACCAAAGAGGGGGGAAATTTGGGTGCCTGATTTCGCCTAGTTTCCTGCCGTGCTGTGTTACAATGTCAAGTCCGAAGACACAAAGTTGGAGAAGAAAGGCGGGGAAGCAGGCTGAGAGTAAGGGACGGGATGAGTGAAAGCCGCCACATCAGAACGATCGAGATGCGGTGCGGCGACACGACCACCCGAGACCAGGTGAGCGTGTGAACCAGAAGACAAAGAGAGGTCACCGTGAGAACATGAGCACGTACTGCTCATGATTGGAGCCTCGCACGGCGTCCGCTCTGAGGCGCCCGATGCTCGCGCCCATGTCGACGGTGATGGACGCCGTTCCGGCAGCCGTCGCGGACTGTCTCGCGGCCAGCAACTGTTGTAATTGTGAGATGGCCGTCGCCGCCGCCCAGTTGAACAGCGGATGCTCCATGACGTCGAAGAACGAAGCGACCCGCAAAACGCCTCCGGTCGCATCCGCCGGTGCCCCCTCGGCAGGAGCGGCGGCGACGCTTGGGGAAGCAAGCTGTTTCCACGCCAGGCGGATGTGGCGCGTGGGATTTTCCACCGTGACGTACAACTTCGCCAAGGGCATCGAAGCGCCATACGACACGGCTGGTTGACCCGGTGCCGCGGCTACCAAGGGAGCCCCGACCGCGCCGTCCGTTTCATCGGACACTTCCGACTGAAGCTGCTTCTTGACGTTCGCATCCACGAAGATGTATTCGGCATCGACGTCCGATGATTGCGAAAACACGTGTCGTGCGGCGATCAGCTCCGACACTCGCAATGTCATGGCGACCTCCTGCGAGCAGACGGCGTTTGACACGGTCAGTTGGGCGTCCTTCGTGGTCAACCAACCGCGCCAGATCATGGCGAATGAGCGCGGGGTGGCGCCGCCGGCCAGGGCACTGCCTCCCCCTCCTCCTCCCACCGCAGCGTTGGATGTCGCGGCGTGGAGGGATCCGCTTTGAGGCGCGGCGTGTATTGGATCCGTCCCGGCCGCCACGACGATCCAGAGATAGTCGGTGCCGATGCGTACGTAGGAACCGAATACCGCGGGGGCCATATCGTCCGTTTCGTCAAGGCGTCCACTTTGGGTGAAGTCCGTTGTCGACGTGCGGCCGGCATCGCTTCCCTCGCGCGGTGCGTCGCCGGCATGCGACACCGTGGCCTCAGGGGAGCTATGTAGAACGGCACTCTCCGCTGGGTCAGCGGGTTCCACCACGAGGTCAGGGATCGGCTCCCCAGTGATTTGTGCCACTGCCTCCGCATTGGTGCCGTTTTCCGCCTCCGGCTTCGTCAAGCCGCCGCTGGTCACCCGAGGCGGCGCGGGCGGTACCGGGGTCGTTTTCCAGGAGCAGTAGTAGGAGCGAAGCACGTTGAAAGCGGCACGCGCGGCACAGAATGAATTGTCAGCCACGAGGTCGTGAAGTCGTCGTACCTCCCTTGCGGCGGCATCTGGTCGAAGTTGAGGGGACGGCCGTTGGCCGCCAACAACAACGCTTCGTCGTTGCGATGCGTTGTGGCAGGCGGAAGGCGCCGCACTGGAGGGGGCCGACGCCGCTGTCATACTCAAACCTTCACCATAGTCCGCCAAGATGGAATTTTTCGCCATTTGGTACGCCGAAGCTTCCTCGATGTCGACGCCCATCATATACAGCGACACGACGTCATCGGTGACCGGAAGGTGGTCGTTGGCGTACACGGCGTTAAATGCGATCTTGTCTTGGACGGCGGCGTCCGTGCTCCGGCCAGCACGCAGCAGCGGCATCCGACGGTGATGCGATCGTGTGTGTGCCCCTTCGTGGTGCCGCTTGTTGGCCGCGTCGCGGTGCAATGTGAGCGCGCCGGAATGTAACGCCTCGGACGTGGCCATCATGATGAGGTCGATGGCGAACTTCACGAAGGCGGTAGTGGACGTCGTCGACTTGAAATTCTGACGGAAGAAGAAGAACGAATGATTCATAAAGAAGTGAGTCGAATAGAGAAACTGGTCGATCATGTCCGTATTTTCCTTGCTCAAGGGCACGTTATGTTCCACGGCGATGGCGATGGCCGCGTCCTTCACGTAGTTTTTGACGTCCGTAGGGGAGAGGATCAGCGATCGCTCTTTGCCCTCGCGTTTGGCGCACAACCCCACGTAGCGATTCGTGAGGTCGTAGGTGCCCTGAAGCAGAATGTGATACTCATGCATGTGCGACACCAGATAGCGAGCGACCATTTGTAACGTAAAAAACGATGACTGCGGCAGCATGAACTCTCGTCCCGCATCGGGGAACTTGTCGAACAGCATTTTTCGTCTCTCGCGTGACGCGCCGAACGTCAAGGCGTCGTCCTTGTATGCTACACGCGCCCGACCAGACGGCTCCGCTTCCCAGGGCATCAGCCGCAGCACTTGACGGAACATTTTTGCGACCCGGTGTAACGTCTCGAAGCTGAATCCCTCATCACTGACGACCACGACGCGCGGCAACGTCCCCTCCGTGGAAGGTGGTGACTCTTGAAACATGAACGGCCAGTCGCTATCCAACAACTCGTCGGTGAACAAGCTGATCGACGCGCGATAGTTTCCATGCTCGACGGTTAAAAATTCGGGGTTCACCGAAGCGGACTCCGACGTCGCCGCGATGTGGTCCGTGCGGGGAATGGGGAAGGTGAGGTTGACGAAGTGGGTTTCAGGAACCTCGCCGTGATGGGGCGCGGGGAACGTCTCACACACCGTGGCAATTTCGGGGTGGGGCACGACGATGCCGTCGTCTTCAACGGCGTTCGTCACGAAAGTGAACGTTCCGAAGACAATCTGGCGCATGTGTGGATGGGGTGGGGCGAGAGAGAGTGTGAGACAGAGAGAGAATCGAGGAGGAGTGAGCGCCCCCGAAAACTTCGGACTCAGCAATGCACAACGGAAGGGACCAAACAAATCCAATGACGTTGGACTCAAACAAACGCGACAGAGTCGCGAAATGCTATTCGCAGCCAACTTGTCGCAAAGAACGCAAAGAGCGCCAAACATGCTCTCGCTAGGAACGTTGAAGACGCGTCGCCGTGCGGAGGGTTTGGGGGGACGCCTCTTGCGGACGGGTTGGTTCATTCCATCGTCTGCAATACGTCCAACGCCTCGGCCAAACGAGGCACCACCAACATGTGGAGGACGAACTTGTCTCCCGCCTCGCTGAGCTGAAAGCCCAAGGCCCGCAAAAATGACGCGGCAGGCGGAACAGCCAAAATGCTTCCGAACGCGGAACCCGAGACGTTCAAACACCTTCCCTTTTCTGAAAACGGATTGGCCAACACGGTGTTGATAATCTGCTTCAACAAGCCAAGACACCGGTTCTTCGAGGCGGCATCCGCCGACGACCACGACTGAATTTCGGATGCGACACGTTCAAAGGTGGCGCGGTCAGGTGGTCCACCAGCCGCGACGTCGGCTTCGGGTTGCGTCAGCCGTTGCAGGTTCTGACGGCTGCTGCTGATTGACCCCATCCCCACGGATGCACCGCCAGAAGCCACAACCGCCGCGATGTTCCACGGAGCCGCGGTCCCTGACGATGCCGCCGCTCCACTCCCGGCGGCGGCAGCGGCGCGCGGCACGGCCGTCTGTTGCTGCCGCTGCTTCTGTTCGAGGCGAATTTGCTGCTTCATCGCTTCGCGCTCGGCAGTCACTTGAACGACCGCGGCATCACGAGACACGCCTTGACGGACGAGTTTGTCCACGGCGAGATCAAACGTCACTTTCTCCTTAGCCTTGCGATCGGCTTCCTGTTCCCGTCGGCGATCGTCGATGGCCTTTTCTTGCAGCTGTTTTTCCCTCTCGCGTTTAGCCTCAAGAGCGTACTTGCCGGCTTCCATGCGGGCCTTATAGTCTTTGGCATCGTTCACTTTGGCCGCGGCCTCCTCCGCCTCCTTTCGTGCCTTAATGCGTGCCTTCATTTCGGCCACCTTTTGCGCGACCATTTCAGGCGACAGGGCGACGACGTCCACCGTCCAATGCGGTGGCAGAGGATCGTTGAGGCCTGGAAAGTCGAGGTGCATCGCGAGCCATTGCAAGCACGCGTCTTCGTTTTCACCGCAGCCGTTGATCACGGCCTTCTTGACGGCGTTTTCGCTGAATCCTTGGCTCACCATCGAGTCGAGGAACCACTTGTGCATGCTCGCCGCGATGGGTGGATCCACGACCGGCGGCTGTGGCACTCCCGCGTCGTCTCCCGGAAGTTGAGCACCGTCGCCTTCGGTGCGGGCTGCTGACATTTTTGTGTGTGACACTTTGGAGACGTGAGATGGGCAACGTGGAGAGAGAAATTGGACACGAGAAAAAACCATTGACGAGAGAACAATTGAAAGAAGAGCGCCGACAGCCGTCACTGTCAAGTCTCCTCTCTCCCCCCCAACTTTGGCGAACGACAACAGCAGACTGGCAGACAGGCCCTACCCGACCGCCGTCGAAAACGACAGGAATCCATCATCGTCGAGAAGCGCCGCGCGGTCCGCCGGTGGCTGCTGGTAGCGCTAACTCGATCATCATATCGGGCGTCAATTCGTGCCGAAACGACCGCGGCACAATGTCATCAGGTACCACGTTTGAGACCTCCGACTCGATGCGACCCAGGTCGTTGGGACCGATCTGAATGAGTTTGTACTCGAGAGGAAGATCGGTGACTTCCTTGCCAAAAAAATCGCGGTATGACTCGTGGCGTAGAACGTACCCATAGGTGAGCACTTGCATTGCGTATCTTGAAGCCTTGTTGTTCGGGAGGTGGTGGAGTGGGACCATGGCTGGCTCATCGAACGAACTGAGTCGAAAATTGGTTGATTTGGACGAGGTGGTCTTCCAGTCGGCGACAAGGAGGGCCCCCGTCTTCTTATTTCGGCCCAGGAAGTCAATCATTCCGGAGATGCCAAGCGCCGGGCACGCGACGATCGTTTCGACCGCTACTGTGTCATAGTCTTTCATGATGTCCCGTGCGGCCGCCTCGGCGACCGGAATGAATTGATCCTCGGAGCCCTGAAGGCTTTCAAACCTGGCCCGCGGCTGACCCGTGACGATGGACTCCACGTGCGCGTGCACATTCTGACCGAGGACAGCGGACATCTTCCATTTTCGTAGCACCTCCTGCTGCGATAGCTTTTCCCGTTCGGCGACAATTTTGGACACTCGGTCGGAGTCGAATGGGAAAAAGAAGTTCAACGCGGTCGTGACCGACGTAAGGGTCATCCCGGAACTCATGGCATACGAATGCCGCAAGCGGTTGAAGGTGACGGTCGCACCCGACGGGTGCTTGGTGACGACCACGGCCATAAGGCAGCAGAGCGTTTTAGAGTGTAGTGGAGAGAACCCAGTACCCAAAGCCCACCTTGGTCTGTGTGCGGTCTGGGTGGGAGTGAGGGGAACGATTGTTGCGTTGTGGACCGATCAAAAAACGTTGAGGTTGGCGGCGCTCCCCTTTCTGCCCATTTCTCCTCACCCGCACAGCTTTTCGCCCTGCGCTACGGTAAGGGGGGAAAAAAAAGCGCAGCAGGGCGGTGTGGAAGAGAGAGATCGAGAGAGAAAGAGATTGTGTGTTTTGGGGGTGGAAACCACCAATGAGATTTTTTTCCCCTCCCATTCACCGAATTCACAAGAATCGAGCAAAGTGCGCTTTGCGACAAAGAAATCCGCAACCAGAATTGAATTGAATAGAACTTCGAAGTCTCACTCCCAGCGAGTGCACGACTACATGCTGACAAGCTGCTAAATGGAGAGATTTGTCAACTCTGCGTTGTCCCGGTCTTTGTTTGGAGATTGCGTGCCGATCGCGACAAAATGGTATACCCCGAGCGCTCGAGAGAGCGCTCAATGTCCGTTCGAGGAGGAAAGCACACAACTACAGATTATAAGAATGGAAGAGGGAAGAGGGAAGAGCGACGGGCGTCCGGGAACGAGAGAGAGAAAAGGGGACGATGGGAGCACTGTTGGGGGGGAGGAAGCCATTGGGATTAGAGAGAAAACACAAACCAGCGATCTGTGACAGTCAGAGCATTGTGAAAACGCCCTTCATGGTGTCACTGTTTTGGTTGCAGCGCTTGAGGCCCCTGAACGTTGCCCAGGTCGAATGCGTGGTGGTGGTGGTGCATCAACGCGGCGGGTGGCTGCACGACGACGGCACTTCCCGCCCCCTCCTCGGTCATCGCCGCGCATGGGGCCTCCAATACGCCCATGGTGAAGTGCGTTGGACTATACGCGTCCATATCGTCGTCGAGAGCGTCGTCCATTTCGGTGCTCAATTCAATCACTTCTGGGGGAGCCACGGCGGCGGCGGGCCTACCGACGACCTCTTGTGACGACGACGATGTGGCGCCGCCGCTGTCGTGGCTGCTGGCGACGATGCTCGTGGAGACGGCGGCCGTCGGCATCGCGGCGGTCACGTTGTGCTCCACTCCTTGCATGGCCTCCGGACGGACGTTGTGATCCATTTTTCACAAACAGATACAAAAAAATTGAGAGAGAGACGAAAATGTGCCGTGAGAAAAGCATACCACCCAAATGAAAGCAACCTTCTTTGTATGCATCAAAGCAGGACACAAGGAGCGCCATTCGGAACTTTGACCCTATCCAAACGCGCCGCCCTCACCCGCCGCGAATACCTATTGACGACGTGACAACGTCACCAGATCCCCAGATCCAACGGTGGATTGGATGTCATCGAACACCGACGTCAAATTGATGCAACGGGCCCAGTGACGACCCACCAGGTCAAGTACACTGCCCGACTCCTCGGTACTTGAGGAAGGGGCGGAGGCGCACGACGACGCATCGTTTTCACGGAGAGTCACCGCGCCGTAGTAAGCGATGGATATTGACGGCGGGCTGACGACGGCTGTTGCTGCGCCTGTGCCGGCACAGGAAACCCGTGACTCGTCCACCTCGACGTCCGCGGCTTGCCATCGGGAGGCAGCGAAAAAGCCCGACACAAGCGGACCGGAAATGGTGACGCGATGTCGGCCGACGCCGCTGGCCTTGTTTTGCACCACACCGATGACCCGGATGGCCGGGAGACAAGGTCGCCTCGCCGAGGCTGCCTCCGCGACTACTCCCGGAGTTCCTCCTTGCACCACGTGGCGCACCCGCCGGTAGCCGAGGTACGCCAACATGACCGTGACCGTGTCGATGGCGTCGCCCAGGCCTGGGGGTGCGACGAGCAACGTGGGAATACTCTGCCCAAAACGGTGGCATAACGCGGTGATGACCTCGGCTGCCCCCACCCCGCAGCAGCTGCCGACGGACAGATACCCAACGCCGTCCACAACGATGAAGCCACCCGGCCCCTTCTTCCACCGCAGGGCATCCACGGCATCCACCACACTGCCCAACGCGGCGTCACGGCGCAATTCGAACGCTCTTAGAGCCTCTTCTTCTTGGTGCGGTTGTTGCTGCCTATCATCGTTCCCGGCACCCGTGCCCGGGTGGTGGGCGAGGAGCGGTTCGAGCGCCTCGTTCGTCACCCCAGGTCGGAACACCACCGGACCCACGCCCGTCGCTTCGACGCCGACCGACCGACACCACACGACGACGTCCGTTTCTGCCTCGCACTGAGTGACAGGTTTAATGTAAGCGCACTGTTCTGGGCGTCTGCCCCCCGCGTGGACCGCGTGATGCAGCAGCGCTAGGCAGGCAGAGCTTTTCCCAGCACCGCTACCGAAGCCTCCGACGTAGACGACCACGGAGGCGGGCGGCTGCTGCGGCAATAGCATTGTGCTTACCTCAGAGGATTCGCAGGCCGCAGCTCCACGAAGGGTTGATCGATCATCGGACATCTGATCGGAGGCTCCACTACCGCTGCAAAATGAGAGGGGGAGGCGACATTGGACCCAAACTTGAACAAACGGTTCGGTCGGGGATGGAGGACATCGGCGACTGACCTGATAGGACACGACCGCCGCGCCCGTGGTGGTTTGAGCCCAAAAGGGTCCCTTGGCCACTGTGAGGAGAGGCGCTTTTAGGGGCAACCCGGGAGGAACGGACACCAAAGGGGCGGTAATCGGAAGGGGAGGGGGAAAAAAACGCACAGTCAGCAGTTGAGTCTTCCCACACAGTGTAGGGAGTAGGGGCAACGGAGGCGACCACCAGTGGCGAACGATGCGTTTAAGACATGTGGCAACAAAACGAAAAAAATATACGAATTCAAATCGAGCTATGCTCGGGAGAGATCTCGGCACCCGGCCCCGAAAACGACGGGGAGCGGCGCGGCGCACTGTTCTCCTCAGCGGTCAAACGGCGCTGCACGTGAGGTGAGAGGTGGTGAGCCTGCACCGGGTAGGGCGGTGAGCACCGTGCGTCCGTCACTGCCCAACGGCGCCTCAGCGCCCTCGGCAGTGTTCATCGATGCGCCACTCGACACTGATGCCTCACCGTCATCTGCTGTGCCATCCTCGGCTTCGCCTGTCGCCGCGCCGACGCCCACCGGTGCCTTGGGGTCATCGGCCTTGCCCATTGCGGCGTCGCTGGCCACCGGCGCCTCAGCGCCCTCGGCTGCTCCCGCCGCCGCGTCGCCGCTACCGATAGGCATCTTGGGGTCTTCGGCAGTGCCATGGGGCTCAACAACGCCTTCGGGCACTGCCACGAAGGGCGCAACCTCCGCATCGCACGCAGTGTCCGGCAGCCGCGTTGTCGCTGCCTTTTGACGAAGGGCAACGGCAATGGATCGCAGCAACGAAGCCTTCAACGCAGAGATGTCCCGCCGCCGACGGTGGTTGCGGCGGCCAGTGCCGCCATCGCCCCCGTCCCCCAGATCGCTGTCGATGTCCGGGACACTGGCCTCGGGGTCGTAGAAGGGCGCTACAAATGCATGAGTCAAGGCCGCTCGAATGGAGAGGAGTCGCCCCACCGTTGCGGTCGACGTTGTTCGCTCGATGAAATGCCGGCATTCTTGCGACACGTAATACGGTCGAGACGACGACGCCGTCGCGTCGAACAGGAGACACGACGACCCACCGCATCGACCTCCAACGCCTGCGAGCATTGGCGGCTGCCGTTTGGCGGCTTGGCCGGTGATCAGTTCGAATGCGAGGGCACCCACCGACCACACGTCAGAGGAATCATTCTCCGTTGGAGCACAACGAGGAGAGGACGACGAGGACGATTCCGAGGACCACGCGTCCGTGCCGTCACTGTCGCCATCGTCGTCGTCACTTGCGGTTGGGAGTCTTGTTCCACTGTCGGCTGCGCGGAAATTGACAAGCAGAATGTCAAACGTGCGGAGGGTCGCTGCAGTGGGGGCCGCTTGGAAGAAGATGTTCTCCGGCGTCACAGCACCGTGCAGAATTTTCAAATCGTGCAGAAATTCCAACGCCGAGAGCACCTGCCGAACGATTCGACGTACCACTTGCTCTCGCCGATCCACACCGGGCGCCAGCTGAATCAAGCCCTTGCGATCCATCCATTGGCGGAGTGAAGGCCCTCGCGATGGCGCGGCAGGCATCACGATCACGTCGAGGCGCGTCCCGGAGAAGATATCTTTTGGAGCGACCACGAAACGTCGGCCCTTGAAGATGGATGCTTTTCGACGCTGCTGCGTTGACGCCGATCGAGCGGGGCCGTCGTCGCTCTTGTCGTTGAGCATCGCTTCGCCCGCCCCATGCACCCTCCGCATGCACGTGACTTCCTGGCACAGCCCACACACCAACTCAGCAGCCGCAGCCTTGACCGTTGGAGCATCCGCAGCACTCAAACCGGCCGCCTGACAGTGTGCGCTCCGCGACACGACCCACGCTTCGAACGGGGTCCCAGTCGATTGTTCCACGCAGGCGAAGACAATGCGACAGCTGTGTGCGTGATGCGACTTGGGATCCGCAAGGACGGATGTGGTGGTTTGCTGCTCTACGAGGCGGTATCGCGTCGCGAACTGCTGAAGCGACGGATCGTGCTCGAGGTCTTGCCCCAAAAACAGTACACTTTGCATGTTTTTTGTTTGCAAAACGCAGCAATTGGAGGGCGGGGGGAAAAAAAAACACAGTCTTAGGACATTCGCACGCCAACCATCAAAGCAAACGAATGAATGAAGGAGAAAAGGTGAGATGCTGCTCCGTCTCCATCTCCTTTCGCGCGAATTCCCTCACCGGTGCAACTACGTGAGAGATAAATTGTGAAAACCGATCAATGTCCCTATCAGATAACGGTCGCTTTGGCTTTGCCCTTCCAGCACCCCACTCACAGACAGAGCACTGGACCAGTCTGGTAAATGAGATATGTGTGTGGGTGGTCAAAAGCCGATCAAGGGGTCGACGGGTAAGCTGACACGTCGGTGAGTGGCACGAACACAACCTGCATACTGGTGTCGTCAAATGGGTGGTACGACACGTTGCCGTGAGGGTCGACTGATTTATCCACGACGCGATAGACCTGCACGGACGCGTGGCCAACCGGCATCACGAGGCGCCCGCCTGGGGCCAGTGACTCGAGCAGCGCGCTGGGCACCTCGCTGGCCGCCGCGCCGACGTGAATAGCATCATACGGCGCCAAAGGGGGGTATCCCAGGCGGCCGTCACCGCAAACCACGTGGATCCGACAACCCGCGTCCGTGCCGATCGTAAGCGGCGGGGACTGTGGGCCACTGCTGGCAGCAGCGACCGCGGCAATGTGACGCCCGATGGCTCGCTTGCTAAACTCCACCATTTCTGGAATGTGTTCGACACCCACGACAGTGCTCGAGTGGTCGGGACTCATGTACGCGAAGATGGGCAGCAGGTATCCACTGCCACTGCCAACATCAAGGACCCGGGCCTTGGGCTTCGCCAACGCATGCGCGAGCAACTCGGTCACGTGGGCGTGGAGGCCAGGCGCCGTGATGGTGGCCCCTCGCAGTAGTGCTGAAGGGCGGTCCCGATATGCACAGGCGGCAGAAATTTTGGCAACATCGGCCGCTGTCATCCTTTCACCATGGAGAAGCTGCTGCACACTCGGTGGGTCGGAGGTGGCCATGAAATCGAGGCGGTCCGTTTTGCGGAAAGCGGCTTCCACCGCGGGCATGCGGATCATGCCCGAGAGTTTGAGCGAATCCACAAGAGCTTGCATACCTGTTGGCCAAGCTGCGCACGCACCGCCAAAAGATTTGGCGTTTCTGTACCGAGGACTCTTGGTCTTCCACACAGAAAAAGGGCAAATCTGAGCGATTCTTTCAGAAAGCCCCGAAGCAACGGTTACCTTTAAGGGTTGTTCACCGCTCACGTGCGAAGAACATCAACCGATTTGGTTGCGTTGCCAAAGTCGAGGAGGGAAGGAGCAAAAAAAAAAGGGAATACAGCGCTACTCTTTTCACTAATCGGTTCATTTGTTATTGTGACTACAAAGTGTCGTCCACGGAGTCGAGGCGGCCGCAGCCTGCACGGTGCCGTGAGAAGGGACCAGCCGACGACGCCGCCCCAGCCACCGGGGACGGCAATTCGAGGTGCAGCAAGGGTGCGGGTCGCCCCGGGGATGACGACCCCGCGGTGCCCCCTCCTCGTCGATGCGCCAGCACGTCCTGGGGGTTGTGGGACCACTGCGCCCGAATGAAACCGCGTTTGTCCCTCAACCAGATCACCACAGGGTAGAGAGCCGATTCGGGGAGGGGGGTGAGTCCTCCTCCACGTTGGTGACTCGACGACGCGTCCACCATCGCCTCTCGGAAAATCACGTGCTCTGTTTTTGGCACGTATTCCAGCCAGGGGGGCAACGGGGCGCCATTCTTCAACGGATGAAGGCAGATGGCCCCCCATAGGTACTCCGACACCCGTCGAATTCGTAGATGCCATCCGCCAGGCAACGGGTGTTCAACGAACGCGGTCACCGACTCGACTTCGTACCGCGCCACGTCCTCGACGTTTAGATCACCGCCTGGTGGTGCGACTTGGGAGCGAGTCGAGGCATCACTCTTTGCGATAATGCTGTGGTCGTCGAGAAGCAGCGCGACAGACAAATGCGATTCGTCGTCTTGCCCTAGCGAAGGCCGAAGGGGGCTGACGTTAACCGCTGGCGATTCTTTCGCATGAGTGGGTGTCGGGTGCCGTCCGAGGAACGGATCCTCGACGATGTACCGTTTTCCAACGACCAAGTTGCGCAAATTGGCGCGAAACGCAAACACCAATAGGAGCGGTATGACCGCGCATGCCGCATAGCCGATGCCCATCAACGAAAGAGTTAGCCACATCATGGGGCTCCGAGTGACGCGAACCGTCATTGGCTGAACGGCTTTCTCTCCGAAAGGATCGGTGGCGAACAGAAACATGCTGATCACGACACCGTAGTCGTCGGCGGTCGGCGTCCCAGTGACCTGCGCTAACTTAGCGTCGAACCGGATTAGAGATGGGATCGACGTGGACGCATTGTCGACACTGGACACGAGCGAGAGCACCAGGGTGTCATTGTCGGGGTCGAGAAAGGCGTCCGAGGCAATCACGTACGTAAACGTTTCGTCGACATTCCAAGTGAGCGCTGCCGCGACGGGAATGGGCCCAACGATGGGCACGTGATTCGCTGGTACCACGATGAAAAATGCATCGCTGGCAGTTAGGAAACCATCCGTCGCGGAGACGGATATGGCGTAGGTCGATCCCAAAGCCTGCACGGGCGGCAATCCGTTGAGCAATTTGGTGCTCGGGTCGAATTGAGCCCATGACGGCAGGCCAGTGATCGAGTAAATCAGCCCTACCTTGTCGTCTGGATCTTGAAACTGGCTCGAAAGTGTGCGCGAAAACGGAGTGAGGGCTTTGAGCGTCACGTTACCATTCGCTTGGGTTCGCACCGGAGGAGCGTTCGACACCGTCACCGTAAAAGCATCCGATACAGAAGTGACGCCGTCGGTCGCCTGCAACACGACGGTGCAATTGACTTCGAGATCCGAACGGCCGAAAAACGACATACTCATGGAGTCGAAAAATAGCCAAGACGGAAGCGGACGACCGTCGGCCTGTCGGCTCGTGAACGACATGGTCTCGTTGGTAGGATGCACGAACGCCGTCGAGGGAATCCGGAACGTGAAGTCCCGACCGACTTTGTAGCCGCGGTTCCCAGTGGGCGTCTTCAATTGCGGGCCGGAATAGACGAACACCACCGGGATGTTGGCGGTGACGGCAGCACGAGAGTCCGAGGCGACCAGCGTCAACGTGACGATCGTCGCGTTCGGTGCCCTGCCTGACAAGACGTAGAACGCGGCCGACGAGGAGTTGACAGTGGCATTGGTGGCGTTGGGCGCGATCGCGACCGTTGACGAAACCGCGGGGAGCGCGGCGTACGGGGTCAGCGTAAGCCACGAGGGTCCACTGAGCAGTTCCAGTCGGACGGCATCACCGTCCGCATCAACGATCGCCCTGGCCGGGATAAGGAAATAAAACGACTTACCCGCCACCACGCTGGAGGGAATGGCTGCGCGCAGTGCTGTGATATTCAGCACCGGAATTTGATTGCGGCGGAAGACGGAGACGCTGACCTTGCGGGAAATTGGTTGACTGACAAAGTCATCGACGGTAATGACAGCGGTTACGGAAGAGACGATGGCAGCGCCTTCGTCGCATGCTGCGGTGCGCGGTGCCGTCGTCGTCGTTGTGGCGGCAAGATCCGAAACTGCGACAACCCCGTCGGAAGGGGCGTAGCGCAGTTGTGACAAAACATCGTTCATCTGCGAGACCGGGCCGAACGCCTCCAGCTTCCCTGGGCTGCTCAACGAGAACACGATCCCAGGGACAGAAAGCAAAGGCATAAACGTTCCGCAGGCCAATTGGATATTCAAGAAAGCGGTCGGACTGTTCGACTCCACTTTCAAGGAGGGAAGCGCGCCGGATCCAAGGTCGATTAACGTCGACGAATTCGCAACGATCGATGTGTTGTTCTTCAGCGCGAGCGTCCCAAGAATGGGGATGCTGAACCACACGAAATCAACAGCGGACAATACGGTGGCCACTGCGATGAACAACGTGCGGCCGGACAGCGACGACTCGGTGGTTGCTGAGAATCGACCAAGCTCAGATATCGTAAGCCACGAAGGAAGTCCTACTTGCATCTCGGACAAGGATGGAAACGTCGTGGCGACAGCGAAAACAGTGCAAGTGGAACACACGCGTAACGGTTCGAATGTGCCAGCAATGAAGAAGGACACCATGCCGGTCATCAAGGCGCCGCTTTGGAACGCCGGCAAGAATGAGCGCGAGGGAGCATTGGACGTGCCGGATACCATCAACGGATCGAATAGCCAACGGCCAACAACCGTGATGGCCGTGCGGTACATTGTGATTTGAAGCAACGGCGGAAAAACGGGGTTGGCGAAGACTATCAACGAATTCGTTGCCGTCGTGGCCACGAATTTTTCGAATCCGCACGGGGCCAGCGACCGTCGAAACACGCGCTGCAGCGCGAGCGAGGCGGAGGCCACATCCGCACGATTCCTGCCGTCTGCGGCGACAACGGCCGGCACGGAACCCCACGGAGTGGTAGCGTTCCCGACCACCAGATCGATGAGGCGGTAGACGTCCAGCGTGTCGGCCGCGGATCCGCCTTGCGACATCGTGACCGCGGCGCAGCGAGAGGAGATAGCGACGCGCGTTGCGGAGAGGGCGATGCCTGCCACCGGGAAGCACACCGGCAAAAGGACGCTGCCGTCACTGAGCGCGGATAGCCACCCTCCTACGAAGGCAGAAGGACGAGGTGTCGTCGTCGACGCCTTGACCGCTGGATTCACCTTCAGGACAGATAGCGTCTCCGGTACGTAACCCGCAAAGACAGATTGCGTCATTTGTGCCGCGTTGGTGACGAAGGTGTCGTTTCCCATCCATGTGAACACCGGCCGGGGCAGCGCCGTCGTGTAGTTGAGCGTCAGGGCGACATTCGCCGTGGGCGCGATCACTACATTCGCCAAGTTGAGGTACAGGATTTCTGTGGATGCGACTGTAAAGCCGCGCAGCATCCACGACAGGGTTACCGTGGTCACCACGTAGACACCTGGCGCGCCGCCGTTGCCGCCACTCCTTGCTGTCCCACCAACGGCGTTCGCATCAAAGATGTCGACGAAAATCTGACCGTAACCGGCGAACGTGTAAACGCTGCCCCCGCCTTCACGCACCACTCGCACTGGGTAAAACGGCGCGGACAACGCACCGGGAAACACATCGGGTGAGATGGAAAAGCCAACGGAAGGCGTGGCGGAAAATGAAAACAGTCGGCGCTGCACGCCGCCCGACGAGGTGTTCGTCGTCGCATCCGCCAGGCCTAAGGCCATCCAGGATAGGAGCCCGACCGTATCCGTGAGCGGCTGCGCCACTGCCCAGAGCGAGCCTTCGGCCTGCTTTGGCGCAGGGAACACACTCGAATATGTCCGCGGCGCGAGAGGATACCATTGTTGAAACGTGTAGGGACTGTTGACCGCGAAGGCGAAGACAGAATAGCGTTCATGCGTCGATAACGTCCCGAACGTGACGATCGTTTGCGTGTACAGAACGGTCTCACAATTCGGAGAAAACGAGAAGCGATCTCGTTGCGAGGCGAAGCGAAATGCATCACCGTTGAAGATGTCGGACGCCATGAGGGACACATCGTCCTGGCGAGGGTCGTACCGAACGATGGAGAACAATATTTTGGGGTCGAGAGGCGCGCCGTCAAGCGTTGCGCGATTGAGGACGACTTGCACCACGGCCTCGCTCACGAGCGCGTCTCGACGCTGCCCGAGCTGCAGGGTCAGATTGCCGCAAGTCGCCAGAATGCGTGAGGTACGATTGCCAGTCGATAGACACTCCGCGCCCATGTACGAATGCATCGTGTTGAAGGTCGACGACGTGTTTCGAATCTCGACAGGGGGGGCATTCGTCGTGATCTGGGAAATGACGGCCGGTGGCGGCGATGAACTCCCAGGCGCCACCGCGGCGGTCGTCGCGGGAGCCGCCGACGATTGTGGCGTGGATGTTGTCGCCGTCGCGATCGGCGGGAGGGTGACGTACGTTGGCACCGCAAGGAGCGCCGGAGTTGCAGGAAGGTCCAACGCCGAAAGGGGCGCCGCCGTGGGAGGCTGGGGTGCGGGCGACACGCGGCATCCCGCCGGAAGGCCGATGGTTTGAACGTCGGAATCGACCATGTGGATCGCAAGGCTGTCGGCGTAAGCGTCGCAGTCGCCTGCATAGTTGAACATCAGCGACACGACCAGCGATCGAGTCATCTTTGGCACTTCCACTCCCGTTTGCCGGTAGTAGATGCCCGTGGCGCCAAGGGGATTGTCCCGACCTGTCATCCAAGTCGTTACAGGCCACGTCGCGGCGGAACTCGCGTTGTACGCGGCAGGCAGACTGGGCTGTCCTAAGTAGTGGATGCCCAAGACCGCGCCGTCCGCCGCGAGGAAGACTAATCGCAGCGCGACTCCGTCCGTTTCGCCGTCGGCGTTGCCATTGGTCCAGCTGCGCCAACCGCCGACGTGGCCCGCCGCGATCAGTCGCTGATCACCCCGGTCGACGGACGCTGCCCATTGGCACAGCGCCAGCGTCTGGGACAAGATGGTTTGTTGCTGTGGCATCGCGGCGCCTCCAACGGTGGCGGAACTCATTCCGATGGCATGGAAATACTGCCTGCCCCGGTCAACGGGGGATGGATTCGCGAGACGGAGCGAGTCTCCAGCGACGTCCCCTGCGTAGTCGCCGATGAAGGGCGAACCTGCGTCCGTGGACCAGCCCGACAGTTTTGACTCGGCCGCGCCGTTGAACAATAGGTTCGGGTATCTCAACGTCGCGTCCGCGGTGCCGTGCAGCAAGTCGTTTTGACAGCTGACAAGAAACGTGATCGCGTCAATCATGCCGCCGTTCACAGAGGAGTTGGCACCCTGCGCGAACATCACCGTAATGGTCGCCGCCGTGGCGTGCGCGGGAATAAAAAAAGATCGATCCGCGTAAACGAAACCAGTGACGTTTTGCCTTTGTGATGCCGTCCCTGCGGATAAGTTGAGGGGCGCAGCCGGGGACGCCATTTCACCCGGAGCGCCGCTCGCTGGAATATCTAACGTCAAGGTCACGACCACGACGTCCATCGAGGCATTGAAAGCGCCGAAGTAGGCACCCAGCAAGCCGTATCGGTACCCATCTACGTTGGGCGTGGTGTAGCATGGCTTCGGCAACGGGACACGTTGGGTCATCATCGACACGGTGCCGACTGGCGTCGTGCTGTTGTCGCCTAACCCACCGGAATAAAAATAGTAGCCTGACCGGCCCGACAATCGAAATGGAATCGTGTTGGGAATGTTGAATCGCACTGGCTGAGGCGGCGGTGCGACGGCGGTGCTGTCGGGGAACGGAACCCGGTAGACAGTGCCAGCGGTGATGTCCCAGCTGCCCAGCGATAATGGGGATTCGGCATCGCCGTTGCTGACTAAGTTCGGCAAGGTGATCGCAGCGTTCGCGGAAAAGGAGGTCTTGTCTCCACGAACGGATGACAACACCACATGGGCCAGCAGCAGCGTCGTCGTGACCTCTCGTGTGAGAAATGCCGCCTTTCGAAGCGACAACATTCGGACGGCGGGAATTTTTCGAACGCTTTTTTTGATAAACAAAATAACACGTCAAAACATCGTGTTCCGCGTACGACGAAGCGGACACACCGCGTTTCTGGTTTCTCACACACTGGTGAACATGTTTCAATCGACCCCCGTCGGCCGACTATGCAAAGTTTCGAACGTACCTCTGACCAAAGAAGGAGCGATGGCCGTCTGACAAACGTCTAAAGGGTAGGCGGGGAAGGGGAAGCGCACGGGCAAATAAACATTCACGGTGCGCATGTGCAACAGCTGCTGCAGTCACCTTGCTCTCCCCAATACCTCGGGCTGTTGGAGCAGCCACCGGCGGCATCACCGCTCGTGCATTCGTACAGGCAGGAAGGGTTGGCGGCGCAAAACGAAGCCGGGCAGGCATCCGAACACGTGAAATCACAGCTTCGCGTGTCACAGCACGCCGAACAGGCCTTGATGGTGTTCCAGTAATAAATGTCCCCGCTGCACGCGTTCACGACCGACGGATTTCCCGCCGTGCACATGTACGGCGCGGCATCATTGCAGCGCTGCGGCAGCTGGCAAACGGCACTCGAGCAATTGTTGGCGCAGTGTTTCCCATGGGGCGAGGGAGGGATCTTGGTGTTGACCTGCGGCATGATTTCTGGCCCCCTCGCCGCGAAGAATGCGCCCTCGTGCTGACCCGTGTCGTCGAACGCATCCCACCAGTTCAAGCCGTCCCGGGCGGCCTCCGCCGCGTACGGACCGCTGCGCTGATACACGCCAAAGGTGCCCGCCGCCGCCACCAAGGGACACGCGCCGCCGCAGGAGGGTTCAAAGATAGCGCATGCCTGGGACGAGTCGTCACAAGGGGGCGCGAAACGAACCTGTGTTGAAACGGGGCGACGACGCTGCAGCGTCGCTGGGGGCTGAGTGTGCCGGAGTTCGGGCCAAGTTTGCGCGGTGAGGTTCAGCGGCCAGCGGTATGTCCACATCCCCGTGGCATCGACGACGACGATCAGCATCACGGGTGACGGCTCGGCAGCGGCCGCGGCATGCTCGGACGTTCGGCGAGGAGGGCCGCGCTGTCGTCGCGAACGGTGCGACTCCGCCTTGCCTTTGCCTGGATGTGCCCCCAGAACATCGTCGTCGCGGGGATTTGTCGGCGGGATATGATGTGTTCGTCCCATCTTGGCGGCATCGGTCGCGCCCGCGTGAGCGTGACGGAAGAACGCCGTGGAGAACGCCCCACCCGTCACGCCCGCCTGAAAGCGGCTGCACAGAGTGTTCGACCCTAGAACCGAGAAGAGGGTGCTCCCGGCAGGGATGTCACTCGCCCGTGATTCAGAAATGCACCCCATCGGCGACGTGCCGATGTGAGCGGGATGGCCGAAACAGATCATGTTATCGGTGCATTCGCACATTTCGCAGCACAACGGATGGCTGCAATTTTGAAAAAACGCCCTCGTGACGCTCGGCGCTGCCGGAAGACACCGTCCCGAGTCGGCGTTGAGCGTGGAATAGAGACGATCGATGGGTAAGTCGTCGTCTCCGCCCCAGAACGGGGGCTCGAAGGCGTCGAACTCGCCGCTCGAGGACGTCCAGCAATTGTCGTGCATGATTTTCCCCCCGGGACCGCGATTGATGGTGATCTGGTTCAGCACATACAAGCTGCTCCACGAAAAGGCCCTCGCCGACACGATGACCATGAGCCCGCCGGGACCCAGCCCTTGCGTCCCAGTCGCGTTGGTCGTTGGGCCGTACTTGAGATCCCAGTCTTGGTTGAGACCCTGTCCGATGTTGTACTGCGGCGCGATGTCGATCGGACGGCCATCTGCTTTGGGTAGCAGCGACGCCGTCGTGTCCAATCGCCACTGCGTTCCGTCCCATTGGTAAGCCGCGAGGTAGTTGAGCGACATCGCGGAGGCACGAGGTAGATTTGGAGTATTCTTCGCGGGCACGCACGCCATCGAGTCGCGGCGGCTCAGGTTTGCGTGGCACGTCGCCAAGACCCAATTGAAGCGCGGGTAGTAGCCGCAGCATGACTCGGTCACCGCGGCCATGCACCCAAGGTCGGACACATCCACGCCGCCGGCAGCCGTCGCGTTCGGAGACGGCGACATAACAGGGTCAAACGAAGATGGGGTGCAATTTGGGGATGGGGGAACGATCGCCCACGGCATCGGCGGACCCGGAGGCGGTGACGGCGGTGGCACAGGGGGGGAAGTGGTCGACGGCGCCGCAGTGGTCGTCG
>ERZ1292630.1813-Hain-H41-02um-R3-1813-length-20394-cov-7_pt1 | contig 20394 bp, 22 predicted proteins | sample MGYA00564408_ERZ1292630 | MGnify/ENA primary metagenome ERZ1292630 (study PRJEB36523, sample SAMEA6512641) | groundwater metagenome | collected 2019-01-08 | study: AquaDiva: Metagenomics assemblies of 32 groundwater samples
TCGCATCGATCAGAGAGATTTTAACTCAGCAGCTATACAGTCCTGTACGGTGGGTAGATACCATTCAGGCTTTTGCCACCCATGGCATCACACATATTGCAGAATGTGGACCGGGAAAAGTATTAACGGGACTTAACAAGCGCATAGACCGTAATATGCAGCAACTATCCCTGACTGATAGCGAGGCAATCAGACAAGCCATCACTATATTGAAGTAATTGATAGCAATGTACACTTACCATGCACAGTCATGACTCTATGGGAGATATGATCTTGGAAAATAAAATAACATTAGTAACCGGTGCCAGTCGTGGCATCGGACAGGCGATTGCACTCAAACTGGGTCAGCAGGGTGCGGTTGTAATCGGTACTGCAACCACTGAAAACAGTGCCAACGCCATCAGCCAATATCTTGAAAAGGCATCTATTAAAGGTATGGGCATCGCATTGAATGTCAATGATGCGGAACAAATCACCAATACCCTCCAGATTATTCGGGAGAAATTTGGTGAAATTGAAATACTGGTTAATAACGCCGGAATCACTCGCGACAACCTATTAGTTCGCATGAAAGATGAGGAATGGGATCAGATTATGGAAACCGATTTGAAATCGGTATTCCGTTTGAGCCGTGCCGTACTTCGCGCCATGATGAAAGCACGGTATGGGCGTATCATTAATATCTCCTCCGTGGTTGGTTCAATCGGCAATGTGGGGCAGACAAATTATGCAGCGGCGAAAGCAGGCATCTTTGGCTTCAGCAAATCACTTGCCCGTGAAGTAGGCAGTCGCAATATCACTGTCAACTGCATTGCTCCCGGTTTCATTGATACGGACATGACCCGCTCACTCACCACCGAGCAGCAACAGAGCTTGATTCAGCATGTTCCACTGGGAAGACTGGGACGTCCTGAAGAAGTAGCTTCTGCAACGGCATTTCTGGCGTCATCCGCAGCAGGATATATCACCGGCACCACTTTACATGTTAACGGCGGAATGTATATGGACTAACACTGGCATCACAGGAAACCGGTATTCTGAATAACCTGCATGTTGTTGATTCAAAATATCACTGAAAATACCAGTCATTATATTTGTGATTTTTAATCATGTTTCAGTTCTTATAACATGCAAAATTTGTTAGAATGAAAGCATTTTTCTTACCTGAGAAGGAAGTATCTAGATGGAAAATATTGAACAGCGCATTAAAAAGATAGTAGCCGAACAGCTTGGCGTCAACGAAGCAGAAGTCAAGAACGAATCATCCTTTGTCAATGACCTTGGCGCAGATTCGCTTGACACCGTCGAGCTCGTCATGGCATTGGAAGAAGAGTTTGAATGTGAAATCCCAGACGAACAGGCAGAGAAAATCAACACTGTTCAGGAAGCCATTGACTACGTCAGTGCCAACACAAACTAGTATTCTGTTTTTATAAGCATTTGTAACGAATCGGAGTTATTTTGTCCAAACGTAGAGTAGTCGTTACGGGGTTAGGTATTATATCGCCCGTAGGAAACACTATTTCAAGTGCATGGGAAAATATTGTTTCAGGGAAATCCGGTATTACCCGGATTACTCGTTTTGATGCATCAAATTTTACTTCACAGATTGCCGGAGAAGTGAAAGATTTTGATATTCAGCAGTACCTCTCCGCCAAAGAAGCACGCCGCATGGATATTTTTATCCACTATGGCATGGCTGCAGCCATCCAGGCTGTCAGGGATGCTGGCATTGAAGACACCAGCCAGCTTGACCCGGAACGTATCGGTGTCAATATTGGCTCAGGTATCGGCGGATTGCCTATGATTGAGCATACCGATACTGCCTACCATGCGGGTGGCCCCCGTAAAATCTCACCATTCTTTATTCCCAGCACAATCATTAATATGATCGCAGGAAATCTATCCATCATGTATGGCTATAAAGGCCCTAACCTGGCGATTGTTACGGCTTGTACTACCGCAACCCATGCAGTTGGCAGTTCTGCACGCATGATTGAATATGGTGATGCTGATATCATGATTGCAGGTGGCGCGGAATCATGTGTAACACCGCTTTCCATTGGTGGATTCGCAGCTGCGAAAGCACTATCCGTATCTAATGATGATCCGGCTACTGCCAGCCGTCCCTGGGACAGGGATCGTGATGGATTTGTGTTAGGCGAAGGCGCCGGCGTCCTGGTATTGGAAGAAATGGAGCATGCCAAACGCCGTGGTGCAACCATCTATGCAGAATTGGCCGGATTTGGCATGAGTGCAGATGCTTATCATATGACGGCCCCCTGTGATGATGGAGAGGGTGCAGCGCGCTGCATGACCAACGCACTTAAGAATGCAGGTATTAATACAACCGAGGTCGATTACATTAACGCGCATGGAACATCGACACCACTGGGCGATATTGCTGAAACAATCGCCGTTAAACGCTGTTTTGGTGAATATGCTAACAAATTGGCCGTCAATTCCACTAAATCAATGACAGGTCATTTACTGGGTGCTGCGGGTGGAATCGAGGCCGTATTCTCGGCGCTGGCACTCCATCACCAGATAGCACCACCGACCATTAATCTTGTGAACCAGGATCCGCAGTGTGATCTGGATTATATTCCGAATACGGCAAGAAACATGCGTATCAATGTCGCTTTGTCAAATTCCTTCGGTTTTGGAGGGACTAACGGAACACTTGTTTTTCGTAAAGTGTAAATTTTATTTTGTGGCGCATGCGTACGCTAAAACGCCTTTTTCTGCTCATTTCGCTAGGAGTCACTCTGTTTTCTGGATGGCTCTATTATCAATTCAATCGAGACCTTCAACTCCCCACCCTACCCTACGAATTTTCCATTGAATCTGGCAGCAGCCTAAAGCGGGTCACCCAACAGCTAGTCGAAGCCGGGATTCTTCCCAATACATGGTCGTTTATACTGCTGTCGCGCTATATGGGCAATGCGTCGACAATCAAAGCGGGCGACTATCAGCTGACCAAAGATCTCTCACAGATTGCATTGCTGGAATATCTGAAAAAGGGGGATGTAAAACAGCATGAGATTAAATTTCTTGAAGGCTGGACATTTTCTCAACTCAGGAAAACCTTAAACGAACATCCAGCCATCCAGAATAAAACAAGTCATCTCAGCGAACAGGAAATTCTGCAACTCATTGGTGCCAATGAAACCACTGCCGAAGGATTGTTTTTCCCGGATACCTATTATTTCGTAAGAAACACCAGCGATATAAATATCATGCAACGGGCTTATCAGAAAATGCAGGAAACCCTTCAGAATGCTTGGTCGACACGAGTAGAATCCTTGCCACTGGCAACCCCCTATGAAGCATTAATCCTAGCTTCCATTATTGAAAAAGAAACCGGGTTAGCGAGTGACCGCCCTGACATCGCCGGTGTTTTCATCAATCGGCTACGAGCCGGCATGCGCCTGCAAACCGATCCGACAGTTATTTACGGCCTGGGTGATCAGTTTGATGGAAATTTACGCAAAAAGGACCTGCAGGCCGATCACGAGTACAATACCTACACTCGGGATGGGTTACCTCCCACCCCCATCGCCATGCCCGGCCTGGCGTCAATCCAGGCCGCCCTGAATCCGGCCAGGACTGATGCCCTTTATTTTGTAGCAAAAGGCAATGGTGAATCGTCATTCTCCGCCAATCTGGCAGATCATAATCGTGCGGTCACCAAATACCAGAAACAACAAAAATGACCACAGCACACACCTTGATCAAGCCTCGAACTAAAATCCGTGGAACTACATGACACAATTTTCTATTGTAGTACCCACACTCAATGAATCAGAAAATATCGATTTACTGTTAACCCGTTTATTCGCACTTAATCTTGATTCAGACAGCTTTGAGGTCATTTTTGTTGATGACGGTTCCAGCGATGGCACGCCTGAGAAAATACGCGCCTGGGAAAATAAGGCCAGGGTACGCCTGGTCCAGCGACATGAGAAGCCCGATTTGACCGGCGCCATACTGGCTGGCATCGCAACCGCAAGCAGTGATGTCATTGTCGTGATGGATGCCGATCTGAGCCATCCTCCTGAGCAATTATCCGCTGTCGTCGCACCGGTACTGTATGGCACCCATGATGTATCAATTGGCAGTCGATATGTTACTGGTGGCGGCACTGAAAACTGGCCGCTCCATCGACAATTACTGTCTCGAGTCGGGGGCTGGCTGGCACGCCCACTGTGTGACGTCAATGACGCCACATCCGGCTTCTTCGCTTTTCGTCGCACCCTTGCTGCCACGATTTCCAGCAATGCACATGGTTACAAAATCCTGCTCGAATTACTGATGGCGAATCAAGGAAAGCTTCGCGTCGCAGAGGTCCCCATCTATTTCCGTGACCGAACCTTTGGCACATCCAAACTCAACTTCTCGCAACAAAAAGCTTATATACAGCGGCTAATGACGCTGGCTGGCGGCACAGTCAGTCTGAACACGGCGGGCCGTTTTGCTGTTGTCGGTTTATTTGGCGTCTTGATTGATGCACTCGTTTTCCAGTGGATGATCAACCAGAATGCCGGACTGGCTCTGGCGCACTTCATGAGTTTCTTTGTTGCGGCGACTGCCAACTACACGTTTAATTCAAAATGGTCATTCCGGGATCACCATGCCGGTTATCTGCAATGGCATCAATTTGGTCGGTTCCTCACAGTTGGCGTACTGGCCTTGCTGATGCGGGGCGGTGTTCTAGCCTTACTTGTCTATGTCTGGCATATACCGCCTTTACTGGCAATTTTCCCGGCAATCATTGCAACTGCTGTCGTGAACTATTTAGGCTCAGCCTTTTATGTATTCCCCAGTAAAAAGGATCTCCCGTCACTGGATATCCGATGGCGGGTAGCTGCAATCGGTATTGTTCTATTTATCATAGTATTACGCCTGATCTATGCCGGTTTGGCTCAGCTGATACCGGATGAGGCTTATTACTGGCAATATGCCCAGCACATGGATCTGAGTTTTTATGACCACCCGCCCATGGTTGCCTGGCTGATCTGGCTGGGTACTTCAATTTTTGGACATAACGAATTCGGTGTACGCATCAGCGCAATTGTCTGCGGGCTTATTACCATGGGCTATCTGTATGCGTTTACACTCAACCTGTACGACAAGTCGACCGGTATACGCGCTATTCTGTTATTAGCGGTACTGCCTTTAGGCTTTGCTTCCGGTCTTCTAATGACCCCGGATGCACCGTTAGCCGCTGCCTGGGCGGCCACACTGTACTACATGGAACGTGCGTTGATCGCAAATCAAAATACGGCCTGGCTGGGCATGGGAATTACATTTGGTCTGGGCTTACTGTCCAAATATACAGTGGGTCTACTGGGCATCACGGCATTACTGTTCGTTATCGTCGACCCAACAGCACGGCGCTGGATGAAACGACCTCACCCCTATCTGGCCGCAACATTAGCATGCGTCCTGTTTCTGCCGGTCATCATCTGGAATATCCAGCACGATTGGACATCATTCAAGTTCCAGTCGACACGATTAGCGGATAAATACGAATTTTCCGTGCACTATCTGATTCTATTCATCATGATTCTGCTCACACCGGTTGGCTTTCTGGCGGCTGTTCAGGCTTTATTCTCAACCAGGAATACGGATAAAGACCAATCCCATAAGAGACGCCAGTTATTCATACAGATTTTTACCGGTATACCGTTACTCATCTTTCTCGCGCTCAGTACATTCGACCTGCCCAAATTTCATTGGACAGGTCCCATCTGGCTAGCCATCCTGCCAACCATCGCATGGATGATCGGGCAGACCGGCCATCTGAGCGCACTGACCAGACGCATACAAGTTGCCTGGCAACCCACCATTATTGCCTGCACACTTGTTTATGCCTTTACACTGCACTACGTTGTACTCGGCATACCCGGTATTCCTTACCCGCTATTTACCGAGCATTATTTCTGGCGCGAAGCAACCGCTGAAATCAGGAAGATCACTGATGATGTAAGAAATCAAACTGGCAAGGAACCCGTTGTTGTCGGCATGAGCAAATGGTCTATCGCAAGTACGCTGTACTTCTATAATTACGGACAGTCAGAGATGGATATCCGTTCACGCAATATGTTTGGCGGCAGCGGCGCCATGTATAATTTCTGGTTTCCATCGCAATCTGCTACGCAACGGCCTATTATTCAGGTTAGCATGACTCCGCATGATCTGGATCAAACCAGAGAAGCCGGCAGCTTGATACCACTGCTGGATCAACCCGGTCACATCGAGTTTCGTGTCATTGAGCGATACGGTATGCCTGTTCGCCGAATATATTACCGTATTTCCCAGGGATTTCATGGTGTGGCTCTATCAAAAACCACATCAACCGACCCGAATTAGATTGGTGCCATGATCCATTACGAAGTGATCAAGATTTCAATGCACATGAGTAAAAATATTACCCACCAGCCAGATTGATCCAATACCCAGCAGAATCAATGTCACCTGCTGAACTGTCGCGCCAATTTCCGGACGTCTGTGTAAACCCGGAATCAGATCAGACATCGCCACATAAATCATACTGGCTGAAACCAGTCCAAATAAGGGTAAAATCAGATAATCCATCTGATGCAGCATGAAGTAGGCCAGCACCCCACCCACCAGGGTGGCAAAACTGGATAGCAGGTTCAACAAGAACGCCATGCGACGCGTATAGCCTGAATTAAGAAGAATAATAAAATCCCCCGCTTCCTGCGGAATTTCATGCGCGATAATGGCGATGGATGTCACGATACCCAGTTGCACATCCACCATGAAAGCAGCGGCAATTAAAATGCCGTCGACAAAATTATGAAATGTATCACCCAGAATAATCATCATGCCACTGCGACCGTTATCGTGGTCATGCTGCTGCTGTTCACGATGCTGGATTACCGTCAGCGCAGCGCCATGTAACGGATCATGAGCTTCGCAATCCTCCATGTGGCAATGTCGCCATAACACCAGTTTTTCCAGAATAAAAAATAGCAGAATACCGATCAGTACGATGGTTGTGACCTGTGTTGGATTGTCAGACAACTCAAACGCTTCTGGCAATGTATTAAGAAACGCAGCACCCAGTAAAGCACCAATTGCATAGGAAACCAGCATTGACAGCCACGATGCCTTGGTATTGAGCGTCAACATGGCCGCAAACAACAAACTGACTATACCGCCCAGCAAACTGGCTACAACAATCCAACTTAACGTCGACATAAAGTTATTTCGAATGAAAAGGCGGGATTATACGCTGTTATCGGTCGATAAATTAACAAGTTAGGACTACGGTGTTTCAAGCCAGATCAACGCCGCCATCCGTCCGGTTTCACCATCCCGGCGATAAGAAAAAAAACGCACCGGATCACTGAAAGTACAGGTACCACCACCATAAATTTCTGTAACGCCTGCTGCAATCAATCGTTGACGTGCCAGTAAAAAAATATCTGCCAGCCATTTTTCTTCATGATGGCTTTCCCTGGCAACAAACGCACAGGCGGATTGCAGATCATGACTGACAAAGGCATCTCGAACATCCGCTCCCACTTCAAAGTGATTGGGGCCTATTGCCGGACCAAGCCATGCTATCAATTGACGACCATCCACCTGCATCGCTGCAATCGTCTGTTCGATCACTCCGCCCACCAGTCCACGCCAGCCGGCATGTGCGATGCCAACCGCAACACCGTTCTGATCACACAGAAATACCGGCAGGCAGTCAGCAACCATGACTGCACAAACCGCTCCCTGTCGTCGACTCCATGCCGCATCGCCCTCGAGCGTCGCGGGTGTCCCATCGATCCAGACAGGATGGGTTCCATGTACCTGCTTCAACCATTTCGGCTCTTCCGGCAAATATCGACGCAATAAAGCCCGGTTACGCTCAACATCTACCAGATTATCATTGACATGACTGCCTAAATTTAGAGAAGCATAGGCTCTATTCATTCCACCGCTCACACCGCCATTGCGCGTCGTAAACAGCGCCTTCACATTGCCCGGCGCCGGCCAATCCGGGATAATCCAATCATTCATAGTAATTTATTAGAAATAAGATCCATATATTTATACAAAATTAATTAAACCTTGGTCACAAAGTTTCTGAGGTAAAATATAACTTTGGGATTTTCTGTTTGATTTAGACCTAACTCGATGCAGCTCTCAATTCATTTCTGATTCCATAAAATAAAAGAAGCACTCATCAATTTTCAAATTAACCAGAGTACTCCCGCAAAGATTCATAACAAAACAATCACAAAAATACCAGATATAGGTGTAATCAATGAATTATATAAAAGATTTAACTAATTATACGCGCACATTCTTATTGCTTGCTGTCGTAACCGCTATCCTCGTTCACACGCCCCAGGCATCTGCAAATGATGATGCTGAATTCATCAAATCCGCGTTTTCCGGAAAAATAGAAACCATTAAGCAATTGCTGGATAAAGGCATCAACCCCAATTTACAAAATGAAAAAGGTTTCACTGCCCTGATGGTTGCCTCTCAGTACGGACATGCCGATATCGTTAATCTGCTGCTGGAAAAGGATGCCAAACTGAACCTGCAGAATGCGGGTGGCTCAACCGCATTAATCGTTGCTGCAAAGAATGGCCATGAAGCTGTGGTTAATGCGTTACTGGATAAAGGCGCCAAGGTTGACCTGCAAACCGGAGATGGCATTTCGGCACTGATGCTTGCTGCTCAGGGAGGCCATGAAGGCATCGTTGGCTCCCTGCTGATAAAAGGCGCCAATGTCAATTTGCAAACCAAGGAAAAAGTAACTGCACTGATGATTGCTGCGCTGGAAGGTAGAACAGGCATTGTCGAAAAACTACTCGCCAAGAATGCACAGATCAATACCCAGGCTTCCGATGATACGACCGCATTGTATATGGCGGCCAGGAACGGGCATACTGCGATCGTTGAAGCCCTGCTGGCCAAGAATGCAGCAACCGATCGCCTGGCGGTTAACAGCACCACACCCCTGTATATCGCGGCCCAGAATGGGCATACCGATGTTGTCAGAGCACTATTGGCTAAAGGCGCCAAGGTTGACCTGAAAGACAAGAATGATGCAACAGCACTGACCATGGCCGCTTTATTGGGTAATACCGATGTTGTCAGCGCTTTGATCGAAAGCGGTGCCAAGGTTGACCATAAGGCTCAGAATGGCTTCACGCCGCTTATTCTGGCAGCACAAAACGGACATGCTCCCATTATCGAAATATTGCTGGGAAAAGGTGCAAAAATTGACCTGCAAAATGATGATGGCGTCACCCCGCTGATGTGGGCCGCATTGCATGGCCATACAGACTCTGTCAAAGCGCTGCTGTCACACGGTGCAAATCGGACCGTTAAAAGTAAAAGCGGGAAAGCTGCCTTAGAGATTACCAAGGATCCTGATATCATCGAATTGCTCAATGCTCAGTAATCAATCATAACTCTGAATTATCATAAACAATGAGTTGAGGATAAATCATGCAATGTCACGAAGTTGATTACAAAATCATCGGCCATGATATTCAAATGGTCGAAATCGCTCTTGACCCCGGCGAAGCAGTTGTCGCTGAGGCAGGTGCAATGACATATCTCGAGCAGGACATCAGCTTTGAGGCAAAACTTGGCGATGGCTCAGACAGAGCAGCATCACAGGAAAGTTATTTGGCCTGGGCAAGCGCGTTCTAACCGGTGAATCTGTTTTCCTGACTCATTTCACCAATCAGGGCCAGCAAAAGCGTCACGTGGCTTTCGCAGCGCCTTTTCCTGGATCCATCATACCGCTCAATCTTTCCCAGTCAGGCAAGGAAGTTATTTGCCAGAAAAACTCTTTTTTAGTGGCTGCGCTGGGCACTCAAGTAGATATTGCGTTCCATAAAAGACTGGGAACTGGTTTCTTTGGCGGCGATGGCATGGCATTTATCCATGCAGGCGGCACTGTTATCAAAAAATACCTGGAAAATGAGACGTTACGCTTGGATACCGGATGTTTAGTCGGTTTCAGCGGCGATATTGATTATAGTATTGAAATGAGCGGCGGGTTAAAAAGTATGCTGCTCGGCGGTGAAGGCATTTTCCTGGCAACCCTGTCAGGAACAGGTTCCGTATGGATACAAAGTATGCCTTTTTCCCGGCTTGTCGAAAGAATAGCCAATTACACTGCGAGCAACTCAAAAGAAGGCAATTGATTTATTAACGACACAAGATCGAGAAGTACAACATCACGATTCAGAAGCGCTTTACTGGCCCAAATAGCTCAATATTTCTTTCTGTTTGATCATTACCATTAAAATCAAAGAAGATATTGTTATACCATCAGTAATCATATGCTCTATCGCTTGAACCTGTTTTTTTATTCCTTTCAGGATAGATTTTATGCTACAAAAAGTTGCAGACTGAAGGTGATGATTTATGAAGCTACTAAGCTGGAACATCCAATGGGGGCGCGGCATGGATGGACAAGTCGATTTGTCTCGCATTCTCCAAACTATCTATCAAACAGGTAGCGTTGATGTTATTTGCTTACAGGAAGTCGCTGTCAATTTTCCCGGTCTGCCTGGCAGTCGAGGGGAAGATCAGGTTGCCGTGCTCTCGGCTGGGTTACACGGCTATACCGCAATTTACGGTATAGCAACTGACGTACCGGACGAATACGGCGGCCGCAGCCTTTTTGGTAATATCATTTTTTCCCGGCTTCCCGTCGGTCAGGTTTGGCGACATCTGCTACCTTGGTCAGCTGAATCTGAAACACCCAGCATGCAACGGGTACTGGTCGAAGCCGTGGTGACTACGGATATCGGTCTGCTACGCGTGATGACCACCCATCTCGAATACTATTCACACTACCAGCGTCAAATCCAGATTGACGCTATCCGCCGCTTGCATACCGAAGCGTGTACCATGTCAGTGCGCACACCTCTGATTGAAGAACAAGACAGAGCCTTTGAGGTTTTTCCACGCCCTATTCAAGCATTGCTGTGTGGTGATTTAAACTTCCCCGCCACGGCACCTGAGCACTCACAGATCCTTGCTCCATTCAGTAGCGGCATACTAAACTTTCACGATGTCTGGTCTTTGCTGCACCCCGATACGCCTCATGCTCCAACAGTCGGTATCCACCCGGTAGATTTCGTCGATCACCCCGAATGTTATGATTTTATTTTCATCACCGAAGGGTTGACAGGCCATCTCAGAGCGCACGGCATTGATGCTGCCACCGAAGCCTCAGACCACCAGCCGGTATGGGTTGAATTTGCATGAGAAAAATCATACGGACAAAAGTATGCGAATTGGTCAATTCAGAAAAGAAAAATATTTCCAATGCTTATTAAGCCTGCCCAAGCGGCTAGTCAGCAATTATTCTCTTTAATTGCATAATCAGTGACGATTGACGGTTTGGAATACCTGAGTTCCAGGGTAATGCGCTTTCCCCCATGCTACCAACGCCTCCAATACTGGCCCTAGATCCTTACCCTTCCTTGTCAAGATATATTCGTAGCGTACGGGTTTTTGTTGATAGATTTGCTGTGTAATAACGCCAGCAACTTCTAATTTTTTCAATCTATCTGCAAGAATGTTGGTGGCAATGCCTTCTGGAGATAACATTAACTCTTGATATCGCCTTTTGCCCAATAATAGATCCCGAACAATCAACAAAGTCCATTTATCACCCAGAATATCAAGTGCACATGCGACCGGACAGTTTGATCGCTCAAAAGTAAGTTTATCTAGCATATTCAGATCATTCGTCATAAGTTAGTATTTACCTTGTCAATAGAAGTTACAGGAAACAATGTAATGCAATAACTTGCATAAAACAAGCTTCTAAGGTAAATTAACTTGCATAATGCAAGTTATGACACCTAACAATGATGAGGACTATCCTATAATGCTAAAACTTTATCAATTTAAACGTACTTGGAGCATTCCAAACTTAAGTCCCTTCTGCTGCAAAATAGAAACATACCTACGAATGGCTGACATTGAATATGAAATTAAGTCAACGCTTCCTTTAGGCGCACCTAAGGGAAAACTACCTTACATTGAGGATAACGGTAAAACTCTGGGCGATTCGCGTTTCATCATTTCCTATCTCAAATCAACTCACAAAGATTTGGATAAAGAACTGAGTGATACAGAATTAGCAGTATCTGTGGCGATGCAGCGCTTACTTGAAGAACACTTGTTCTGGACTATGCTATATTCACGCTGGCAATACACAGATGAAAATTGGCAAGTTAATAAAACAGCAATCTTTGAAGGGCTGCCACCCATCATCCGTGATATTGTCGCTAACGGCTGGCGACAAAAAATCAAGCGACAGATTTTTGGCCATGGCACTGGTAGACATCACACTGACGAAATTTTCACACTGGGCAAACAGGATATTGATGCGTTATCCGCAAGCCTCGGCAACAAACCATATTTCCTGGGTGATCAACCTACTTCTCTGGATACATCTGCTTTTGGTTTACTGATTAACATCATCGGTTGTCCCATCGAATCACCGCTTAAGGAATATGGCTTAACAAAAAATAATCTGACAAATTATGTTGACCGGATTAAACATGAATTTTATCGAGATCTACCAGTTGCTTAGAAAGCTATCAATAATACAGAGGCCTGAATATCAAGTATCTTAGCTCGTACAGTCCCATAAATTCAGCACCATTTTCTCTTTGCATTAAATTTCAGCGATAATCCTCCGTGCAGCGATGTATTGCCTGTTACTACTCAGACTGAGATATTCGCGCGCATCAAGTCTGGATCTCGCTATCAGTGTATTTTTTTGCCGGGGCACTCAAGCGATACTCTGATTCTTTGCCACAACTGCCTTAGGTGCGAGTGTGCCAATATACGGTTTCTTAACTTTGCTCAACGCTGTAATGCTGTCGCCAACCTGCAACGCACCAGCTTGAGATTCTTTAAGCAGCGCATTTGTCGCTGCTTAAAAAAACCACTGACTATCTTCGGATGAAGAAAACTGGACATACTCTTTGAAATCAGCATCACTAACTTTCTGATATAGATAATCTATCGTCACCATTATGGTATGCGCATAGTGCCCCCGATATATTTTTCCCAGTCTCAAAATTATGTCAATTTCGGTCGTTTTTGTAACCGCATCAAACTCCTATACAGAGTTGCACTCAATTTCTTGACAAAGATATTTGTATAAAAGGCTTTTCATATAGAGACCTCAACTTCCTCGAACTAAACAGATCACCCTTCGATCTCTATTTTATTTTTCATTGGAACAGCAGAAAACAAGTGTTTACTGTTATCGGTAACCAAGCAAAACAATCCATCTCAGAAACACTGATATAGCATTGAATACTTCGCTCAGAGTTGTTTTTCTACAACACTGGTCATCATTGCTAAATTTATATAAAACCAAGCCGGAATTTATGTCAAAATTACGCATAAGTCTTTTGCAGTATGCATGAAGGCTTCATCTTAGAACATCACTCATCTTGATTAATTTGAAGTTAACAGAATATTGGGTTAAATCTAAATACGTTAATAGATAGACGCCATCGCCTGAAATAGTAAGCACCCAATATCAACGATCATTAAAAAATCTACTGCCATGATGACAAAGAAAGTCTTCTCATTGCCTGTTCGCGTTTATTATCAGGACACCGATACAGGCGGCGTCGTCTATCATGCAACACATCTGAATTTCATGGAGCGCGCACGTTATGAGTGGCTAAGGGAATTGGGATTTGATGCAAATTCATTAATTGGTACACATAAAACAATCTTCATGATCCGCTCACTTGAAATTGAGTACTCTAAGCCGGCTGTGCTGGATGATTTACTCAATGTGACTGTCAAGGTAATTGAAGTGGGCCGGAGCCGCATTTCCCTGTATCAGGAAATCTTATGCGACCATGTTAAGTTAGTGAGCGCCACGATTCATGTGGTTTGTGTCGGTGCAGAAACATTGAAGCCGGTAAGCATACCTGCACCATTACGTGAAAAAATTGGAAAACCTGAATGAATACAACAGTAACTCAAGACTTATCACTCTTTTATCTGATCAGCAGCGCCAGCCTGCCAGTCCAACTGGTGATGCTTATTTTACTGCTGATCTCACTGTTATCCTGGTGGTTTATTTTTCGCAAGCAGTTTGTTATTCGTCATGCGATAAAACAAACTGATGAATTTGAAGATACTTTCTGGCGTGGCGTCGATCTCAATGCGCTCTACCAACGCGCAACCAGCTCCCGTTACCCGGCAGGCAGCATGGAACGTATTTTTGCGGCTGGTTTTGGTGAGTTCAACAAACACCCACATGGCACAGATATCGATGCCGTCATGGAAAGTACGCGGAGAGCAATGCGCGCAACTTATCAGCGCGAAATGGACAAGCTGGAATCCCATTTATCTTTCCTGGCCACCGTTGGCTCCGTAAGCCCTTATGTCGGGTTGTTAGGCACAGTGTGGGGAATCATGAATTCTTTCCGCAGTTTATCCAGCGTCGCCCAAGCAACAATCGCCCATGTCGCACCAGGAATCGCTGAAGCTCTGATTGCAACAGCCATGGGTCTGTTTGCCGCAATCCCTGCCGTGGTTGCCTATAACCGTTATGCCAGCGATACCGACCAATTAGCGACACGTTTCGAAAGCTTCATGGAAGAATTATCCAATGTATTGCAACGGCGAGCAGCCGAGTAAATCAAACTGAGAGGTTAATATGGCTCGCCGTAACCGACGCCGATTGATGAATGAAATCAATGTAGTTCCTTATATTGATGTGATGTTGGTGTTACTGATTATTTTCATGATTACTGCACCCATGATTAATCACGGGCAAGTTGAACTACCCCAGATTGGTAAATCCCTGGCCACTCCTGCGGTACCACTCGAAGTGATCATTAAGGCGGATAACAGTCTCATGCTACGAGATCGCGCAAAAACAACGGTCGAACAAAAGGTGGACAGCGCTCAATTAATTGAAATCATCAAACAAAAACAGGCACAGAATGCTGACCAACCCGTGGTCATAGCAGCGGACAAGAATGTACGCTACGAAGAGGTTATGAAAGTCATGGACATTCTGCAACAACATCAAGTGCAGAAAGTTGGTTTGCTCGCCCAACAAAAATGAACGATTTGTAATGAGTTTAAACACATTACGTAATTCATCCGATGCTGAACCTGGTTTGATTCTGGCTGGTGCGCTGGCATTGCTGGTGCATCTGGCTTTTATTGCCTTAATGATTTTTGGTTTGAACTGGAAAACTCAACCCCCCGCAGGTATGGTTGTTGACTTATGGCAGGAATTACCACAGCCGACTCAACCCCCTGTCAAAACGACACCCCCCAAACCTATTGAACCAAAACCTGCGCCGACACCGGAACCACCGAAACCAGAATCTAAACAAGAACCCAAACCGGAGCCGCAGAAAGTAGCCGCTCCGCCTCCTGTCAAGAAACCGGAAATAGCGCTCAAACAGAAACCGGAACCACCAGTTAAAGATAAGAAACCTGATCTGGAAGAACAGAAAAAAAAGGAACGGGAAAAGAAGGAATTGGAGAAAAAAGAGCAGGAAAAACTAAAAGCAAAGGAACAGGCAGAAAAACAGCGGCTGCAGGATGAAAAAGCAGCCAGACAAAAACAGGAACAAGAAATCAAAGCTCAGCGGGAAGCACAAGCCCAACGCGAGGCTCAGCAAGCTGCCGCAAAAAATCGTATGATGAGCGAAGTTGAGAAATATAAAGCGATGATTCTCACAAAAATCAAGAGTAGAATTGTGATGCCGCCTGATTTACCTGGCAATCCTGTCACTGAGTTTACTGTCACGCTATTACCCGGCGGCGATATTCTGGATGTCAAGTTACGGAAAAGCAGTGGTTTTGCAACTTTTGACAGTGCTGTAGAACGGGCCATCTTTTTATCCAAACCATTGCCGGTACCCCCCGATCCATCCTTATTTAATGAATTTCGTAATTTGAATATTACAGTGTATTATTTAGAATGATTGCTATAATCGGCAGAAAATTTATTGATTTCTGGATATTGAATCGTTATGTTAATTTATTTACACAAAAATACTCGTAACCTATTGATTTTTATCCTATTGATAGTCAGCACGTCCGCATATGCCGGACTTAATATTGAAATTTTTGGCGGCGGTGCATCACGTATACCCATCGCGATTGTCCCTTTTGCCGATGAAAACAAGCTGCAACAAAGCGTTACGGAAGTAATCGGCGCTGATTTACATCGCAGTGGTTTGTTTAAACTGGTAGATCCAGCCGGTCTGACACCCCATGCCCCTACGGATATCGTCTATGCCGACTGGACCAATCGGGGAGCCAGCGCATTGGTCATCGGCAGTATGATCATACTGCCCGGCGGGCAAGTCGAAATACAGTTTCGACTGATGGATGTTGTAAAGAAACAACAATTAGCCGGCTTATCGACAGTCGTTCCTTTGACCCAGTTACGTGCCGCCGCACATCGCATCGCTGATATTATTTACGAAACCCTGACAGGTGACATCGGCGTCTTCAGTACCCGCATCGCTTATGTCATGAAGCAAGGCAATAAATATTCCCTGCAGGTAGCCGATTCGGATGGTTATAACTCCCAATCAATCATTGAATATACAGAACCAATCATTTCGCCAGCCTGGTCACCCGATGGCAGCCGGTTAGCCTATGTATCATTTGAGAATAAAAAACCAATCGTTTATGTTCAGACATTGGCAACCCGTGAGCGTAAAGCAGTCGCCAGCTTTAGTGGCAGTAACAGTGCGCCTGCCTGGTCACCCGACGGGAAAAAGCTGGCAGTCGTATTAACCGTACAGGGCGGTTCACAGATTTTCCTGATTAACGCCGACGGCAGCGGTCTGCAGAGACTCAGCAGAAGCTCTGGCATCGATACAGAACCCAGTTTCTCTCCTGATGGGCGGTCTATTATATTTACTTCTGACAGAGGTGGCAGCCCGCAGATCTACCGCATGCCTGTTACCGGCACAGAAAGCAGTGCTGCCGAACGCCTTACCTTTGAAGGAAACTACAACGTCAGTCCTGATTTTAGCCAGGATGGCAAAAGCTTTACCTTTATCACCCGGAACAACAGTCAATTTAATATCGCAGTGCAGGACATTGGCTCACGCCAGATGCAGATACTGACCAGCTCCCAGTTTGACGAGTCCCCAAGTTTTGCCCCCAACGGCAAAATAATCTTGTATGCCACGGAAATTAATGGTCGTGGTATATTATCCGCAGTTTCAAGAGATGGACAAACCAGGCAACAATTAACGATTCAGGTCGGTGATATCAGGGAACCAGCTTGGGGACCGCTGCTAAGATAAAACGGGTTTATTTTTTAATCAAAAGGAGCAATAAATGAAGAAAATATTGGGTGTTTTAATGATTAGTTTGTTATCAGCATGCGCTAGTCAGACAACGCAACCTACCGATGTCGAAGATCGATCTGCCAGCGCGGGCAGCGGATCAGGCAGCAATATAGGCTCCGGCAAACCCGGCTACTTTAGCCAACTGCAAGACCCCAATAGTATTTTATCGAAACGCAGCATATTTTATGACTTTGACAGCTATACCGTAAAAAGCGAATACAGGGAACTGGTACTTGCTCATGCTCGACTCTTGCGCGATAACGCGGACGCCAAAGTAATGCTACAAGGCAGTACGGATGAGCGCGGCAGCCGGGAATACAATCTGGCATTAGGTCAACGCCGTGCAGACAGCGTGAAAAACATGATGACCTTGTCAGGCGCCAGAGATTCTCAGATTGAAGCGGTTAGCCTGGGTGAAGAAAAACCTCGCTCAACAGGGCATAGCGAATCTTCATGGGCTGAAAATCGCCGGACAGATATTCTCTATCGAGGCGAATAAACATGCTAATACGCGCTTTCTTCTTATTATTAATGTTCGGTTGCAATGTCAGTTATGCAGGACTGTTTGGCGATGATAAAGCACGCGAACAGATTACTACGTTACGTAATCAGGTCGAAGAGATGGAAGCGCGTATAGCAAAGATGGAGGAAGCCCTTAAAAGCCAGGCGCTATTAAAGCTATATACACAGGTTGAGACACTGGGTCTTGAGTTGGGGCGATTGAATGGACAGGTCGAGATGCTGAGTAACGATAATTCGTTGCTGCAAAAAAGGCAAAGGGATTTCTACATTGATCTGGATAACCGGCTGCGCGGAATTGAGCAACCTGATATGCCAGCACCAGCTCCTACGCAAACTAAACCAACGGACTCATCAAGCAACTTAACCATGCCTCTTTCCGGACCACAAGATGCACCGCCTGTGTCTGTAGCAACAGCCAAATCCTCGTTGACTCCGGAATCTTCTTCATCATCTGCCAGCCCCACTGGAGAATCCTTACCCTCAAAGGAGCTTATACCCCCCGGCCCTACCGAAAATAGCGCTTATGAAACAGCCTACAATTTTTTTAAAGATGGTGATTATGTCGAAGCTATTTCACAATTTGAAAGATTTCTGGAAAATCATCCACAATCCAGTCTGGCGCCAGGCGCTGCTTACTGGATAGGGAATGCCCGCTATGCTCTACGGGATTTCCCGCAGGCAATTGATGCACAGCGAAGATTGCTCGCCACATATCCAGACAGCCCTAAAGCACCCGATGCACTATTAAATATTGCAAGCAGCCAGCACGAAATGGGCGACAATAAAGCAAGTAAACATACGCTGGAAGATTTGATTGCCAAGCATCCTCTCAGTGAAGCAGCAAAAAAAGCCAAGCAACGTCTGGCTAATATCAAATAAAATCCCTTCCTCCACAAATGGCCGTAAGCTGTTTGTTGCATTTATCAAACCATATCACGTTTAAAATTCCTCAGGCATTCGATTATTGTGCAGGCGTTAGAGACTACAACTTTGCGCATTAATGAAATTTTCTTCTCACTACAGGGAGAAACGAGTCGTGTCGGCTTGCCAACTATTTTTATACGCCTGACCGGTTGTCCTCTGCGGTGCGGGTATTGCGATACAGCCTATGCGTTCACTGGTGGCAAGACCATGACAATATCTGCCATCCTGCAACAGATATCAAACTATACATCGCAGTATGTTACCGTAACCGGCGGTGAACCGCTGGCACAGAAGGCTTGTCTGACGCTATTGACTGCACTGTGTGATAACGCATATTCAGTGTCGATTGAAACCAGTGGCGCACTGGATCTATCCAATGTTGATACGCGCGTCTGCCGTGTTATGGACATTAAAACGCCAGGATCCGGTGAAGTGGACAAAAACAACTGGTCCAATCTTGTTTATCTGACACAGCAGGATGAGTTGAAGTTCGTACTGTGTCATGAAGCGGATTATCACTGGGCATGCGAAATTCTTCAGCAACATCAATTAGACAAAATTTGCCCGGTACTATTTTCGCCCGTGCATGGCAGGCTTAATCCAACGACACTGGCCGAATGGATATTGCGGGATAAACAACCGGTAAGGATGCAGATTCAATTACATAAACTATTATGGGGAGATGGGCCTGGACGCTGACATATCGAATGACATTATTTAATACTTTCTCTCATACAGTATGAAAAAAGCGGTTGTACTGCTCTCAGGCGGACTGGATTCAGCGACGACACTGGCGATTGCCAGAAATAAACAGTTTGCCTGCTATGCGTTAAGCATTGATTATGGACAACGGCATCATTCAGAGCTAAAGGCAGCCCGGCATATTGCCCAGACATTGGGTACGCATGCCCATCACATTATAAAAGTGGATTTAACGGCATTTGGAGGCTCTGCACTGACTGACCTGTCGATTTCTGTCCCGACAGCAATCGACCATACCGACATTCCAGTCACTTATGTACCTGCGCGTAATACAATCATGTTGTCATTAGCGCTGGCATGGGCTGAAACACTTATCTCTCACGATATTTTCATCGGCGTTAATGCCGTCGATTACTCCGGGTACCCGGATTGCCGCCCGGAATATATTCAATCATTTGAGAGTATGGCTAATTTAGCGACCAAGTCTGCTATTGAGGGCAATAGGGTAACAATCCATGCACCACTCATCAATTTATCCAAGCAGGACATCATCCGGGCGGGCATTGCATTAGGCGTTGATTACAGCATGACTGTTTCCTGCTATCAGGCTGATGAGACCGGTCTGGCTTGCGGGATTTGTGATTCCTGCTATATTCGCCACGCCGGCTTCATCGCAGCCGGTATAAAAGATCCGACATCTTACAGAATACTCCCTGTCACATAGCAACCATAACAAAACAGGGTGCGCATGACTCAGAAGTTAACTGTTTAGTCCCACGGTGTGCTGGAAGGGATCAACGTTAAATCGTTCTGGCTCTTTTGTCCAGATTTTGCAGATGTATTCGTAAGGGGTGAGGCCTTT
>ERZ1292630.1819-Hain-H41-02um-R3-1819-length-20363-cov-52_pt1 | contig 20363 bp, 22 predicted proteins | sample MGYA00564408_ERZ1292630 | MGnify/ENA primary metagenome ERZ1292630 (study PRJEB36523, sample SAMEA6512641) | groundwater metagenome | collected 2019-01-08 | study: AquaDiva: Metagenomics assemblies of 32 groundwater samples
TCCATCGTTAGGATACACTCATTTTTATCCATCCACAACTTTTGATTATATCTCGCAAAAGCAGGGACATCAGCCATGACTTGCGTTTGGGTTGTTTGCGATAATAAGAAATCAGGATATGAAGTAACCGGTTCCTTAACCACAGATTACGCAGATTACTCTGATTTTCTTTTCTGTCATTGCGAGAATCCCGTTCTGCGGGAGACGAAGTCATGCCAAAGGCAGATCCGCCCTGGCGGACAATCTCATAAGAGTTAAAGCAATCCAGTAAATCCTGTGGTATTTTGAATTGTGCCAGTTCCGGGTGTGACTTCTTCAGCCGGTTAAAATGCCGAAGAAATAGTGGGGTTTGGAGTTCCGCCTGGAGAAATGACCGGATTTCTCCCCTTGAATCTTGAGGTAGACGCATAACGCTTCTCTTTCGAGCCGGACGTCATGCGTCTCATATTCACCAGGATTAAACCGGGCGAATAAGCCAATTAGGACCTCAAGGGCCTCAAGTTTTTCTCAAATTAGTTTTGATGTTCCGTATTAAAATCCTTCCTTGGTTCCTTAGAATTAAGACGGGTACATCTTGGGCAGGCTGTTGTTACCCTGCCTCCTTCCATATTGTATTGATGGTTCTTTATTCTGACACAAATGATACCACCCCTACAGGTTCCAAGTAGTTTATTGCACTGGACACATTCCCAGCGCGTTTCCCCATTGATCATATTTTACCCCCTTTTTTAAACCCTAATGAACGTAGCCACATTAGGATTTCTTTTATAAGATTAAGACTACGTCTTTGCTGCCTCCTTATACTAAGGGAGTTTCCAACCCCCAAAAGGAGACAAGAAAATTACAGAGAAATAAAAAAGCCAAGATTACTTTATTTAGTAACCCTGGCTTATTGTCTTCTGTAATGACTTCTTGCCGTATTGGTTTTAACTAATTCAAACTAATTTTTATCTGTACTGGTACTAGCACCTCCTTTCCACATCTCGGACATAGCACACTGGTAATGGTATTAGATTTATTGGTTTTTATTATTTTATTCCTGATAACCGTCCCGTTATCGTCTTCTCTTATAATCCCATCAGAACAATATGGGCACTTAAAAATAGTTTTCATTTTCATTACTTTCAGATTAATTATAATCACCACCTAACTCATCATGAAGAACAAATGTTATATCGTTATATTGTTCAGGGAATCTACTTTTAATATGATCCTTTAAGGCCTTATTCCTAATTACTAAGTCCAACCATCTAATCACCCCTTGAAGCTTCATACGTGCCTTTTCAAGCTGTCTTTCAACATAACTCAACTCTTTTTCTTCCATGCTAATATCATGAAGAATTAGATCTCGCTTTATCCCGCCATCTTGAATTTGCCCTCGTTTTCTTTCTCTCAATGATCTTGACTTTTTCATCCTTTCAGTCTTCGGCCTCTTAAAAAAGCTGTCATCTATTCGCTTAGCTTCATTAATCAAACGCTGCCGCGGTATTTTTAAGAATTCCCTGAACTCCTCTACATTACCTATAAGTTTGTCGTATAGTTTCTTTTGCCCGTCTGCATTTAAGACACAGAAAATCTTCCCTGCGCTCATAGGAAACTGCTTGCTATCTATTGCTTTTTTAACGGCGTCTATACAATCCAAGATAACCATATAATTGCTAATAGACATCGGACTGATACCAATCATCTTTGCCAAATCGTTTTTATTTATACTGCGAGTCTTCAATAACTCTCCATAATAATAGGCTTCTTGAGAAGGTGTCAGGTCTTGCCTAACATCAGATTGAATTCTCAAGTCGGCTGGATTATAGGCTTTAGTAGAAGCGATGATACACGGTATCTTGCTTATATCAATAGAAGGCGGTAACATATCAAGTTTCTGCAAGTCCTTAATGGCATAGTAGCGTCTGTAGCCGTCAATCAGCTCTCTATTCTCATTAACTAACAATGGTTCTCGCATGCCCACTATCTTAATAGATTCCTTTAAGAATTTCTCGCTGTCTTTTGATGGGCCTTCAGCTCTCTTTGTTCTCTTAAGTTCCGGCAATAAATTTATTCCATCCAGTCTAAGGTGTGTTAAATACATATTTACTCCTCCTTATAATTAGCTATTTGAGCTTCTTTTAGAAGCACTAAAAATTTAGCGTCTTCTTTCAGGGCACTTATGCTATTTGTTAATACATCTATCCGAGATTGAGTTTTATTAAGTAACTGGGAAAAATCTCGCTTGTCTTTACTAATATTTAGCAGACTGCTTCGAAGTTCTTCTAAAGTTGCAGAACGTTTGCGCTGTTTTCCCAGGATTTGCGCCTGACGAATCACAACTCGCGTATCTTCTACGCTAAGATTATCTGATATGATTATCTCTGTAACGGTACCTTGGCTTTTTTTATCCTTTAATCCAGCTACCACTTCTTTAGCCTTAGTAAAATTCAGTTTATTGTTTCCCATTGCTTCCAATACAGATTCATCGGCCTGCTCAATAGTATCAACATATTGCTTAGCCGTAGCAAGTCCCATCTTTAATTTCTTTGCTTCCTCTATTAATGACTTGCCGGAATCCTTGGCTATTTTTAAGAGACGCGCCTTGTCTAAAGGTGATAATTTCTCTCGGACCTTGTTTTCAACTAACCAATCCATGATCATTTTCTGCTTGTTCCAATCTTTTTTCTGGAAAATGAACGCCTTTATTTTATGCAGATTAAGCATCTTATGAGCCTCAACTCTTCCCTCACCCTTAATCAAGGTAAATTTACCATCCTCTTCTATTAACGTAACGGGAATTAACAATCCATACTTCTTAATGCTTTCAACCAACTCTTTGAATCCTTTTTTATCCCTATCGCGGCTAATAAATGCTTTAATCTTACCTATATCTATCTCGCCTTCTAACACCCTGATTTCTTCTTTACCAGTCATATCAAACTCCTTTTTCGGTACCATAATGTTTTTTTATATCATCTATTTTATGTTTACAAAACTTTTTACTAAGTTTTTATCATCTTGTAACATCATATAAAATAAGCAGATAAAAATACAGTAATTTAAACGTCCTTCTTATTGACCTGTACCTGCGAAGGCAATATATCATGATATCGGATATTTGTCAAGGATTTATAATATTTTGTGTAAAATATTTTTTGACATCGGGCTGGGCGCCCAAAACCGCCAAAATACCGTTTTTTGCCTTCTACATCTACTTGATATTTCTACGGTTATGCCAGCAGGGGGGAGTCCCCCCGCCCCCTTTGTACTCTCACAACTTGTTGCTTGGATATAATCACGCCGATAATTATAGAAACACACCATATCTATTGAATACAGTAACGCCGATTCTTGGAAAAACACACCATATTCAGCGTAGGCAGTAGCGCCGATTCTTATAGAAGCACACCATATCACTAAGCAGGCGTAACGCCGATTACTGGATAAACACACCGACTGGCTGTGTACTTAAAGGGCGTAGTAAAATTGCGTGTAGTGCAGATGATTGGAAAAACACACCGTATTTAATGCCTATCGCCGTGCCGGTTCTTATAGAAACACAATCCGCTACATATCACTAAAAACGCCGTGTGTTTATGAATGACTACGGTATGTCCGAAATTTGCAGAGGGATTGGGATGCTTATAATCGCAACCAATAATTTGCCCAATTTATTGACAGAATACACTATTTTAAGTTTATTTAGAAAGCAATTAAGTTACTGGCTATCTTTAGCCGATAATCATATAAAGACCAAATAAAGAATAAGAGGATTACTAAGCATGCCAACAAAAGAGACAACTTTAGAATGCACAGTTGCATCAGGAATGTTTTCCAGCGAGAGAGAAATCTCTGTGGAATTATCGGACGGCCGGATGGTCTCTGCCTTTGTGGATGAGCACCAGGTTATCCCATCCAGGAGACCTGAAGCAGATGAGCGAATCGACGGCAAGGTTAAAGTCGCCATTGTCAAAGAGCATCGTGATTCGGTAGTTGTTGACCTGCCCCAGCCCACCTTTGCTAACGGCACGCGTATTACTGTTAATAAAAACAAGTTATCATAAAATGGTTCTCAGCGACAAGGAAATCAAGCGTGCGCTCCGAGAAAGAAAAATCATTATAGACCCGCGTCCAACAGATGAACAATACACCACTTCAGCCTTGGATTTAACATTGGGTGATGAAGTGGTAAAATTCAAAACTCAGTCCGGTGACACACACCTCGACTCCTATCCTTTTATTTATGCGGTTTAGCAAGCGCTGTTTTCCTAAAATGGCCACCATAATTCGTCTCGCCCCGTAAGGGCTACTTTACAAAAACGACACCCTGAATGTCAAGTAATTCAATGCTTACACGGCCAGGTGTGTGTCACCGGACATGTCACCGGACATTAAAATGCCTGCAAGAAATTAACTAGTATTGTGTCCCCAGATTCTTTTAGGGGGTATCTGTCAGTAGGTGGGGGGATATCCGTTAGTAGGTACCGGGGTATCTACTGGTAGGTATGGGGGTATCCGGTAGTAGGTAGGGGGGTATCTAGTAGTAGTGTAGGGGGTATCTACTATATACCCCGGGGATATCCCCCGGGATATATGGGGGTATCCCCCTAATGATTCGTTACTTTGTAAAGACCATCTACTATATTATCAATTGATGCTTGAATGTTCTCTATTGATTTACGCAGGGTTTTAACTTCATTGAGCATCTGCTCCAACTTTTTATTGAAAAGAGAAATATTATCAGGCAATAAAATACTATTCTTAATTTCAATAAATCGCCTCCCAATATAGCGTCCCAATAATTGAGTTACCAGTTTTAATAGATGCTTTTCGCCAGAAATTATTAAATGGGTCTTATTTTTAGCCGAAAGCATGATTCTATCTTTTTCTTCCTTGGTTCGGGCAAGATAAAACTCTTTTTCATCAAATTGTTTTAACAAATCCAGCTCTGGGGTAATTTTTATCTCTGGATGAAGCCGTAAACTTAATTTCTTGTTATCTTGTAGTGTATCTATGTATTTTTGAATATCAATTTCTGGCAAAGGTTCATTACTGGCAAGACGGCTAAGTCGTTCTATAAAATATTTATTGGATTTTGCTAATCCTTTTTTGTGTTCAATAATCTCATCAACTTTTCTTACTAATGTATTATAAATTTTTACTTCCTTTGGATTTTTAAAATCAATCGGATAGATTGGAATTTTAGAAAGCGGGGTCGGGAAATACTCCCTGATTTTACCCTTGGGCTTTAATTGATGAGAACAGTATGTATCCAATAGCGTTGAGTTTAACAATGCCAAAATGTACTTTATGGACTCTTTGGTAGTGCTTTTTTTAGTTATAAAATACATATCCGTACTACCGTAAAAACCACCATTGTTATAACTGAAAGAATTGACTTCGGCACGATATGGGGAAACTATTTTTTCATCCTCAAATATAGTTTGTTCTCGAGGCCAATGCAAACTGAACCAGGGAAGTTTCCCTTCCTGACATTCTCGTTTTTGCTCTAAAATTGGGTGAAACTTTTCTAAATGCTCTTTAATTTTAGGAAAATCATTTATTTTTGTATCTTTAGTTGTATAAATTAACCATTCATTCTTTTCGTCTTCTGTAATATAACCGGAAATATCCGAATTTTTATAAGTAGGTTTTATAATTTCTTTTTCTTTAGCAGGAAGATTTAATTGGGCAAGTTCAGATTCAGATAGGACAAATATTCCATCTCCGATTTTGATATGATACTTATCAATGGTATCATGGGAGAGGAGATTTATATTCTCATTGGTTACTTTATGACAACCCGAAACGTATCCTTGGTTAATATTGCAGATTTCGGCGAGCGGCACTCCTATGTTTTCTATCTTTTCCAAAAGTATTTCAGATTTTCTTGTGTGCATTAGATGCCATGCGGCATCGGTAAGCCCACCCTGCTTCTTGGCGCTATAAAAAACCTCTATGTAGTCGTCAGTAAATTTTTCCTTGTTGATATTTCTGGAAATATGCTCTGTTAATTTATGAAGATTTTCTTTGGTTGTCTTAACAGGAAAATCTTTTTTTACCCGCACAATTTTTATTTTATTGTCTTGCCGGACGTTTTTATCGGCACACTTTTCTAATATAAAAACCATATTATGCTGTCCCGGCGCGCTCTCAAATATTCTTGTCTCACCGAAATCAACAATTTCTTTAATAACAGTATTCCCTAAAATATACGCCCTTAATTTTATTGCACCATCTGCGGTAGGCCAGTAAGAAGGAGTAATAAAACCAAGTTTCCCTTTTTCTTTAAGTTTAGACACTCCTAAAATAACGAACCAATAGAAATAGTCCATTTTACCCTGAAAATATTTCTGCCAATAAGAATAATGCTGTATAGTAGAACGGAAAAGTTCTTTATGACCTTTTTCTGCTATATAGGGAGGGTTCGCACAAACATAGTCAAAATTGCTATTATCCCTGATAAAATTAAACTTTTCTCTTTTTGCCCCTTCTAATGCAATCTGATTGTATTTTTCATCGTGTTCATATCTTACATTTTTAAGTGTCTCAGGCATTGCAAGAACTCTTTGCTCCAATTGTAACTTCATAGAATCCTGACGGATAACCGAAAGACAATAAGGCGGCGGCTTATAAAGATGCTTATGCGCATCCAATAATTTTTTGATATTAGGTGTTAATTGAAGCAAAAGGTTTATCTCGGTAATATAGTATGGAAAAGCAGAAATTTCAGAGCCAAAAAGCCCATTAGTAATGGCATTTTGTATTTCTAACAATTCTCTATAATCTTTATCGTTATATTTAGCTTCTTCTCGAATTCTTCTTGCTGCTTCTACCAAAAAGCCGCCTGAACCGGTTGCCGGGTCAAAGATAAGCCGTGGTTGTCTTTTGTTACCCTCTATTCTGAAAAATGCCTCGTCGCTTGTGAAGCCAACCCTATCCCAGATAAAAGAAATAATTTCACGAGGGGTATAATATTGCCCTTTATTTTTCCTGTCAGTCCTATCAACATATTCTTCATAAACTGTGCCCAAAACATCTGTATTCAACTTGCTGAAATTAAACTGTGAAAATTCATAAAGAACATCTATCAAAATATCTTGTGAAGGCTCATACCAAGAATAATTATTTTCTAATGCGTAAAGCCACGAATATTTTTCAGTAGCAAGCCCAAATGCGTATTTTAGGACTTTTCTTATTTCACTATTGAAAGCTGCATACCATTTTTTAAAACCCCCATTATATAAACTCTCATCTATAAATCTTATATCTTCCCATGCGCGAACGAGTAATATTCGTGTCATTGCAAAATATGCGGTTCTATAAAAATAAATATCTTTTGCTTGTAATAGAAAATCATCCTTGTCTTTAACAACATCGTTAAGTTTTCGGGTGGTTATATTTTGTACCCTGTTACCCGTATCTTCAAGTATAGAGTCAATTTCTTGAACTATTTTCCCCTTCCTGTTATCGCTCTCAACTAATTGCGGGATAAAATCCTTTTGCTTCCTAACATCCTCGTGAAGCCATGACACCACATTCCTCAGTTTAGAAACCAATAGTTCAGAATTTAGTATTTCTTTACCGGTCCATTGTTTCTTCTCTGAAATAAGTTTAATTTTCTTTAACTTATCAATTTTCTGAAACCTGAAATGCTCTATAAATTTTAAGCATTTTCTTGTGTTCGGCTTAACAAGAATATGGTCTAACGTTAATTTATATTTATAGTAATCGCGATATAATTGATAAAAACTGAAACTGAGTTCTTGAATTGGTTCCTCATCCTTTGATGTAAAAACTGCTATATCCCGCATATTGCATAGTATTCCATAAGCCAGATTGTTGCACTCAATATACCCCTTTATTTGCGCGTAATGTTGTCTTAAGTCAAAAGCATTAGTTCCTTTGGTATCAAAAACGAAGGGATGAAGATTTGTATCAAGAGGGATAAAATCCGGGGTTGTTCCGGCAATATTTGTGCTTTCTGGAATAAAATCGTTCTTACTAAAACAAAGTATTTTTTCCAAGAAGTCTGAAAAGAGGGTGGGACGAATTAACGTTTCTTCGTCGGCATGCTCTTTAGAAAAATAATCAAGATAGGTTTTTGCTTGATTGCCGCTTAATTCTTTATAAAGTTGATTATAAGAATCCAAAATATCAACAATAGATTTTATTACTTGTTTATCTTCCAGTAAAGGTAATTTTGTAACTTTCATATTAATCCCATTCTACCATTTTCTTTCGGCATAAATGTTACTCCTTTTTAATAAGTTTTCTCACCCTATCATTTCCGTCTTAATCGGGCAAGGATTATCAATATGGTATTTGTCTCATGTTTTATGGAGTGTCTTGTTCGGACTATGCGATTAACTGACTATATTCACCAGCCGGCCGGGGATGACGATGATTTATATTACACTGACCACGCCGACGCACCGGCCACACAGGGCTGGATGATTCTGGTGTTTGCCTACGTCTGGCGTATAGTTCCAGCAGCGAGCGCATTTCTGGTTGGCCGACTTGGCTATCTCCACGCCTAATTGCATGCCTTCTGTCTTCTGCGGAGCCGGTTTCTTGATGACCTTGACTGACGAGACCTTTAAGATAGTAGCCAGCGCGCCTTCGTAGAGTTTCAGGAAATCTGGGGACACGTACGAATTTATTCGCTCCGCTCCAACGGGCTCGCCTTCGCTTTAGCTACGCTCCAACGGGCAGGTCATGCAGTGCGGACCGCCCTTGCCTTTTATCAGTTCACTGCCCGGGAAGGTAATGACCTCGCCGCCCCTTCGGGCTACCTCTTTTTCCACCCGCTTATTGCCTTCATAGCCGACTAATTTGCGAGGGGCCACTTGGATATAGTTGGCCGCGCATTTACAGCCCTCTTCATAAGTAATCTCTATAATATCAAACTTCTTTTCTTCCAGATAATCCATAAACCAGGTGTATCCGGGCTTTTTGCCTTTGCGATAGATGGCGCAGGGGTATTGATTGAGATATGCTCGGTGGGCGATGACAATATTCTTATCCACCGGCAGGAAGAAACCATCTATATGAATCACTCCTTCAGGCAGCATCACGACTACAAGTTCTTCTATTTGCAAGCCAAGCGTGAACTTCCTGATTTTCTCTAAGGCCATCTCATTAGTCCGGTCGCAGAAGCCGACCACCAGTGTTTTATCGGTGATAAACTCCACGCCGCCGCCTTCCAGGATACCGTCCGGCCCGATATCGCCCAGAATCGGGATGCGCAGTTTCTCCGCCACTTTTCTCACCAACCAGGTGTCCCATTTACGTCCCTTGGCCTGCATACCCATCAGAATGATGCCCTTGCCAATGGTCACAGCCAAATCACGGGTATAAATCATATTGGGCCGCTTGGCAATATAGGTCTGCGCCTCCTTGTCGTCTTTCAAAACCTCGCCTATCAGAACCGGCTCAACCTTGCAGGCACGCAGGACTTTCAGGAAACAATCATATTGATACTGGAATCTTTTAAGATTGACCGACGAGGCGAAGTTAAAGTGCGAAGCACTTTGTTTGGTAATCGTGCGGATTTCATCGCCCGGGCAATGCATCAACACTCGTTTTAACGGAGCATAACTGTTACTAACTAATTGCATAGTAAGGCATAGTAATCTATTTCAACAAGAGGGTCAATCATTTCTTGTCTTACTGCTTTTTTATGGTATATAGATTAAATAATGAAAGTCCTATTTGTGGTCCGGGCCGGTAACCATCCGGCTACCCGGCTGAGGGTCATCCAGTATCTTGAGTACCTGAAAGACGCCGGTATTGACACAGCGGTAATTCCCTTTCCTTCAGGGCTGATGGAATGGTGGCGTCTCTTGCGGAAAGCCAAAGAACCTGATATCGTATTTTTCCAGAAAAAGCGGGTGCATCGCTTCTGGCTTAAGCGGCTCAAGGCCAAAGGCGCCAAACTCATCTATGACTTCGACGATGCTGTGATGTTTAACAGTTCCCGGCATCCGATTCCTGAATCACCCCTCCGGATGCGACATTTTACCTCTATGGTGAAGAGATGCCACGGCATTATCGCCGGTAATTCTTACCTAAAATCATTTGCTGAGCCGCATAACAAAAATATCTGGATTCTACCAACCACGATTGATACGGACAAGTACAGAATAAAGAATCCAACATCAGAGATTGCCACGCAATCCCGCCTTAGCGGGACCACTCGCAATGACAACAAAAAAGATGTAAAGCAAGTCATTCTGGGTTGGATTGGCGGGAGCAAATCGCTGGTATTCCTAAAAGCGCTCCAGCCGGTCCTGGACCGGCTCGCCGAAAGCCACAACAACGTCTCCCTTAAAATTGTCTGCGATAGTTTCTTCGAAGGCAAGAAAATGCCGATAATCAAGAAGGCCTGGTCCGAGGCGGACGAGGCGCAGGATGTCTGGAGTTTTGATATCGGCCTGGCGCCCTTGCCTGACGACTCCTGGTCACGGGGCAAATGCGCCACCAAACTCCTGCAGTATATGGCATCCGGAATCCCGGCTGTGGCCTCGGCTGTGGGGGTGCATAACGAGATTATCCGGGACGGCGTAAACGGATTCCTGACTAAGAATGATAATGAATGGCTTGATAAGATTAATCGACTAATAGAAGACAAAACACTCCGGCAGAAAATTGGCCTGGCGGCCAGAGAAACCGTGGAGAAATACTATTCGGTCAAGGCAAATGCGCCGAAACTGCTGGAAATCATCAAAGGAGTGAAGAACCAATGAACCCCATTAGAAATAATAATAACGGACATAAAGAGAATACCGAAAAGTTCACAGTGCAAGCGAACGCAGACATTTCTAACGGGGTAAAATTAGATATCGGCTGCGGGAATCTCAAGAAGGAAGGATACACCGGTGTTGATATCCTTAAACTGCCGGGCGTGGATATTGCCTGCGATATCCAAAAAGGACTGCCGATGGTGGTCAGTAATTCGGTTGATGAGATACATTGCTCTATGATTCTGGAGCATATCAACGACTTAACAACCGTAATGAGGGAATTTCATCGGGTATTAAAACCGAGCGGTGAATTGATAATTATAGTGCCCCATTGTTTCAGCGAGATGGCCTTTAGGGACCCGACGCACTGCCGTTATTTTACCTGCCGGACATTTAAGTACTTTGATAAGTCACATTCCCACTCATATTATCACGATTTCCATTTTAAGTTTATTTCTTCCCGGATTAAGATATCCAGAGAAAAACCTTCCCTGTTTGACAGATTCCTGGAGTGGTTTATCAATACCAACCAACCACGCGGCGAGCGATTACTCAAAATCATCCCTTACAGAAACTGGATAGTTCATTCAATATTAAAGAAAGAATAATATGTCCTTACAGGGTAAACGTATAACCTTTCTCGTTCCGCACCTGACCGTAAGCGGCGGGGTGCGGATTATCTGCGAATATGCCCGTCGGCTGGCCGAGCGCGGGCATCGGGTGAATCTTATCTGCCGGGAACGCCGGTATCCGTTTTTACGCAATTTTATCCAACGTTTTATTAATACGGTCTGGTGGGTTGATTTGAAGGGCGTTAACCTGCAATTCGTCCGGCGCTGGGAGGAAAAATATATCCCTGAAGGCGACGTAATCTTTGCATCCGCCTGGCAAACAGCCCGGCTTTTGAATAACTGCAGTTATTCCAGGGGCAGGAAATTCCACCTTATCCAGCATCTGCCTGTAGAGGGAGTTATTGACGATACGGCTGACGTCAGGGAAACAATCCGTTTCCCCTTAACCAAGATTATTACATCCAAATGGCTGCATCAACGGCTGATGGATGAATTCGGACAAAGCGGATATTATATTCCCAATGGCGTTAACCATAGCCAGTTTTTCCCGGTAAATAAGTCCTACGGCACGAAAAGAATAGGGATGCTTCATCATACGGCCAAATTAAAAGGATTCAGCGAGGGGTTAAAGGCATTTGAATTAGCGAAGAAATCCATTCCGGATATTAAACTGGTGCTCTTTGGAGTCAGGCACCGCAAGCCCGATGAAGTAACATCATCCGACGTAGAATATCACCATAACCCTCCTCAGCAAAAGTTAAGGAATATTTATAGTTCCTGCGATATTTATATGTGCCCAAGTTGGTATGAAGGCGTGCCGTTACCGCCCCTGGAGGCGATGGCCTGCAAAACAGCACTGGCTACCACGGATAACGGCGGATGCAGGGAATATGCGGTTCATAACGAAACCGCCCTGGTCTCGCCCATAAGAAACCCCGAGGCATTGGCTGAGAACGTCATCAAACTGCTGTCTGACCCGACATTGCTGGCCAGGATTTCCGAGAATGGCTATGCGATGGCCCAGAAATTTAACTGGCAAGATTCTGTGGACAAAATGGAGAAATTGATATGCTGATAAGACCATTTTGGGGCGGATTTCTGCATCGGATATTTATCAGTCCCTCCGGTATTGTTGAGAATGCGCCGTCTCATCTGGATATTCCAACTTATGACGGTAAAAACCAGTGCACTCATCCTGATGTAATAGAATTTACAGAACCCTGGCAGTGTTATAAATACTGGATGGTGATGACGCCCTATCCGGACTATAACCAGAGGTATGAAAACCCCAGCGTGGTCGCTTCCAACGATGGTCGGTCGTGGGAAGTTCCACCCGGGCTTACTAATCCCATTGTGCCGGCGCCGTTACCAGAGCAGGATTATCACAATGACCCGGAGATAGTTTATCACGATGTTTATAACGAATTATGGATTTATTACCAACTGGTAAATTCAAGAGATAATCAGATAGAAGTAAAATTAACCAAATCATCTGATGGCGCCCATTGGTCCAAGCCCATCAACATTCTGAATATACCGGTTTTTCAGTGGACTTCGCCGTCAATTATCAAGCAGGGCAACCTTTTCAAGGTATGGACGGTGAATGCCGGCGCCGAAGGACGCCTGGGAAACGGGGTAATTGGGACGATAAAAGAATATATAGAAGCGCTTTATTATATGACCCGAAAAATGATTCCCTTAAGATATGGTATTCCGCAGCCGATAGAAAGAGGAACTGGCATATTGGATATGTAGAATGTAATTATGCCTTGATTAAAGACCGGTTATGAATCTAAAAAAGCGATTGCAGAAGGTTAACCAGCGGTTCCTGTTCGTGCTCCTGACCGCCGGGCTATTAATCTATTTGTCCGAGCCGTCCCTGCCGGCCACCAAGAGCGGGCTATTTTATCTGCCCTATCTTATCTGCGGGCTGGCCCTGATAACCTTGGGCGAGATTCTGCGCATCTGGGCCACCGGCCATCTGGAAAAGAACAAGAACCTGACCACCAGCGGCCCATACGGCTATATTAAGAATCCGATGTATGCCGGCTCTTTTATCATCCTGATGGGATTTAACATGCTGGCCATCAATCCCTATATCCTCTATATCATACTGGTGGAACTGGTGGCCTTTATGCTGGTCTATATCCCGACCAAGCGCCGGATAGAAAGCACCCGGCTGATAGAAAAGTTCGGCCCGGCCTATGAGTATTACGACAAGAATGTGCCTGATTATATTCCGCGCCGGCTCAGGCCTTATACATCACTGAATCCAAAATCATGGACCTGGCGGGTATTCTGGGAAAACCAGGAAGTTCAGGTCGGCTTTGCGGTCATGGTCGGCACGGCTGCGATTATAATTAAACTATGGGTACCGTATCCGTAAATGCTTAATACCCCTACGACCCGTTATTATGAATCACCAACTAATTGAAGTCATCAAGGACAAATCCATCCTGACGCCGGTTGTCAAACTGATTGACTATAAAGGCAAAAAAGTCATCTGGAAGGATTATTCAGACCGGCCGGTCTGGGTCAGAAAGACCTGGGGAGATGTGATGGTTAATAATGAATTCGCCATTCTGGGCCGGCTTCAGGGCATAAAAGGCATTCCCAACGCCATCCGCAAAACGCACAACGGTTTATTAATAGAGTATATTGAAGGCAAATTCCTCAATAAGTTCCGCGCCGGCGAACTGCCTTATGAAATAATCGGTAAGCTGGAAAACCTTATCGCGGAAATCCATAAGCGCTGCGTGGTGCATCTTGATTTAGCCCAACGGAAAAACATCCTGATTACTGATGATTTTACGCCATATATCATTGACTTCGCTAATGCCCTGTATCTCAGGCCGGCAATGGCGCTATCCAAAGTGTTCTTTGATTATCTCCGCCTGATTGACAAGGGCAGTTTATTAAAATTCAAGAACCGCTATTTTCCGGATAAGATGACGGCCGAGGAAAAGAAGTATCTCAAGCGATTCTGGGCTATCAGGAAGTGGTGGTTTTTCAGCCCCAAGACCTTCCGGGCCAGAGACCGGGTTTAATAACTTATTATGCTAAAAATACGAACCAGATTGCGTGCCATATTCATTATTGTCCTTCTGGTCTGGGCTTATCCGAATATTAATTCCATTATCATCGGGAGTATCCCGATTATCATCGGGCAGATTATCCATTTTATCTCTGCCGGATATCTGGTCAAGCAGGAGAAACTCATCACCGCCGGACCTTATCGCTTTGTCCGCAACCCGTTTTACGTAGGCAGTTTCCTGGTTGATGTCGGACTGTGCCTAATTACGCGTAATATTTACGTGGCAGCAATCTACCTGCCCATCTTTTACCTGATAGTCATTAACTGGCGGGTGCGCAAGGAAGAGGGATTCTTGAGAACGCAATTCGGCGCCAGATACGACGAATACTGCCGGCTGGTTCCGCGCATCATACCCCGTTTATGGCCGGCCCGGCTGGCCGAGCCGTTCGGCAGGTTTGACTGGAACCTAATCCTAAAATACCGCGAGCAATGGCGCCTGTTTCGTATCCTCGGACTGATTATCTACTTCTACCTCAGGATGCCCCTGACCCCCGCCTCTTTGAATAAAGAAGCCATCATAAAACATTTATCACAGCCGCTCAATGCTGTGATGGCTGTAGTGTTACTTCTGATTCTCTGTTTCCCGCCGATTTACGAATTCGTTCTTAAGCCGCTATGGAACTATGCCTCCCGAAAACAATAGACAAACATTTATCGAGGTATAAGAAAATATAAAATGCAATCGCAGATAAACACAGATGTCATTCCTGCGAAAGCAGGAATCCAGGCCATTTAATACTGGATTCCCGTTTGCACGGGAATGACGATTGGGGGGATAACTTTTGATTAATAACTATTACATCCTCTTACTATTTCTTTATTATTTCCTTGATAATATTATGCGGGTGGATGTATTATTAACACGAGTTACGCACTCGCTGTCATTCCGTGCTTGACACGGAATCCAGACCTCTGGGAAATTACTGGATTCCCGCTTTCGCGGGAATGACGAGATGGTGGTTTTGTTCGTAATTGCGTAACTCGTATTATTAATTAAATTGTTCTTATAACGTTTCTAACAGAAATGGTTAGCAAATAATCACTATGGAAAACCTGGAGTTCGGCTTGAGTTTAGCCCTGGTCGGCATGGGCGGCACCCTGGTCGGATTATATATACTCGGTCTTATTTCCAGCCTGCTTCTTAAGATATTCCCTGTCAAAAACCAGCCGGCTAATAAAGACAAGAAATAAAACTATGTTAGAGATTATAAAGATTGCCTTGAGCGCGCTGGTTGAAGGCGTGATGAATATGGGATTCAATGAAGCCCTGATGATTCTCATCGGCGGATTATTGATTTTCCTGGCCATAAGATACGGGTTTGAGCCGTTATTGCTTATCCCCATCGGCTTCGGAGCCATTCTGGTCAATCTGCCGATGACCGGGCTGATGGAACCGGGCGGCCTGTTAAGAGTCATTTATGACGCCGGCATAGTCACCGAACTTTTCCCCTGCCTGGTCTTTATCGGCATCGGGGCAATGGCGGATTTCACGCCCATCTTCGTTAACCCGAAAATACTCCTATTAAGCGCGGCCGGGCAATTCGGGATATTCCTAACGGTTATTCTCGCTTTGCTGCTCGGCTTCAGCAAGGTTGATGCCTGCGCCATCGGCATCATCGGCGCCTGCGACGGCCCGACGGCCATATATTTCTCGTCCCAATATGCGCCCGGCCTGATTGGCGCAATCTCGGTGGCCGCTTATTCCTATATGTCGCTGGTTCCGCTTATCCAGCCGCCGGTTATGCGGATGCTGACCACTAAAAAAGAGCGGATGATTAATATGGGCGTATCAAAAATATCGGTCCGGCCGGTAGTCAAAATCCTGTTCCCGATAATTGTCACCATCTTTGTATCCCTGCTGGCGCCCAAAGGCGCGCCTCTTATCGGCATGCTTATGCTGGGCAATTTCCTCAGGGAATGCGGCGTAGTGGCCCGGCTCAGCAGCACAGCCCAGAACGAACTGGCCAACATTGTCACGCTCCTGCTGGGAATCAGCATCGGCGCCACGATGTCCGGCGACACCTTTGTCCGACTTATTACCCTCAAAGTATTTGCCCTCGGCCTAGTCGCTATTATCCTGGATACCGCCTGCGGCGTATTGCTCGGCAAGCTAATGTGTTTCCTGAGCGGCGGTAAAATAAACCCGCTAATTGGGGCCGCCGGCATCTCGGCATTCCCGATGTCAGCCCGCTGTGTCCAGAAAGTAGGCCAACAAGAAAACCCCCAAAATTTCCTCCTGATGCACGCCGTCAGCGTTAACACCGGCGGTCAAGTCGGCTCGATTATGGCCGCGGCCATAATGATTTCCATCATAATCAAATTGGGATTAGTCTAAAAATAAACTAGTCGTGCACTTTATTACATAATGTGCAGAAATAAACGATGCCGACGGTCATTATAAATCACTAATTACAAGCTATCAGTTATTACATCTCGCCATAACGCTAATAATCATAAGCAGTTAACTCACAACCAATAATTATTATCCGATAATTATTCGCTTTGGCACGCTTTTTGCTATACTGTAATATGTAAATGGATTAAGCGGATTAATCCAATTACACCTTAACCTCTTAAATCCGCCTATTTATCAGGAGGAATTTATGTGGTATCTAATAGGTGCTGGTGGGTTAGTTGTAATTGTACTGTTATGGCTGGTTACAACCTATAACGGCCTGGTGGCCCTGCGCAATATCGTCAAGAATGCCTGGTCCCAGATTGATGTTCAACTCAAACGCCGATACGACCTCATCCCGAATCTGGTCGAGGCGGTCAAGGGCTATGCCAAACATGAGAGTTCTACTTTCGAAAATGTAACTAAGGCGCGCACGGCCTGTATGCAGGCATCAGCCGCCGGCAACGTCGGCGAATTAGCCAAGCAGGAAGGATTCCTGACCCAAGCGCTCAAGAGCCTGTTTGCTGTGGTTGAGGCGTATCCGGAACTCAAGGCCAACCAGAATTTCCTGGCCCTGCAGGAAGAACTGACCACTACCGAGAATAAAATCTCATTTGCCCGGCAATTCTATAACGATAACGTGATGGGATTCAACAACAAGATTCAGATGTTCCCGTCTAATATCGTGGCCGGCGTATTCGGCTTCCAGGCGTCTGAATTCTTTAACATAGACGCCACGCCCCAGGAACGCCAGGCGCCTAAGGTCCAGTTCTAAATAACGGTCAGCCGGTTTGCCGGTAAGTCAGTTCGCCAGTCATTCCTATGTCTGGCCGGACTGATAAACAGGCAGACCGGCGCACTGGCACACTGATAAAATAATGAAATTATTATTCATAATATTGATTGGCGTAGTTGCTATTGCCGGTGCAATATATGCCTATTACGCTGCCAAGAAGCGGCGGGAAGACATGGCTAAAGTGGCAACCCAATTAGGGTTGTCTTATGAACCCAAGGATTTATCAGGCAAAGATAGAATCTACTCCTCTATATCGCTGTTCAACAAAGGCGACGCGCATCAGGCGTCTAATATCATCAGCGGAAATAAAGAAGGGGCTTATGTTGATATCTTTGATTACCAATATTCCACCGGCTCAGGTAAGAACCGGACGACCCATTTGGTCTCGGCCTGTATCCTTAAGATTCCCCAGCAATTCCGAACGCTTTATATCCGGCCTGAGAATTTCTTCGACAAGATTGCCGGAGCCATCGGGTTCGATGATATCGACTTCGAATCCAAGGAGTTCAGCAGCCGGTTCTACGTAAAATCAAATGACAAGAAATTCGCCTATGACATCATCCACCCCCAGATGATGGAATTCTTAATGAGGTTTAATAGAATGCCGTTAATAGAAATTACCGGATGCTATTTGGCTTTCTATTATCAATCCGTGATAGAACCGGAGGCCTATATCGGGCTTTACAACTTTGCCAGGGAGTTTTATAATAAAACACCTCATTATGTGTTGGAAGAATGCAGGAGGTAATACATGGAACTATTTATGATACTTGTAATTGCCGGAATAATTATTATCCCGTTGATAATCTTTATCGCTATCTATAACGCATTGGTCGGCCTGAAGAATCACGTCCGCGAGTCCTGGGCTGATATTGATGTCCAGCTCAAGCGCCGCTATGACCTGATTCCCAACCTGGTCAATACGGTCCAGGGTTACGCCGCTCATGAAAAAGCCACCTTTGAACGGGTCATCGAAGCGCGTAACCGGGCCTTCAATAACAACGGCAAATATGCCAGCCAGGCCTCGGATGAAAACCAGATGCTGGAAACCCTCAAAACCCTTTTTGCCGTGGTGGAAAAATACCCCGAATTAAAAGCCAATTCGAATTTCCTGAAACTCCAGCAGGAATTAGTGGATACCGAAGACAAAATAGCCGCCGCCCGGCGCTTCTTTAACGGCAATGTCCGTGATTACAATAATAAAGTCCAGATGTTCCCGTCCAATATCGTGGCTGGCGTATTCGGATTCACAGACGAGGACTTTTTTGATGTGCAAGATGATGCGGTTCGTAAAGCCGTAAAAGTATCTATATAAAATGCTGACCAAAGTAAGTTTCAAGAAACAACTCTGCCATATCTGCCTGCAGTCGTTTTCACCGGTGCATCTGGTCAAGGTCAACCACCACAGCATCTGCCACAACTGCCTGAAGCTGGTGGAACTCAGTGAAAGTAATCCCCCTCCGCCCGAGTCGATTCCCATGGCTGAACTCGATACCACCCGGCAGGATAACATCGCCAAGATTATTGCCAGGGAAGGCGCTGTCTTCGTGGACAAGGTCAAGCAACTCAATGCCATCACCCCGCAATTGATAGGCGGCATCATAGCCCGAGTTGCCGTTTATCTGCCTGGGCTTATTTATCTAGATACCCAAAACGAATGGTATCCGATAATTAGCGGCATCATGACCGCTGATTTCGTCACCTGGTTTCTCTTTAATACGATGCAGTTACCCTTTATCAGCCGCGCTGCAGTCATGGAATTCCTTATCTACGGCGGAATGACCACCTTCCTGGTCAGCGAAGACCGCCTCATAAATATCCCGACTGAAGGGCCGCCTATGGCCTATGCCGCCCTGGCTTTCCTGGCTACCGGATTCATCAAAACAACTTATTGGGGCTTTAAGGTATTTATTTTTGACGACATGGAAGAGGAATGTTGATAATTCAATGGACATCAATGAACTAATTGCCAAAAAACGTAAAGAATCTCTTACCCAGGGGATTTTATTAACCCTATTGGGACTGGTATTCCTACCTGTGGGTTTTATGGTCTTTAATGTCCTTTATTTTATCATAGGCATATTCGTCCTGCCCTACATAATTAACTTTAATATCTTCAGTTGGCACGGTTGGTTTATCGGGGCCGGCATATTCATCGCCATACTTGTCATAGACACCATTACCCATCCTGAAGAACAATGGGTCAGGGTAAAATTTATCCTGGCCAACGCCTTTAAGAAGGAGTCCGGTCCGGTGGTTCACGAGGCATTCCCTTTATCTGATACCATTCTCTATTCTACACGATTCGGCAAAGGCGTCTTCGGCGGTATGCCCTATATGACCAATATGAGCAATCCCATCAACTGGACGAGCCAAATCAGTAGAATGGCAAACCTGGTAGCAAACCTGACGTTAGGCGGCCCGCGTAAATTAAAAGAGGCCATCTCTTGTTACCGGCTTTACGCCGGACTCAACCAGGCTATGGCGCCCCGGCTCAATAAATTCGTTAATAGTTTGAAGCAATGCGGCGGCGAATGTAGTATATCAAACTGTCCGCTGGCGGACTCATTGATAATCCCTCTGGCAATAGAATTAAATATCGTTTCCGTATTCAAGAAACTAAATAGCGAGGACTACGGCATCCGCCTTAGCGTGTGAGTCAAAAACAAAGGTTATTCTTTGTGCCCTTTGTGGTGAAGAATTTATTTGTATTGTATGAATATCTACGACCAGCAGAAACACAACCGCCGTTACACCTGGCTGATAATGTTTCTCT
>ERZ1292630.1820-Hain-H41-02um-R3-1820-length-20362-cov-65_pt1 | contig 20362 bp, 21 predicted proteins | sample MGYA00564408_ERZ1292630 | MGnify/ENA primary metagenome ERZ1292630 (study PRJEB36523, sample SAMEA6512641) | groundwater metagenome | collected 2019-01-08 | study: AquaDiva: Metagenomics assemblies of 32 groundwater samples
CGCCGCACATCTTTTTATAGCGCCAATATGCGTCGCCCACGGTGTAGTTGCGGAAATGGCCGATGTGCAGGTCGCCGGACGGATAGGCGAACATCTCCAGGAGATAGAATTTCTTGGTTGGGTCAGGGTTGGCTGGTGTTTTATAGGCGCCCTGGGATTCCCAGTACTTCCGCCATTTTGATTCTATTGATTTAAAGTCGTACATAAATGTGGAACCACAGATTAACACAGATAAACACAGATGTCAATAAACGAAATGTAATAAAAAAGGGGGCGTTGCAACCCGCAACACCCCCTTTAGGGTTAAACCAGATTATTTAGCCGGGACTGCCTTGGGCGCATCGGCACAGACCAACATCAAGAAGAAAATAAACCCGATAAAAGGCACCAGTGTAATTATCACTCCCCACCAGAAAACATAGAGTGCCGGTCATGGCTCCCCGCAGCCATATAATCATCTACTCATTAGGGTAATTTTTGTACCATGAAGATGGTCTGGCGGCGGTGTTGATAATAGCCCAGATCCAAGCAACAATCCACCAGATTCCGCAGGTCAGAATACTTAACGCCAGATTTAACCAAAATTTCCATGCATCTTTTTGATAGGTGTATACCCATGTCCAAAAGCTAAGGAAAACCGCAAACAACACAGCAATGGCCTTATCTTTTGGCTCTGGAGCAGGAACCTTTTTTATCGGCACACCGCAAAAGACACAAATTACCGCCTCTTTTTTAACCACCTTACCGCAACTTTGGCAAAATTGCTCATCAGCCCCTTTGCTCGCCTTTTGTTCTTCCATAAATACTTGATTACTCTTAATGAGGGATAGGGTTACCCTAACGAAGGAACGGGTAAAATCCGAGATTAATCAATACATTTATTTAACTTTGATTGCACATAGGTCACATAAAAGACGTTTACAAAAGGAATCAACACCAACAGGATAAGTATACCTGCGCTAGTTTGAGGTTTCTTCGCTTTAGCTTCCACCTTATTGACCATCGTGGGCACCTTGGAAAATAAAAGCAACAACGCCCAGATAAAATTAAAGAACGGGATAAGCATAAATCCGAAGACCTTACCACCCGAAGGAATTGAATTATCTCCGGTATATTTCCGGGCTTCGTTAAAAGTCACAATCCACCAGTAAATTCCGTAAATACCAAAGGTAAGGATTGGCAGGAAAAATACTGCCGCTAAACTTCGCTTTGTCATATTCAACTCCTCTTATTCTTGTTAACAATGCAGAAATTATTTATTCATAGTAGACAAGTATCTGCACTTAACTTGTCGGACTATACTAAAAGATTACCTCCTTTCTAATGAGTGCATTAATTGGGTAGTAACAATATATTCTGATTTCCTATTATTGGCTTTATACCACAACCGACTACAATTATCAATAAATTAGATAAATATACTTATTTGGTAAACCGTCCCACGGTCTTGGCGTCCAACTTTAGCACCACCTCGGTAATCAGGCGGACGGTATTATCATAATCCGCCTTGTGGATAATGCCGGAGTGGCAATGGATATACCGGGCCGGGACGCCCAGATAGATGCAGGGCACGCCTTGGGCGTTGATGTGAATCGGTCCGCCGTCGGTTGAGCCGCCTTCCAGGGATTGTATCTGATATGGTATCCGTTTCTGCTCGGCTGTATCAATAATCAGGTCGCGCAGGCCCAGGTTGGGAATCATCCCGCGGTCATATATAGTAATCTGGGGTCCTTTGCCGAGCACGCCCACGTCTTTTTCACCGCCCGGGGTATCCTGGGCAATGCCGACCTCGCAAACCAGGGCTACATCCGGATTAATCTTGCGCACGGCCGTGTGTGCGCCGCGGGTGCCGACCTCTTCCTGGACCGTGCCTACACCGTAGAGCGTATTGGGATGCTTTTTACCTTTAAGGGCTTTAATCACGTCGATAAACAGGGCGCAGCCGATGCGGTCATCCCAGGCCTTAGCCATAAGATAATCCGGATTGGCCATCTGGGTAAACGGCGCTACCGGGATAATCGGGTCGCCGGGCCGGACGCCTATCTTAGCCGCATCCTTATTGTCCTTGACGCCGATATCAATGAACAGGTCTTTCTTATCCAGCACCTTTTTGCGCTCCTCTTCGGACATCAGGTGGATGGGCTTGGCGCCGATGATGCCCGAGACGTCGCCCTTGTTTGTTTTGATTATCACTCTATGGGCCGGCATATACTGGGTCAGCCAGCCGCCCAGCATGGTGAATTTAATGAACCCCTCTTCGGTGATGCGGGTAACCATAAAGCCGACCTCATCCATATGGCCCGGGAGCATTATCTTGGGCGAGGCGCTGGAGCCCTTTTTCTCGCAGATGATACTGCCCAGTTTGTCGTAGGAGAAAGTGGCCAGACCGGCTAATTCCTTGCGGATGACTTCAGCCACTTCTGATTCATAACCCGGCACACCGCTGACATCGGTCAGGCGCTGGAGCATCTCAAATGTTTCTTTGTTCATATTACAACCTTTCTTTAACCACGGAGGCACAGAGTTCACAGAGAAATTCTTTGTGGTTGATAATTATTTCTCTTTGGCTTCTTTTATTTCGCCCTCCGGCACGCCGAGTTTCTTTAATGCTTCTTCGGCAACTTCGCGCACCCATCTGTCTTCATCTTTGAGCGTTTCTTTTATTAAAGGAATAGCTTCTTTGTCGTCTAATTTTTCTAAGGCCTTAATAACTGAGACACGCATGTTATTCATTTCGTCTCCGATAAATTCTCGTATATAAGGAATTAATTCCTTTTGCCCGGTTTTACGGATGGCATCAACAAGATCATCAGGTATAAAATCTTTAAAGAGTTTTATTATTTTGTGTGTTTCGGCAACAGATCCCTTGTCGCCTAATATTACAAGGGATAGAGCAGCCCACCTGCGTACCCACTCGTCTTCATCTTTGAGCAGTTCTTTTATATTAGGGATTGATTCTTTGTCATTAAATGCAGCCAACGCTCTAATCGATTGTGAACGCACACCAATATCTTTATCTTTAAGTAATTCCCGGATTTCAGGTGCGGATTCCTTACTCTCAAAACGGTACATAGCGTTAATTGTATAAAACCGCACATATCCGTCTTTATTTTTCAGCAATTTGCGTATTTCGGGTACGGACGCTTTATCTCCCAATGCTTGCAGGGCAATAACGGCAAGGCTCGCGACTTTATCGTTATCATTCAGCAGTTTGCGTATTTCTGGCGCGGACGCCTTATCTCCTAATCGCCATAAAGTTTTGATAGATGCTATACGAATATCTTCATCTTCATTATGAAGCTGTTGCCGGGCGGTTATGATTTCAGGACTGGCGAGATTGGTATGATTAGGATGCCACATTATCCCCGCGGCGCTAATAATCAGGGCGCAGCCAATGCCGACAATAATTAATATGACCTTATTCATATTCTAATATATCAGTGGCTATCTACTTAATTCCCAGCAGATATGGGCCAGTTCGGGCAGTAATAATTTATTAAGGGCCAGGGCCACTGCATTGGGCGAGCCTGGCAGGGCGCAGATAAGCTTATTATCCCTGGTAATGCCGAGCGCGGCCCGGCTCATTATGGCAGACGAGCCGATTTCCCCGAAACTCAGGAGCCGGAATATCTCGCCGAATCCATCCAGTTTCCTGCTTATCAGCCCGTTCACCGCATCTATAGTAACGTCTTTCTTGCCGCAGCCGGTGCCGCCGCTAGTGATGACCAAATCCGCCGTCTTTAATGCCTTTTTCACCTCGGAACGAATGAGAGCCAGATTATTGCGGACTATTTTTCTTAGGACGCACTTGTGCCCGGCGTTCTGGAGGATACCCGTGATGACATTGCCTGTTTTGTCGGTCTTGTCGGTCCGGGTATCGGAGGTGATAATTACGGCGATATTGAGGGTTAGAGATTGTTGCGCCGCAAGTTTCTGGTGCGTAGTTTGTAACATTATATATCCAGGTTCTTCACTTCCAGTGCGTGCTTTTCAATAAAGTCCTTGCGCGGCTCCACTTCCTCGCCCATGAGAACGGTAAACATCCGGTCGGCCTTTACGGCATCTTCTATCTTGACTTTGAGGAGCGAGCGCTTGGCCGGGTCCATGGTGGTTTCCCAGAGTTGCTCGGCGTTCATTTCACCCAAGCCCTTGTAGCGCTGGATATCCAGGTCGCGCTGGGCAACCTTGCGGATGCCTCGCAGAAGTTCGCGCAACGACTTAAGGACAAACCGCTCCTCTTCTTTTTTCGTCTCAAGGTTGACCACTAATTCGTATATCAGGCGGGCGGATTTGTCCCTATTAGCGGGACTGTCTGCGGACTTGTCAGATTTCGCCGCGGGGAACTCTTTTTCCTCTTTGCTTAGATAGTTATTTATCTCGAATACATCGGGCAGGAGTTTTTCAATGTCCCGAACCAGTGATTCGATATCCTTGTTCTGGAAGAATTCGATGTATTTAAGCGTCACGGAATCCTCGGTGACCTGGGGCGCTTTCTCCTTTTTGCCGCCGTTGCCGGAAGCCGCGACATTCACGTCTTCATACTGGGGCAGAAGAATGATGTCCTTCTTGAGTTTCCTTTCCTTCTCGCGGATGTATTTATCCAGTTGGTTGTCGGTATGAAAGAAACTTTCCTCATCCTCCATTTTCGGACCGTTTAACATGGTGTAATAGAGCGGGAAATGCTGGCTCTTTTCATCGCGAGCCAGGAAATATTTTATCGGGGATACGCCGCGAACCTGCAGTCCGTGGATGTATTCTTCCATTAGGGCGATTTTGTCAGCCAAGCGTTTCAGGGCGTTCTTTTCCAGGCAGCATTTCTGCTTCTTGCCCAGGGTTACCACCAACTGGGTGTTTTCCAGAGCGATATCAAGCAGTTTCTGCTGCATCTCTTTCTCGCGCAGGATGTATTCCTCTTTTTTGCCGTACTTAACTTTATAAAGCGGCGGCTGGGCGATGTAAAGCGAGCCCTGTTCGATTACCTTTATCATATGCCGATAGAAGAAGGTCAGGAGCAGGGTCCTAATGTGCGAGCCGTCCACATCAGCATCGGTCATAATAATAACCTTGCCATAACGTAGTTTGGTGATATCAAATTCCTCAGTACCGATGCCGGTGCCCAGGGCCGTGATAAGGATTCTTATTTCCTCATGAGCGAGCATCTTGTCTATGCGGGCTTTTTCCACGTTAAGAATCTTACCTTTGAGCGGCAGGATGGCCTGATACTGCCGGTCCCGGCCCTGCTTGGCGCTGCCGCCGGCTGAATCGCCTTCCACAATATATATTTCGGTATGTTCCGGCTCACGGGAAGAGCAATCAGCCAGTTTACCGGGCAGGCCGCCGCTGTAAAGGGCATCCTTGCGCCGGGTTAGGTCGCGCGCATTACGGGCGGCATCCCGAGCCCGGGACGCCAGAATTACCTTGTTAACAATGGCCTTGGCAGTGGCCGGGTGCTCCTCAAGATAAGTGGCCAGGCCGTCATTGACAATGGTCTGGACAATTCCTTCTATCTCGCGGTTACCTAACTTGGTTTTGGTCTGTCCTTCAAACTGCGGATTAGGCATTTTTACGCTAATAATAGCGGTTAATCCTTCCCGGTAATCGTCGCCGATAGGCGGCTTATCGGCTTCCTTAAGCAGGCCCTGGGCCTTGCCATAGTTATTAAAGGTGCGGGTCAGGGCGGTCCGGTAGCCGGAAAGATGCGTGCCGCCTTCTATGGTATTAATATTATTGGCGAAGCAGAAAAGGTTTTCGCTGTAACTATCGTTATATTGCATGGCGATTTCCACGTAGATGGCGCCGCCGGCTTCTTTTGATTCCCGCTCAAAATAGACCACATCGCTATGAACCTTTTTCTTGTTCTGGTTAAGATGCTCCACGAACGATTTTATGCCGCCGTCGTATTTGAATGTTTCGGAATGCTTGGTCTTTTCTTCGTTGAGGGTAATGCCAACGCCCTTATTCAAGAAAGCCAATTCTCTCAAGCGGGTGGCCACCGTATCAAAATTGAATTTGACTTCGGGGAATATTTTACCGTCCGGCTTGAAGGTAACGTTGGTGCCCTGTTTGTTGGTCTTGCCCCGTTTTTCCACCTTGCTGACGGGCTTGCCCTGTTCGTATTTCTGGAAATATTCGGCGCCGTCCCTGTAAACCTCAACCTCCAGCCACTCGGAAAGGGCGTTGACCACAGACACGCCCACGCCGTGCAGGCCGCCGGAAACGCGGTAGGTCTTCTGGTCGAACTTGCCGCCGGCGTGTAACATAGTCATAACCACTTCCAGGGCGCTCTTTTTCTGCTCCTTATGCAGGTCAACCGGGATGCCGCGGCCGTTGTCCGTAACTGTTACGCTGCTGTCGTGATTAAGCCGAACCACGATGCTGGTGCAATAGCCGGCCAGGGCTTCGTCAATGCTATTGTCAACCACCTCGTTAATCAGATGGTGCAGGCCGCGCGAGCCCGTATCGCCGATATACATAGCCGGCCTGGTCCGGACGGCTTCGATACCACCCAGAACTTTAATATGCGTGGCGTCGTATCCGTCCCGCTTGGGCGGGACTGCTGCTTTAATTGGCTTTTCCCCATTAGCGGGACTGCCTGCGGTCTTGTCTTTCACTGCGGTAGTTTCTTTCTGGCGCCGAAGCGCCATGGCGCCCTTATGGCGCTCATTTGGTGTCATATTGTAAATTTAATATCCCTGATTTTATGGTCCGGATATTTAAGTTGCAGTTTTTCCAGGATAGCCCCCTTCTTAAAATTACACAGCTCGTTAAGCAGGGCCGGCGATTCTACCTTTACGTAAAGGACTTTTTGCTTGAAACCCATTACGCAGGTTCTTCGGGCGGTTTGGGCGTCCACAATTTTATCCCAGTTGTCACCGATAACCAGCGATTTCTGGGTGTTCTCCTTTAACAATTCCTTGCGCACCTGCTTTACGACATCGCTAATGTGTTTCACCCTGTTAGAAATGCTTGCTGATGATTTTGTCATATCTGTTTGGCTGTCCTTATTATACCCAGCAATATCATTTCTAACGGGGTTTCATTTCTAATCCGCAACCTTCCAGTTGCCTTTCCTGTACGGCGGGTCGCCGGTATTATCACTGTCGGGCCATCTCAGGACCACGCCCTGGATGTCCGGATTAACGTCTATGGAATAAACCGTGCCCTGTTCGTTCACAATGAAGGTCAGCCGGCCGGTCTTGCCATACTCAGCCGGATAAGCCACAAAACCGAACCTGGTTTTGTTGGTTGCCTTTATCCTGGTTTCCCCGACTTCCTCCTGATTATACGGCTCGCCGTTTTCATCTAATTCCATTGCCTGAAAATAATATCCGCTCTTTGGGCCTGATGCCACATCAATCCAATCTTCTATAAGCGGGGTCGCCCCGAAATCGCCTGCTTCAGCCATACTGTCATCAGCCCGGGCAATATCTAAGGGAATAAAAGATGTTTTGGTTGTGTTGTCAGCCCGATACATCCGATGCAGGCAGGAGACGTCATATGTCCAATAATCCTTTATGCCGTTGCCATCCGGGTCTTGCTGGAACCAAATGGCTTCAGTATTGGTAAGCAATTTCAGCCCTGCAATGGCAGCCCCTTCGTTGGCTGCTATCTGCTCGCTTAGTATGGGTTCATCGTTCCGACCTTGATTGATAGTGTCTCCCGGAGCCCAGATATCAGGGGGTGAATAATGCGGCCTATTAGCAAGAAAGGTTGGGAATGCTATTGCGATTGTAATTAAGACGACAAAAATTGTTATGATAGGTATAATAACCGCCATAATCATTCCGGCAATGGCCAGACCCATTCCCTTTAGATTCCCCTTGCTGTCGCTAATGGCTACCAAAGCGACAATGCCCAGTATTATGGCCGGCAGCGCGGGCAGGCATAAGAATGACAGGATGCCGCAGATTAAACTCCATATCGCGGCCTGGCTTGTTTTTACCTTGCCGGCTGTGGTCGGTTCTGTTTGCCCTGAATTTTCATCTGCCATATATTTCTCTTTTACATCTCAATGGTCAGAGGCATTACAATATAGGTATAATCCTTGCCCTGTTTTATCACGGCCGGAGAGGTTTTATCCTTCAGCCCCAGGATTATGTTATCCTCGCCGACGATGCGAAGAAAATCTATAAAGAATTCCGGATTAAAGGTTACCTTAAACGGCTCGCCGGAGTATTTTATGGGTAGTTCTACGGTTGCCTCGCCGACGTCCTGGGTCCTGGTCAGAAGCGTCATTTTATCCTTTTCCAGGGTTATCTGGGTTGCCTTGAATTTATCGGTGGTAACCAAGGCCACCTGTCTCATAGCCGACAATAATTCGCTGGAGGCGATTTCTATCTTCTTGTCGCTGTCTGCCGGAATGACGCTTTCGTAATCCGGGAATGTTCCTTCTATCAGGCGGGAGAAAAGAACTATTCCTTTCTGGTCTTTCTGCGGAATCATCACCTTAAATTGGGTCTCGTCCGTTTCTATACGCAATATTTGTTCTTCCTCTTCTATAATCCGCTCCAAAAGATTCAGTGATTTAGGAGAAACGATTACCTTGATATCTGTTGTTACATCCTGTTCGGAACGGCGTTTAATATAGGCCAGCCGTTTGCCGTCGCTGGTTACCATCCTGAGTTCTTTCTTCCTTATCTCCAGCAAAAGACCGGTCAGGGCGTAACGGGTTATTTCCTGCGATGTCGCAAAGGTGGTCTTGCTGACCATTTCCTTTAATCCCGAGGCGCTTATACTGATGGATTTCTTCTCGTTGAACGCCGGAAAATCCGGATATTCAGCCGCATCCATGCACATTATTTTATACTTGCTTGATTTGGTCTTGATGTTTGCCGTGCCGCCGGCGCCTTCTATGGTTATGTTTTCGTCAGGGGTTTCCCGAAGGATGCCTCCTAATTTACTACTGGGAATAAGTATTGTTCCCTTCTCCTTAATTTCCGCTGAAATGGGGTATTGGATGCCGACTTCCAAATCGGTAGCGGAAAGAAAAAGAGTTTTGTCATCTGTGGTTAATTTAATGTTCTGTAATACCGGCATTGAACTTTTAGCCGGAACAATCGGGCTAACCAATTGGAATGCCTTAAATAACAGGTTTTTATTACAAACTACTTTCATTTTCATCTCCTTCTAATATGATTTAATAGAATAATATATTTTTAATATCCGTCTTAGTATGGTCCGGGGCATTGTAGTTAACGGGATAAAATAACCGATAACCGCCGGCTAATAAAACAGTTAGGCCATCCGGAGTATCAGCGTAAAATGTTGACAACCGGCGGCAAACTGTAACATAACCTGTTGACAAAATCCTTTTCTAAGAGAAATATGGTATTAACCGTAAAATAAGTCGTTTCCCGACCCTGTTATTAACATTTTATATACGCGAAAGCAACAAAAATTAAGATGATTTCTTCCGTATTTCAGACATAAGCAGATTAACGGTTTCCCTGAATTGGGCGTCTTTTTGAATCCGCTTGCGGATTTTTTCTATGGCCAGCAGGACCGTTGAATGTTCCCGGCCGCCGAAGGAGGCGCCGATTTCTTCCAGGGACAAATCCGGCTTCAATTGCCTGGTCAGGTAAAACCCGATTTGGCGGGCCAGGGAAACCGATTTCAGCCGCGTCTTGGACTGCAGGTCCGAAGCCGAAAGATTAAAATAGTTGGCGATAATATCTATAATATTAGCGACTTTTATATGGCGCGAGGTAGCGCCGACGATGTCCTTGAGGGCCTCATTAGCCAGGGCCACCGAAGGATTCTGGCGGGAACTGCGGGACAGGCCGACAATCCTGATTAAAGCCCCCTCCAGGTCGCGGATATTAGTGGTGATGACCTCGGCCGTAAGGTTAACCACATCTTCGGGGAGTTCTATCTTATAACCCTCGGCCTTGCGCCGGAGGATGGCCGCCCGCGTCTCGAAATCAGGCGGCTCCAGCCGGGCCACCATGCCCCAGTTAAAACGGGAAACCAGCCGGTCCTGCAGCAGCGGTATTTCTTTGGGAAGCGAATCGCTGGAAAGAATAATCTGTTTCTGGACGTTATGCAGGGCGTTAAAAGTGTGGAAAAATTCCTCCTGGCTGGCCGCCTTTTCGCCCGCGCCGAGAAAATGGATGTCATCGATAATCATCATATCCTTGGACCGGCATTGTTGGCGGAATTTCTCAAAGCCGTTATTCTTTACGGCCGTAATATAGTCGTTGACAAACCCCTCGCCCGAGCGGTAATAAATTGAGTAATTGGGGGACTTGGCGAGAATCTGATGGCAGATGGCCTGCAAGAGATGGGTTTTGCCCAAGCCCACCCCGCCGTGGATAAAAAGCGGGTTATACGCCCGGCCCGGATTTTCCGCCACGGCCAGCGCCGCCGCATGGGCCAGACGATTGCACATTCCAACCACGAATTTATCAAAGACATAATGTTCATTTAGGGTAAAATCATTCTTGCCGCCCGCAGACGGTTTTTTAACCTCAACCAGCGGCGCATCTTTTTGCTTGCGGGCCGGCTTATCGCGGGACATAAGGGTATCGGGAAAGAGGCGCCCTTGTTCCGGCGGGGCAATAAAGGATATGCTGTAACTCTGGCCGCTTATTTCTGATACCGTCTGCTCTATCAGGGAACCAAAATTCTTCTTATAATAATCGATATAGAAGAAATTAGGCAGCGGTATCTTTAACGTCCCCTCCGGCTCCTCAATGAAATTGAGTTCCTTCAGCCAGATGTCATCCATAGATTTACCCAGCTTTTCCAGAACCCGTTGCTTTAATTCAGCGCTAAATTCCATTTATCATATACTCCTTTAGACCCATTATTATATAAATCAAAAGCGCTCCTGGCAAGAAAAACCCTACTTGATAAATTCCCGCGCCTGCCGGATGTTTTTAACCTCTCCCATTACGACGATAATGGATTTTTCCGATAGAACGGTGTTGGCCGGCGGATTATAAAGCATATTGTCGCCTTCGGATATGATGGCCAGGACCAGAAGCCCAAGTTTGTCCCGGAGGGGCACGTCAGATAACCTTTTATTTACAATGGACGAGCCGGCATTGATGGTTATTTCCTCTATCCGGTAAGTGCCGGAGCATCGTATCCAGGAATTTTACGGCCGAAGGCCTAATCATCTCCGAGGCAATCCTTAATCCCCCGATGACCGATGCGGAAATTACGCTGTCTGCGCCGGCGGTCTTGAGCTTACTGACGGCCTTATCCTCTATGCCCAGGGCCACAATCCGGGCGTTCTTGTTATACTGCTTGGTCATTACCGTAATATAGAGGTTATCCTTATCAGCCGGCAGGACTGCAAAGACACCCTGGGCCCGCTCCACTCCGGCCGCCAGCAACACCTCGTCGTCCGTGGCATCGCCGGCAAGATAAATCAGGCCCGGTATGGTTGCCGACAACTTATCCAGCCGTTCCTGGTTCCGTTCAACCACCACAAAGGATTTCATGGTCTTGGATAATTCCTGGATGATATGAATGCCGGTTTCGCCGGCCCCGCAGATAATGTAGTGATTGCCCAATTTGTCTATTTCCTTGTTCATTTTACGCCTCCTTAAAAATCCGCTTAATTCTATTTCTAAAATGGATGCGGCCAGCATGGAAGTTACGACCGCAATAACACCCAGGGAGAGGATAATAAATACAATGGTGAATATCCGGCCGGCCGGGTTATGCGCCAGGTCTATGACCTCGCCGTAACCGACCGTGGCCGCGGTAATCACCGTCATATAAACCGCATCCAGCAGGTTACCGCTGATAATCCAGTAGCCGGTCGTGCCGAAAGCCAGGATAAACAGCAGCAGCAAAACACCGATTATAATTCTTCTGCGTAAATGCATTGTTTGTTATTTCCAGACCGGGAACTCTTTTTCCCCGCCCTTCGGGGCGAGGTTCGCCACAGGCGACAGTAAATCAGTGGAGGTATGGTTCCGTCCGGCTTGTTTGCTCAGGTATAACAAGCGGTCGGCCCGCTTAACCAGAGTTTTCGGGGTGTCGTCGGGCTGAACGATGGTGGCGCCGATGGACACCGTAGTCCGGATGATATTTGATTTCGTGGTAATAAATGATTGTTCCACCAGAACGCGCAGCCGGTCGCTCATTACATAAAGCATTTCAGGAGTGGCATTAGCGATGATGGCGATAAATTCATCCCCGCCCCAGCGGCAGACCAGGTCCGAAGCCCTGACGCTATTCAACATTGTCTGGGCCGCCATCTTTAACACCCGGTCGCCGGCTTCATGGCCGTATTGGTCGTTTATCGTTTTCAGCGAGTCCACATCGGCAAAGATAACGCCGAATTGCCAGCCATATCGGCGCATCTCGTCGAATTTTATCTGCAGGTCGATATCGGCATAACGTCGGTTACCGGCCATAGTCAGCGGGTCAATCAGCGCCTGTTGCTGTAATTCACCTATGCGCTGAAGCAATTCCGTCTTGGGCGAGATGTCGCTGAATATCTCGGCTGCGCCGATGACTTTACCGTGTTCGTTCTTAAGGGGAACGACCCGGACCAGCACCGGTACCCGATGCCCATCTTTATGGTGTAAGAAAATCTTATTTTCTTTAGTTATGCCTTCGTCGATTGACTCGGCCAGAGGACAGCAGCCCGCGCAGAGATTCTCGCCTTTTTCGTTTACGTGCACCAAAATATTGTCCGAACAACCGGAACCGACCACCTCTGAACTTTTATAGCCGGTAATCCGCTCCGCGGCCTTGTTAAAATAGGTTATCTTCCTGGCGGAGTCCGTAAAATATACGCCGTCGTTTAGGTTGTCCAGCAGGTTTTTATAAAACTCGTTGACCGATATCATGGAAACCTTCCGTTTATTGGTTGATATTATTTACAGATTGGCGTATAATACCAAAAAGGACTCCGGAAACCAATAAACTTATTGATAAATATTGGAAGATATAGTATGAAGTTGTTGATAATATTGGCTTCGGCATCCGAACGGCGCTCCCGGATTCTGGCGGAATGCGGTCTGGCCCATAAAATTGTCGTGAGTAATGCGGCTGAAATAATGGACGGCTCAAAGAGCCCGGCCGACAACGTCCTGTTTAATGCCTGCCTTAAGGCCCGGACCGTGGCCCGGAGATTCAAGCGCGGTTTCGTCATCGGCGCTGATACTGTGGTTTTATCGGGCCGAACCCTCATCGGTAAGCCCCGCAACAAAGCCGAGGCGCGGCGCCTGCTCAGGGAATTCTCAGGTAAAACCATCAGCGTCTATACCGGGCTATCCGTCATAGACACCGCAATGGGGCAGCAGGTTAAAGCCGTGGTGGCCTCAAAGGTAAGGGTGAAAAAGATAACCGCCGGAATGGCCGATAGGTTTATTAAGGTAGCCGGACCTTTTGACAAGGCCGGCGGGTTTTCCATAGAAGGTCCGGGCTCGTTCATCTTTGACGATATCCAGGGTTCTTTTTACAACGTCCTGGGCCTGCCCATGATAAAACTATATCAACTCTTTGAGCAATTAGGCGTCGACTTGTTACTCGCAGTACGAACTAAGCAAGGCGTGACCATGAGCGCAGCGAAATGAACAAAGTGAGTTACTGCGAGTTATCCCGCCGAAGAGCGGGGCTACATACTTAAATATTAAACGACCTTATTTTCAGGGTTGAGGTGCCGCCCTGCTGTTGCTTATCGGCAAACTGGCAGACCACGCAGGAATTGGCCTTCTTTTTCACTTCCTTAAGAAGAATCTTGCGGTCCGGATTAACGCGGGTGCCCAGGAAGTCAGCCAAACTCTGCAGGCGCTTGCGGGCATCGCCCCGGATATCCGCGAATCTCACCCCGACCATATACTCGTCAAATATGGCAAAGGTCTTGACCCAGGCCACCTGGCCCGCTATCTTTAAGGATTTAGCGCCCAAGAGCGGTATTATTATATTAAGCGATAACTTATCGCCGATAGCCATCTTTTTCCTGGCCAGCAGGCGCAAGCCCGTGGCGCTGAGATTAACAATGGGCAGAGCCGAGGGCGCGCCTTTCAGAAAGGCGAAAAGACCGCCGCTGCTTTCCATCTGCGCCTTGCCGTTCTGGATGGAAAATCTCAACTCCTTGCGTTTGTTTGATTTAATCTTTGACATATAAAAATCTCACTTTCTGTCATTCGCCGCTATTTCGGATTTAGCGAATAGTGCGCCCAGTATAAAACGGCAATGGTAAAAAGTCAATAATTTTGCATAAATACTTGATGTAATTACGCATTAAAACTATAATGTGGTTTATAAGAAAGGGGAGTGAATTATGAAAAAATGGTTAATAGGTAGCATGCTTATAGCATCGCTGGTTGTTGGCTGCTCATCGGCGCCTAAGATGCCGGGTGAGATATCGCTAGCGCCCGGGCCTAATCAGGTCAAGGCGCCTTGGGCCGGATTCAACGATGGCGCTTGGGTTCACTATCAGGTGGTCAACCCGATGAACAACACCACCAACGAATTCAGGCAATCTGTCCATCAGATAGCCCGGGGCGAGGCGGTCATCGTTACAGCCGTAAAGATGGGCGAGAAATGGGACAAGGTCGGGATGGAAAAGGTCGACCTGTTCCCGTTAGCCAAACCGGTCAATAAGCCCAGTACTACCGAAACCGTAAATGTCGGCGGCAAGAATCTCTCATGCAAATTGGCGGATATGACCTACAAGATGAACGAAATGTCCACCACCATGAAGGCCTGGATGTGCGATGAGATTCCGGGCGGGCTGGCCAAGCGCGAGATGGGCGGTAAGGTTGTCTGGCAGGCGCTTGATTTCGGATTAACCGGCAAGACACCCACGTTGGAAGAGGTCACCGAACCTAAAAACGCTTGGGCGAATTTCGGCAAGGGTTCCTGGGTCCAGTACAAAATTCTCAACCCCACCGATGGAAAAGAACTTCAGCAGAAATACACCGTGGTGGATGTCGCCAAGGGAAAAGCCACCATAGAGATTTCCCAGCTGGAAGCGGCTAAGTGGGAGAAGAAAGACACTCAGGAAGTATCTCTCCAACCGACGTTGGTTCAGAAGAATCAAGGCACACCGGCCACTCTCGACGTGGCAGGCAAAAAGGTTAACTGCACCTGTCTGGAAAAAACATACCAGATGGGGGAAATGGCCACCATCGCCAAGGAATGGACCAGCGATGACGTTCCGGGCGGCGTAGTCCGCAAGGAAATGGCAGGCAAATGCGTTATGGAAGTGGTTGACTTCGGCGTAAGTAAATAAAACGGTCTCGATTTTGTAAACCCTGTCCGGTCCGCAAGGGCCGGGCAGGGTTTTTGTTTATCTATCTGTGTAATCTGTGTCTATCTGTGGTTACAAAGGTTTTCCAGCAACAAATCCATCTGCTTCCGGGTATGCAGCGCCGTGATGGTCAGGCGCAGACGGCTCTGGCCCTGGGGCACGGTGGGCGGCCGGATGGCCGGTACATACAAACCCTTGACCCAGAGCGCCTGGGAGATGGCCACGGTCTTCTTGGTATCGCCAATCATTATCGGAATAATCGGTGAAACCGAATTTCTGAGATTGAATCCCATTTTATTAAGCCGGTCCTTGATATAGCCCGTATTGGCCCAGAGCCGTTTTCTCAGTCCCGGCTGATTCCGCAGAATCTTCAGGGCTGTAATGGTGGCCGCGCAGGTGCCGGCCGGAAGCGCGGTCGTGAATATAAAAGGCCGGGACTTGTTCCGGATATAATCTATCAGTACCTGGTTACCGGCTACAAATCCGCCCAACGAACCCAGGGCCTTGCTGGCCGTGCCGATAACAACATCTACTTTCTTTTCCAATCCCGATGCTTCGCACCATCCTTGGCCGTTCCTGCCGAAAACACCGGTGCCGTGCGCCTCGTCTACAATCGTCCGGGCGTTGTATTTCCTGGCTAAGCGGACCATCTCCTTTAGCGGAGCCCCATCCCCGTCCATGCTGAAGATGGCGTCGGTGATGATGAAGCGTAGAGCGTTGGGCGTAGAGCCCCGCCCTTGGCGGGATAAACTCCGAGCGTTGCGCCCCGATGCCTTCGGATACGGGGCGCTCCGCTCGTGAGCATCGGAGCGCAGGAGCGATTCCAGATGGGTCATATCGCAATGGCGGTAGATATGAAGTCGGGCCTTGGTCAGCCGGGCTGCATCCACCAAACTGGCGTGATTAAGTTCATCGCAGAAAACCACATCGTCTTTCTTAAGTAAAGTGGTGATTACGCCCAGATTAGCCGCATAGCCCGAGGTAAAAAGCAGGGCATCATCCGCGTGTTTGAACCGGGCAATCGCCTGTTCCAGTTCTTGGTGCAGGGCGGTGGTGCCGGACAAAAGACGGGCTGAGCCGGCCCCGGCCCCGAATTTCCGGGTGGCTTCAATCATTGCCTGTTTCAGGGCCGGATGCTGGGCTAACCCCAGGTAATCATTGGAGCAGAACGAGACATACCAGCGACTACCTATCTTTACTTTGGCGCCGTCAAGGGCGGAAATCACCTTTGGTTTCCGTATCAGCCCCTCGCGGTTCAATTCAGCCAACTCTGATTTAAGCCCTGTGCGCAGCACTGGTCGGACAGCATTTAGCCGGTGGCTAAAGCGCACCGGGTACAAATCTAACATGATTGATTTATACATCAGGGTGATGTTGAAATCAAGGAAAACCTTGCCCGATAAAGGGGAAAATGGTAGGGTAATTCATTATGAATCCAAATCCTAACGAAGGACATAGGGGACGGCTTAGAGAAAGGTTTCTTAAAGCTGGGTTAGCTGGGTTTCACGATTACGAGATAATAGAACTATTGCTCACTTTAGGCACGCCTCGGAGGGATTGTAAGCAACAAGCCAAAGAAGCCCTTAAGAAATTCGGCTCCCTGCGCGGCGTTTTGGAAGCCGAAACTATAGACCTTCAGGAAATCAAAGGCATCGGTCCTATAAACTCCTTCAGTTTAAAGCTGATTCAGGAAGTCGCTCGCAAGTTCCTTAAGGAAAAGGCCATAAAACGGCCTTCTTGCCAAACGCCTAAAGAAGTATTTGACTATCTTTATCACTCTATGCGCGATTTAAAAGTAGAGGTTTTCAAGGTCATCTTTCTCGATAGTCGTAATAGGATTATCGAGATTGAGGATTTATTCAAAGGCACGCTGAATAAATCAGCCATATACCCTCGAGAAATAATGAAGAAGGCGATAAGTTACAATGCGATATCCTTGATTTTCGCGCATAATCATCCATCAGGCGACCCAGAGCCGTCTGACAACGATAAAGAGATAACCAAGGATTTAATTTCCTCGGGTAAAACAATGGATATTAGAGTGCTTGACCATATCATTATTGGAGATAATAAATACTACAGTTTTTCGGACGCTAAAAAAATGAAATAGAATCCGCGCCTCCGCCGTCTTAGGTTATGCTTGACAATAGCCGTCGGTTCTGATATGTTTTTGATATCATTGACATGAAAAAGAATCTCATTAAAAGCAAAAAAGCGTCCTTACTTGAAAGCCGCTATAAGAGCGGGCGTTCCGCATTTTCTTGCAAGAAGCGCCGGGAAATTTCGGAATCTCGAGATTTTTACCGAGAAATAGGACCTGTTGCAAGCGCGGACGAGCCTAAAGATAACAGGGGCTCCGAAAAAGCAAGCTTTACATTTATCGATCTATTTGCCGGCATCGGCGGATTTAGATTAGCCCTTGAGTCCTTTGGAGGGAAATGCGTTTACACCTCTGAATGGGATAAATACGCCCAATTAACCTATAAGGAAAATTTCCGCGAAGTTCCCAATGGCGATATTACCAGGGTGGAAGCTACAGATATTCCTAAACATGATGTCTTATGCGCCGGTTTCCCGTGCCAGGCATTTAGCAGCAACTAAAATATGCAAATGAAAAAATTAACTCTTAGAGAAAAAGCGATACTTGCTGGTTTATATTTATCAAAATTTGATTTTGAAGGATTGAAGCTTTTGGGATTTAGTAATTTTACCGAGGCTTTTAATGTAATCGGATTGTCATTGGGGGTTCAACCGGCCTCAGTAAAAAACTATAGGGATGAGTTTGATCCTTTATTTCCGAATGAGCGAAAAGGCTGGCATAAGAGAACAATAAGAAAGTACTGCAAAGATATTTATGATGCTTTTAAACCTATAAACTTGGTTGATTTCTCCCAATTGCTAAAAGATATTATTTATAGAGATCACGATTTAGACGTTCTAATGGAAGAAATCGCTAAAAGTGAGGGTTATGAAGAAAGCTCATTTGCTAAGAGACTCATTACAGGGCAAGCCGCAGAGCAGTATTTTAAGGATAACTTTTTAACTATTGATATATTTAAAGGATATAATTTGGAAGATACCACAAAAATAGGATGCGGTTTTGATTTCAATCTAGTGCCGGAAGAAAAAAGACATTACTTTGGTATTGAAGTCAAAGGATTAAGCGAGCAAAATGGGAACATAGCCTTAACAAATAAAGAACATACTGTTGCTGGATTGCTGAAAGAAAGATACTTTATTTTCGTAGTAAAAAACTTCAAGGAAAAACCTTTTCATAAGTTATATCGAAACCCAATAGAGAAGATGAGTTTCAAAAGAATTGAAAATAGGATTGTGCAAATTAGCTGGAATACAGCAGTTTAATTACGATGATTTTTAAAAAGAATAAGCATTATCATTTACAGGAAATTATAGATATTTGCGAACAAAATGGATTCGTTACAGTTGATTGCTTGAAAGATGAGAATATGATTAGTGTTGAAGAATCTGGTGCTGACTGCTTATTCGAGTTTTTGAGAACAGGTAATGATATCTTTAAGTTATCTTGGTTTGAACCCGACATAAATCTGGGAATTCGGGGGGCGCAATACATGTTAAGAAAGTAGTATAGTGCCCCTAAAAATTATATGATAATTTGTTATGACTAATCAAAGCAACGCCACAAGTAAAACGAAAACTCCTATTCCAAAGGAGTTTGTAAATGCATATGAAACTCTTAGCAAGTCGACCCGGGATGTTTTAGGGCCAATTATATACCAGATAATGCTTGTTCTGCGTTTTAAGGAAAAAAGGAAGAATAAAAACTGCCTTGAATCATTTAGTTTGAAGCAGAGGGATATTAATAAGGCGGTTGACCTGGTAATTTATCACACTTCTAGAATGAAGGGGTTTCGAATAAAAAATACTGTTTTAGCCGACAATCTGGGTTCTTGTCCTGAATCAAAGGCGCTTGAATATTATGATAACCACGTAGAGGGCGAAGTAACAGATAAAAACGGGGATAAAGTTATATTGGATGAGGGATGGCTTAGATTTCTTTATAAAAATCCAGATACACAGAAGCACGAGATAAATTCTGCATATTATTTAGACTATAGAGGCAAAAGACTTCCGTGGATAAGATATACAATAGAAAATACAAAAGAGATTTATGAGTTAAGAGAGAGAAGTTGGTCAACATTCTATTATGTGGGCACATTTATTGTTCCACTACATACAGGAGATAAATTAAACTACTTTTTTATAGTAACAAGGAAGGAAAGCGGACAAGATAGACGATTTGTTACAGCCTGGCATTTTGAGGAACATATTAGGTTGTTAAAAAATATCGAGCCAGCGGTTCCCTTTAGGCCTGTTAATGGAAAAAAGGAATAATTATTTAATTTTATTGACATATGCTCAAAAAAAGACTATAGTTATATTAGTTCCAAGTTGGTAGGAAAGTCATCCTTTTGCCTTTACTGGTGGAGCCGAAAGGTCGCGCTTTCCTACTTCTATCACCAGTAATAACAATCAAACGGCTCGCCGGCAGATTTTGCTTGCGAGCCGTTTTTTATTACTAGTTAATCTGGGAAAAGCATTCCTAACGGGAGGCTTTGCTCTCGCGGAATTCTGAAGACCAGCATGCCTAATTAGATACCCTTCTATACACACACCTCGCTGCGATTTTTCTCAAAGACCCCCTCCATATCGCAAAAGCTACGGGAGATTATCGCAAATCCGCACGGAGATTATGGCAAATCTGCACGGGAGTTATCGTAAATCTGGCCGGTAGTTATGGCAAATCTGGCCGATACTTATGGCGCAAATAGCCGGTCATTACGGCACAAATAGCCGGTTCTTATGGCGCAGACGCACGGTTCTTATGGCGCAAACGCACGGACCTTATGGCAAACTCTGCCGGGAGTTATGGCAAATCCGGCCGGAGGTTATCGTAAATCCAGCCGGTCATTATGGCGCATCTGGCCGGTCATTATGGCGAATCCGCCGGGAGGTTATGGCGCATCTGGCCGGAGGTTATGGCGCATTGTATGGGTGGTTATGGCGAATCGGATGGGGGGTTATGGTGAGGGGGGTGGGGGGACTATCCCCCTCTGTGTAAGGGGTTGATTTATAAGGAGATAGGAAAGGCAAAAACACGAA
>ERZ1292630.600-Hain-H41-02um-R3-600-length-36893-cov-7_pt3 | contig 20350 bp, 17 predicted proteins | sample MGYA00564408_ERZ1292630 | MGnify/ENA primary metagenome ERZ1292630 (study PRJEB36523, sample SAMEA6512641) | groundwater metagenome | collected 2019-01-08 | study: AquaDiva: Metagenomics assemblies of 32 groundwater samples
AGTTAGTATTTTGTGTTTGCGAGTTAGTATTTTGTGTTTGCGAGTTAGTATTTTGTGTTTGCGAGTTAGTATTTTGCGTCGGCAAGTTAGTATTTTGTGTTTGCGAGTTGATGTTTTGTGTTTGCGAGTTGTCTTTTTTTCTGTTGACATATTCGCATGCATTTAAAAATTGGAACAAAATGTCATCTTTTTCAACAATGTTATTAGTTGAGATACCCTTTTTCTTGGTGACAACATCGAAAAACAACAACACGGTTTTGCGCCGCTCGCACGCATTGAACAACGACGACTCGTAACTGATGTCCGCACAAATCGTCGCGCCCTTATAAAATGATTTTTTTTCACCATCGATCCATAAGCCAGACCTATCAACACTTGAATGACAGATCGGATAGTAATAACGCAACGTTGAATTTGCATTTGGCGCATATCCGATGTGTTTGATTTGGAAAAATTTTGGCTGCAACACTATGACACCCGCGTATGTTATCTGCTTTCCAGTGTCATTTATAAAGTTAATGACATTGGGAAACTTACTATTCGACAATTTGACATCGGTTTTTTTGTTGGAACTATTTTGGACATCGCCATATATGGGTATGATCAATTCATCGCTGACTTGCGCCATAATCTCATCCCTTAAGGTGTCGCTGTAATCGTTCAATAATTTGTCGATTTCGACATCTGCTTTATATATAACTTGTTTTTTGGGGAAAAATATCCATATACATACAATCACGATAATAATGAACATCGCCAAAATAACAGAATGCCACTTATCGCTCGTGTACGAAATAAGAAAATCTTTAATGTCGTACATTAAAAAAATGATTTTATTATATATAAAAATGGTCGGCGTGACTAAGATTTGCGATAATATTTATATATCTAGTATCAACGAAATATGTAACACAGAAATAACTAATAACAATATATCTAAGATTATAGCGATATGTGAGTATAAAAAATATACATCGCTGCCTTCAGCTGTTACGCGACATTATATTTATTGTGGTTCGTCTATTTATGAGAATCTCGAGCAGATTTTCACCATAATAAACACAAAAAACGTTCTTATTACATGTAAAAACGGTGTTAAAGCATTGTGTGCGGCTGTTGCCGTAGTAATGGCAAAAAACAGAATATCTATGCAAGCAGCGTGTGAAATTGTTAACAAGAGTAAGCTATTCGCATTTAGCCATATATTACTAAATGATCTTATCGAGTGGGAAAACTTCCTTAAAGTTGACAAAACGCGATGTTATAATTGCGCTTTGCCAATCACTCGCTGCCCAACGCAAATTAAAACATATTTGCTATTCAGATGCGTCGACTGCGCCATAGAAAAATGTTACATAGAAACGGAATATGCGTATTATACTACATCGCTGACACACACCGGATTTAATGACGCATGCATGATTGCCGATCAACATGATGTTAAAAACATACACAGTGTCGATCATGATGTTAAAAACCCACTTTTGCATGTTCCTCTTTTGTTGGAGAAGATGCAGCGCAACAAACCGCTTATAGCATGTAAGCATCGTCCGATTTTAGTTTTGATCGACTTTTTTGCACAGTTACAACACCATAATATCGCTATTTTTGACAACGCAAAGGAGTTAAGCTTAGTTGCAAATAATGCGATGAGGCGATTTTTAATCAAAAATACAGGCGAGATGTACGAATTCGACATGTTTTTATGGCTGTTGGTAAGAGAGTTTATGGTCAATTACTTTACGATTAGCCATTATGTGAAAAAATCCGTATTGGTGAGTAGTTGTACATCTGCGTCAAATCGATGCTTTATGCACGAACTTGCGCTTGGTAATTATTTTGATTTTCCATTGGAATTTTATCAACGGCCGAAACAATTGGAGCCGATATTGGAAATTTCACAGCATAAACCGCAAAAGCCGAAAACCGAGGTCGCATCTGAAATTTTTGAGAATTTTGACAGGAAATATTTCAGCATGGTAACGAATGGTACAATTTTACATCCGCGGCTCAATACACATAGATGACGTAAAACGCTCTATTGATTATTTTTTTACATATATAGTGCAAGATGGCATACATACCTATGTTTTCGGACAACTGGGTATTAAACGACTTGGTGCTTGTATATAAGCCGCAAAAGTTTGAATTTAAGTCACGCGTAATCATTACAGATCTTGACGAATGCCTCATTACGAAGTTACAACCAGCAAAAGTGTTCAATCGCGTTAATCCGCAAACTCCGGAAATTTATGATGAAAAATTCGTTAAAAAACTAATTGTTGAAGCCGAAACGGCGTCGATCATTATTATGTCAAACCAACAATCGAGCAAATTCAATAATGCGGCGATTATGGTGAAATTGGAGCAGTTTTTAAAAATAACTAATTTGCCCATAATGGCTATGTTTTCGTTGAAAAATAACAAGTTAAAGAAACCACACACTGGTATGGTTAGATTATTGAAGGAGTATTACACGCATAATAAAATTCGTTTTCCGGCGAAAGAAGATTGCATGATTATCAGCAATAAAGGCGGGCTTATCCATTGCGAAAAGAATGGCAAACGTACTTTTGATTCTTCTGATGTCGACCGTGCATTTGCCGCAAATTGTGCATTCCAGTATAAAACTATTCGCGAATATGTCGAACCCAATCACAAACCAGACGAATTTGTTTGGAATCAGAGTTTATTAACGCCAGAGCAACGTATCGCATACTTCGAAAAATTGAACAGCGTGCCGGCAATAAAACCATTCGAATATATCAACAAATTATATGCAAACAATAAGAGCAACTTTACGTGCCTTATATTTATATATGGACTACCACGATCCGGGAAAACAACGTTAGCACGCGCCATTAAACAAGAATGGGATTCAACCGAAATTGGTGAAACAAACGCTCTTGAAATATTTGGCGACGATATAAAATTAGCCGAAAGAACAAAAAAAACTGAGAAGTTGCTACATTCGCGCATCAGTTGCATTATTGACGGCAACTGTCATTCTGCGAAAAGCCGCGAAAAATTAGAAGCAATCGCATATGAACTTAAATGTCCAGTTATTTATTTTGAAGTGGTTGTTGAGGCTTTTATGGCGCGATTGTTTAATCATGTTTTGGTTGAAACCCAAATAGGTAATGTCGAATTGTGGAAAGAACGTGATTTTATTGTTTATATGGGTGAAATCAATCGTGTACGCTCGGCGATTCAATATCGCCCAAAAATTGTATACGAAAACGACCGCGTACTACTCTGCGGACGATTTTGATTTGACCAAATCTAATAGCGCACTTACACTGGGTATGGACGACGTGATGTCTGTGTCGATATCTTCAACATCGTCAATATCGTCCACATTATCAATATTATCAATAGGGATGTCTTGCACAGTGCCAATGTTTACAAATGATTCATACGTAAGTTTTTGTGGTAGAATATTATATTTCCGCGAATCATAGAATTTTTTTCGTTCGCGCCATTGCCCGGCTAATGAAACACGCATATCTTGTATATCCCAAATATGTCTAGTCACCGACATGTCGGATCCTTTACGTAAAATTCGGCCAATAAATTGCTGAGTACCGCGTCTGCGTGGAGTTGCAAAAATTAACCCGTTCATTTTAATGATGCTTTTACCCGTGCCCATGTACTGGTATGTGGTGAATATTACGCGTGCTTTGATATCGGCGTTTTCTAAATCCGTGTTCGTTGCGCCGCCGACAATCCGCATAAATTCATCTTCGTTGGTCATAAGAGGATTTGTATCGCTATTTTGGGCGAGTTTTTCACATAACTTTTTTTGCAAACGCAACAGCGACTCGCGACGATCGGAAAATACGAATGTAAACAAATTAAGTTTCATTGCATCAATAATGCAACTAATTATCATTTGATCGCGGTGTGGGTCGTTGCACAGCATGGTGATTGTGTTGACAACATCGATTTTGCCGAGTTTTTCATTTGTGATCTTCTTTGTAAAATTCGGATGGCCATAATATTGAATTTGATGAACATGTACAGTTGATTTTTCTTCGTCCAATGAATAGCCGATCAATTTTTTTGTCTCTAAAATTGGGCCGAGATGCCACCAAACCATTTTGTCAAACCCCATAATGTGTTGATTTGGCGTTGCTGACAACCCCAACATATATCGCGATTGTGCGCGACGCAGTACTTGCAGCCCCGTATCATTGGCGTATGTGTGGCATTCGTCGTAAATTATTAGTCCGAATTGTCGCCAATAGTCCAAACATGGGATTTTTTGTTTGCCGAATTTAAACTCGTCGTGTGTGGCGCTATCCACTACCATGATCATAATGTCGCCAATTTGATGTTTGCCACCGTAATAATATCCGATTGATGTATCGCCGAGACTTCGTTTGATTACGCCGGTCCATTGTTCGATCAGAGAAGTGGAATGCACGATGATTGCAGCCTTTTTTTGAATATGCGCAATTAGATAACACGCCAAAAACGACTTACCTTGACCAGTTTCTAGGTCGACAATTGTACCTGCTTGACCAATTGCGACATTTTTTTCGTTGTAAATATTAGAAATTATATGATTTGCTATGAGTTTTTGATTGGCAGATTGTTCGGCGAGCCACCTAAACGGTACTTGTGGGGGTGTGCCATCTGTCAAAAGTGACGAAATTTTGTAGTCGGCCAGGTTAAATTTCGCATTGCAAATTTCTGGCAGACCAAATCTTGGAACGATTATACGTTGTTTTCGCATGTCGTTTTGTGCGCCGCGAAATGTTTTTGTGAAACCAGTATGTAATTTTGCTTCAATGGAGAAGTGGTTTGCTATGCGGTTGATAGCTTTTTGATGTTCCGATGGCAGCATAGGTTTTGCAGAAGTCAAAAAATTATAACTTATGAAACCGCCAGATGTTGTAAGTGGTATAATCTTTTCATCTACTGCTGGCTTTGACATTCTCTATATTCGATAATATATCTCGTGGGTGTTTCAATTTTAGATTGAGTGTCGATTACATATAATACGTAGAAAATGAAAATTATAACTGCAATAGCAAGTGTCATAATTAGTGCTGTTGTACTAATCATTGGCGCGGCGATTACAGATAAAATAGGAGCAAGTGCCATTGGCGATTCTGTTGTTGGTGCACCACCTGATTTTACTAGGTTTATTATAAGTATACTCTTGTCAGCATTTGGTTGTTTGAAAAGTTGAAATAGCTTATCGGCGATAACACTACCATCAAAAACAGCTGGCAAATGCTTTTTCAACGTTCCAACAACGCTATTTACAAGAATTACAACACATGCCATGCGAACAGTATTGGGATTTTCAGATTTTATCTCTCTAAATGCTTCTTCATATAAGATGCTAACTTTCGGAGCGCTACCATATGCAGGAAAATTATTTACTCTTTTACTAAAAATACTTGCAGACATATTTCCGATGAGTTCTTGCAATTTTGTAGCACCGCCAACATTAAGTCCATCGAGTAATTCAATAAAAATCTGTTGAAATTTGATTTTATTTGCGGGATTGCCAAATGAATTAGAATCTTTAAGTTCCATAAATGAATCAATAACGTTGGTGATTGTTTTTGCATCATGTATAATCTGCCTAACATCAAACAAGGCTTCGTGAAAATGTAAATTATAGCTTGTTTTAAATTTATTTACAAATTCCAGAAATTTTATTTCACCGCCTCCTTTTTTTGCAGCAACCATAAACAATCGTGCGTCCATGGTTTCGCCAAGTGCGCTGTTTAACATTTGCTTTGTCTTATCATGTTCAGATTTGACAAGTGCGATTTCTTGGTCTTTTTGTTTTATGGCCATTTCAAGTCGTTTATAGTTACTTTTAAATTTCGTTTCGACGTCTTTGTTGTCAACTATTAATACCATTAAATCGTCTATTTGTCTTGACGCTTCGGCAATATTCTGCGTTTTGAGAAATTTAATTAATTCATCTAATAATTCCACAATTTTAACATTTTGCATAGGGATACCAGATGTGAAATTAACTAATAGCGGTGTATCGTCATCAGGATTATATCCAACTGGTTGTTGATGTAGAGGTTTTTCTTCAATTGGTTCAGCTTTCGCTATTGATTGATTTTTAGCTTTTGCTTCGAGTAACTGCGTAGTCAGTTGCGCAATTGATGTATGCAATTGAGTAAGTTCTGTTCTTAATTTTTGATTTTCCAAATTGATTTTGTTAAATTCAGTTATACGGCTGTTATTTGCAACATTTATCGCTTGATTTGCATTTCTGGCTTGCCCATATCTGTCGATGGAACTTTGTTGTTCGGCTATTTTTTCGCGGTGTTCAATTACGGTTCGTGACAAATGTATGTTTTCTTGTTGAATTTCTTCGCATTTTTTTTCTAACAACTTATATTCTGCAATTTTATTCTGCACAGATGTCAAATCAATCGGTTTCGTTTTTAATTCTTCCTGGCATTTTTCAAGTTGTTTTTTTAATTCATTTACTACTGTACGCTTATTATTGTTAGTTGATTCGATGAGATTATATGAGTTTTCAAGTAACGTATCAATTTGTTTTTTTAATTCCGTATTATCGGCATCCAACTTGATATTTTTTTGTTTTAGCTCACGATTTTCTTTAGTGCGTGTCATATTATAATCGGTTAAGAATTGATTGCGAGATTGAAGATCAGCTTTTTCGTAGCTCAATTCTTTATTTTCGCCAATTATCTGTTCATTGAATTCACCCAAAGCTTGTAAACTACTTTTATGCTGTTCGGTCATTTTTTTTACGCGTTCATCGTGCCGTTTTATCACATCTTCGTATTCTTCTGTAAAATCTTTTTTAAGTTCTTCAAGTCTTTCGGTCATTTTTCTAATTTCAGCATCTTTGATTTTTCTATCTTTTTCAAAATCCAATAACTCATTGCGTAAACCATTAAGCGTCGCGCGTAGCTCATAAAGTTGAGCATTCAAATGATCATTTTCGCTAGTTTTGTCGCCTACTTGTTGCTTAAGATCCGAAATCTGTCGTTCCAATGCCTCTTTTTCTACCATCAACAACGCGATTTTGTTTGATGTGCCGTTAAGTGCCGATTCGTACATTATGACTTTATTTCGCAGGGCAATATTAATCGGGCTTTCGTAGTAATATTCACGTGTGTCGAAAATATAAACTTCGCGTGATTTCTCTAGAATACGACGAAAATCATTAGCAACGGCGTTGTAAATTTCTTCAGCGGTTCTGTCATCGGTTACAATTTCAATAGTGTTATCGTCGATTGCAGTTTTTTTACGTTTGGCGGCTGCCAGAATCTGTTTTTTTGTATATTCTGCTATTTCACTAACATTTTTCCTAACATAATAGTCGATATTTTTCGCAGTTTCTATCTGAAGCGCGAGATTATCGATATCGGACAAATATTTTCGTATGGTTTCGTTTGACATCCCGGATTATATAAGTAAAAAAATAATTTTATGTGCCAATCAAACTAAAGCATTTTTACATGTTTCTATAGCGATATCGATTGTTTTCTTATCCGCCTCATCTGTGTACTCGGATGCAATATGGTCGATATGTGACAAAATTGCCAATTTCATTGTGTCAACTTCTTGATTTGGTATATTATTGATATACGCAAGTTTCGCGGTTTCACTAAGCTTCTCCTCCTCAATATTTGTCAGATAGCCGATTTTTTCATATATTTCATTTAGTATCATCTGGCGCGATTTCATTATTCCGATATCCGGATCGCGATCTAATAATGCCAACGATTGCCACATCATTTTGCTGCGACCAGTAATACATACTGTGAACGTGCTGCTATGTATGGGCTCAGTCTGCTGTATCATCGAATCAACCAACGCAAGCAATATTTTATCTTTGTTTTCTTCATTTCCGCGCGAATATGCGCGATTGACAACTGTACGGAATATGCTTATTTCGTCGACATATGTGATTTCAGAGTTTCGCTCAATTGTGTCAAATGTAGCGCTGAGCTTTTTGTGTTTTTCGTCATAATTTGATTGTGTGCTAAAATAAATGCCACCTTTTGCGTAATTGGTTTCAAATTGCTTCCAGACTATGCCTTTTGCCGTTTCATATGGGATGTTGATGCACTCATCGGTCACTTCACGAAGAACTAAATTATATTGCTTTATCATGATTTCTGTCATCTTGGCGTCGTGGACATTTTGCGAATCCGAAACCCAATGTTGATTCGCAACTATTGATTTTTCGATGAAATGTTCGTCGCGTTTGATTGGCTTTGTCGTTTTGCTTTCTTGCGCTAATTGCGGTCGTCGAATATTTACGTGAATGTTATCTTCTATCGCCAGCATCAACTGACGGATAAAATCTGCATTTTCGTGATTAAATTGGTTGCCAAATTCATTTTCGATGTCTATTATTCCGAGCCAAGCCGTGATATTGTCGTTGATACGTATTTGGTCGATCATATTTGGTTGGTCATTGTCGATCATAATATCATTAAGTGTGCGGATTATGAGACGCTCGCCTTCCTTGATGTCGCCGGCATTTTGTATATTTACGACTGCGGCGCGATAATTGTCAATAGGTCGCAAATTGTCATTTTGTTTGGCTTCACGTATTATAATGTCGACGTTGTCATCATGTAAGTTGCCGTGCACACGTCTGTAATGTTCCTCTACAATGTTATATTTGGGGCTTTTGGCGTATATGTAGTAAACTATGCATACTATTATTACGAGGATAATTGCAATAATCAAAAGCTGTTCGTCCTCTTTCGACAACATCTACACTATACATTTATAAATAAAGATTCAAACATTTTAGGTGAAATGTTGCCACTCATCTGTAATTTTCTTGCGTCTTCGAATGTTATCGGGTCGATCCAAGGGAGTTTATTTCTTGTTGCTTTGTATCCGTCGCGAATTAAATGTGCATTTGCATACAAATCCGAAGCATATTTTTTTGCGTCGTCATTTGTCGGGCGAGATGTAAATCCCAGTCTGACGCTTGCACCTGAAACTAAAATCATCGCCACGACTACAGTCGACACGAATAATAATAGTAATGCTATGGCAATTGCGAGCCACAAGATAAGTTCCATGTGTGATGCTATATATTTTGCGCAACAAAAAAATAGTTTTGCGTCATAATATCAAACTGGGTTTGTGTTTGCAAATATGTACAATTTTTTAGCATTCTCGAGATACTTCACAGATTGATAATCTGTAAAATCCGTCGATCTGATAGTATTCCAATGTGCGACGTATTCGCCATCGCCGACATGATGGATTAATTTACAATTTTGTGTCTCAACGGAATTACTGATGTACTGATACACACGTTTGTCGACCTTTTCTCGATCTGCATAAATTTGCATCGACATATCTGTAAAATTAACTGGCTTTGAATTCGGAACGCAATAGTGAACAAATTTACATCCAGTGACAAATTCAATAAATTCAATAATTGGCATAGCGGGTGTAAGCTTATTATGCGCGTGACTATCAGGTTTTGATGTCAGCCCCGCAATGTTAACATACGTATCGGCAAATTCATTAGAAATATAGATGAATATTGGCGGATCGAACTCAATTTTATTGTTAGTAGAATTCGTATTTGACACAGATAATTCGACATCGAACAACGGAAAAGTAGATTTGCTAATTAGCGCGGAGTCTTTCGATTCTGCGGTAGCCGTACTTAACTTAACTTGTTCGCGCGCAAATATACCTAGTGCATGATATCCATCTTTAATCGGCAATCCAGTGAAGAAACATTTTTTCACGACTTTTGAAAACGCGGAAAATGTCGAATTAATTGCTGACATTTCGCGTAGAACATCGAACGGATCTGCATTCACACATTCAATAAAATTCGACTTTTGCAATTGTGCATCGGTTGCAATGATTTGTTTACTATGACACAATTCGATTTGTTTTTCGTCGAAAATGATATTTGATTTGTACATAGTAATTGATTTTAGCGGGTCCTTGCAAACAAGATATCTGCAAATTTTTTCCATATTTTTAGTTGATTTATTAATTTCTCCAATATGAAAATCGATAAACAGACCGCCGTAGCTTTTTGAGGCATATGGCAACGTAAGAAATCTAACATCACAATTTCGCAAAACATACAAATGTTTAATATGGTTGCGGCTCACTGCGTTGGTTTTGTTCGACTCATAATTGAGGATGCCGCCGAAGTCAATAATAATATCAAAGAAATTGATGTTTTGTATTATTTTGGCATTCGTAAATGCATCTTCGTTGAGATCGCTGATATTGATCTGAATAGCATTTTTTGAAGATTTGTTGAATGAAAGTTTGCTTGATGGTTCGCTTGCGGCGTCATTACCAATGAATACAAAATTATACAATTCATCGTTGCTCTCTTCGAACATTTTGCATTCGATTTTATATTCGTTGACGATTTTTTGAATCGCGGCAATGATATGTTTACTTGCTTCTGCGAGAATAGCACGCTTTTCACACTTTACTTCATCTGGCGTATTCGTAATTTCTTTTTTCATCTCCAAATACTGCCGCATGCTGTCTGAATGCATAAGCAAATATATTTCGTATTTGTTATAGTAAAACTCGGTTGAGATGTTTTCACTAATTTCGTATGTAACTGGACGTGGGTTCTTGACAAACGCACCATCGACAAAGTAGTATTTGCATGTAATTCGGTTGATTACTGATTTGGCAACTGCTTCGAACAGGTCCGCAGTTGTTTTGTAGTCCTTGTACAGCAATTTGACGTAGTAAACCATTTTCATATTCATATTAAATTCATTTTTTAAATATGATAACTAATTCCAAAATTGAAAATAAAAAGTATTATTACGTATATTTTCAGTTCAAAATGGAAATTATCAACATTTGTTCAAAAATTGAAGCCGGCAATGAACTGTCCGCCAGTGAAATGAAAGCTATTACGTCCTTTGTTGAAAATTTCGATTCTGATAATAGCGACGCTTGGGTGCTTGCCACAAATTTGCCAGATTATGGTATGTCTTTATTTGAGAAACGTAGATTTCCGTTCCATGGTATTGACGATAAGATGTGGGAATACATCAACAATCACTATAAGTACAAAACTGATAACGTGCTCGACATTGGATTTTCAAAGCAAAAAGCCGATGATCTGAAAAGAAAAACTGATGAAAAAGATGTTAGGCATAAACCTGCAGCTAATTCTGTTGTTAAGAAACCCGCACCATCTAAAGCTAAGAAAGGCAAACGACGTGCTCATAGAATCAATCACGCTAATGAAACTAATGAAACTAATGAAACTAATGAAACGAACAACACGAACGAAACGAACAACACGAACGAAACTAATGAAACGAACAACACGAATGAAACGAACAACACGAACGAAACTAATGGCGCTAATATCAATGAAGCAACCACGTTGCCAACCGGCGAATATCCGCCAATTTTGACCAAATCTACAACAGACTATTATGGCGATAACAACTATGACAAAGAAAAGACAGAATCGCGCGCAAACAATAATTTTAACACATTTAGCCAAACTCAGCACTATTCGTCAATCGACAATAAGATTCTTATTGACATGATAGTGTCATTTAGAAAGGCTGGTTTAGAAAAAGAGGCTACATTGTTTGCTTTTAAATTGATGGTTAATGCAAACACCGTTGGAATTATCTATAATAACGAATTTTGGAAAATTGTAAAGTCTTTTCAAATCAACAAAGAAATCTTGCGTTATTACATGAGATACTCGTTCTATTTGTTGAATCATATGGAATTGACATCAATGGAACATGTTAATACAAGTAGCCAATTTGTGGCAAAACTTACATCCTTGGTCGAATTACCAGTCATCGATTTCGATTCCGTCGAATTATGCCCATATACTGTTATTCTGACTGGTAAAAATTCATTGAGCAACACAACACCGTTTTACCTAACTGGGCGCCGCGAATTATGCACACTAGAGCAATTCAAACAAAGGCTGAACGTTATTACTGGCGATCTTTTCACAAAAATCGACCTAGCTAAATACAAAGCTTGTGTGACCGGATCTATGATGATCCCTTGCGTGCATAAATCACCGCTCGAACACAAGTTTAATAGTTTCGCAGCATATGCGCAATACTATTACCCTACACAAAAGAGTGTCAAAGCGAATACTACTGACACGGAAAAGCAACAAATGATGCTTTCTGACATTGATATCGCAATCACTGACACACGTGATAATTTCGATTCGTCTGTCAGAAAACTAATCAACGAAGTTGAATCACATTATGGTAAAGTCACAGTGAAGCAAATCCCGAGTTTACGCACGAACGATGTTCTGCGACATCAAGTATTTATTGAAAAGCTTGGCATTACACTGGAAATTTTCAACATCTTTGACACACACGTATCAATGGTGAAACGTTTTCACCTCCCATGCGTACGTATGTATTACGATGGCAGCGATGTTTATATGATGACTTCGTGCGTATCCGCGCTATTAAGCGGAATCAATTCGCATTACAAGTGGTTTAGTTCCAAGAAGATTTCTGTTGACATTATCTTGAAGTATGTTTCTAAGGGTATTTCTATTGCGTTGAACCCCATGGAAAGGGTTGTTATGGAGTCATTTATGCTGAATTCGCCAACATGGCAATATATCACTGGCAAATCCAGTATTTTCGGCGTGTGCAACACAAATCACGCGTTTTTCAACCAAGACACGTGGGAGTCCGGTGGGCTGAGACACAAACTAAAGTTGATCCAATACAATAAATCGCCGATTGTTTGGAATTTAAATGTTAATAGAACACCGAATTACGAACATACTTTTGGCAATACGAAAACAAACGAAACCAATGCAATTTTGCTACCGAAGTTCGGATTTGAATTTGCATCAAGTGTGTCAAAAAAAATTTCATTAGATGATGTTTTGAATACAAAACGTATGGAAAATCTACGTTTGGTTGACGACAATACTATTAGTATTGAGAACGAAGCGCCGCCGACTGCAGTTAAGACGAACGAATTGGCATATTCATCAGAAGATTGATTCATAATATTTTTTGTCACATTTGCATGCTGCGTTGCAAACATTCCAATTGGTCGCGACCCCACCATATACTATTTTCTTGTGCGTCAAGTTCTGCCTCGAAAAGTCTTTTTGCCATTTTTGCGTTATTTGAATATCTGCCAAGCATGGCATTTTCGTGTTGTTTTCCACGATACCGCGCCATTTCGACGATTTTATTATCCGCGAAACATCCAGTTTTTTCGTTGATCTCGGCACTAAAATGGTCATCTGCGTTTATTTTGGCGTCGCCAGAGTCATCCACTAGGTCGTATGGCGATATTCCGTTTAATATTTGCTCATGTTCTTGCGATACCGGCGGTGGTGCCATATTTGTTTTTTTTGCATTTTCATTGCCATTTTGTGTAAATTGGGAATATAAATAGCCCGCAGCCAGTACAAATACGATTTGGCACAAATCAAACCCGAATAATGTCAGTAAAATAACTATTACAATTATCAAGATAATAAAAAAACAATTGCTTTTGTCCATCTTTTTATATGTTTGAGAAAATACTTTTTTGCGGTTCGTATCAATCGGCGGCCAAATCTTCTGTGAACGTTTTGGTAATTTCGTTGTATCCGTCCATTAAATCAGTTGGATTGACGGGTACATATTCTTCGTCGTCATCATCTTGATCCACATCCTCGGATTTAGTTTCCGTTTTGACTTCAGTAGTTGGCTTATCTTTTCTATTGAGTCCGAGTGTTTTTTGCACGTTCTTGATCAGTGCATCAAACTTCGGGTCCCTACTTTTGCTCTTATTTTGTTGCGCCAAGATTCTAAAAATCGTGGCGAACTCTCGTTTGAGTGCTGCCATTTTCGATTGCGACGAGTTACTATTTGACACATCGTTGATCACATCATTAAGAAAACTCGAGAACATATTTGACATTGACCCAGACAAAACTGCTTCTTGGTAATATTTGTTCATGTTGTTTTTAAGCAAATCGGTACTATTTTGGATAGCGGAAAAAGCTCCTTGACATCTGTTCATACCTGGTATTTTCTTCAAATCGGAAAATGCATCCGACATAATTTGTGCGAATTCATCTGGGTCGACATTTGCCGTTATGATTGTTTGATACAACAAGTTTCCACTTTCATAAAGTAGTTTCAGCGACATATAAATGAATTTTTTCGAGTCCATAGTATTGGCCATGCCCCACAATAATTTAAAATTCAGCGACGAAAATGGGAACAATTTCAGTTCGAACCCGGGGCACGAATTGATAAAATTTATTGTTGAGTCTGTGATTTGTTCAAAATTCGCCGAATATTCTTTCAAATTACCCGAAATCGTAATAACACTGGTCAGAATTTTATCTTCTTTCAACGATTTGTATAGGTCATTTGCTTCGCTTTTTTGCAAACTCTCTAATTTGCCATCTGCAATTTTGGAGTAAGTTGTTTCGAACGTCTTTTTCGCGTTGGAACAAAACTGTAAAATTTCCTTGAAGTTATCGTCAAATTCCGGAAACTTTCTTGTCATTGCATCCGTTGATGCGAAACTTTCGAGGATTTTGACAGCGCGTGTAATATATGTCCAGCACGCTTGTATTTTTGGCAAAATAACTTCTTTTTCAGCATGTTGAACGCCCATCATTTGAGCGAACATTCCATGCATCTTTTTGCCAATATCACTACTTTTTACTACGACACGCGCCATTTTTATATATTGATGCAAAAAAAATTAAACGTGAATTACTTTGTGTCGTTTTTCTTAAGCATCAAAATTAGTTGCAGCGAGTATCTCAAAAGCGTCAGCATCATACCCCAGTATTCGTCCATTTCTTTCTGTGACAACGTCTGATAGCAATCGCGGCAAGTCGTGATGAAATTTTCGATCATTTGTTGTTTTTTGTCTTTCTTAATTAGATGTGTGTATTCCATTTTTTCGAAACAGGTGGCATCTTTTTTTATGACAAAGTCGCGAACGGCCACAATTTTTTGATAACAACGCACGAACAACTCGTTGTCGTCTATCAGTTTGCTTACCGTAATAATAGCTTTAATTGTGGTTTCTTCGTATGAATCTGCCTTTTTGCAGAACTTTTCAAGCACCGCTCTGATCAAATCACCAAATTTTGATGCGATATCGGTAAATTCCGAGTATTTGCCATTATCTTTGATAATTTTGTAAATCACATCACAGTCGTCGTCTGTGAGCGGTTTAATTCCAGCTAATGTATTTTTCACGTCAGTCATTATATATGGTTTGGCGGAATATTTTAATGAAAAATCATATTATTATTTGATGTCAATCCGTTTTTGCGAATATAGAAAATCTTGCTTTTTGCACCAGTTTATCATTAAACGTGTCAGCTGTAAACCACGAATGGCCCACACCCTCCAAACGCAGCCAAATGTACATTATACAATATACGCCGCATGAATGATTGTCAGATTGGTACTCAATACCAGTTGAATATTTTACCGTCACATCGCATTTAAGTTTATGTCGTAGTTCCATCTCGATTTTTCGTATCCATGCTTGTATTTCAGGCAATGGCTCGTGTCCGCTTGAATTAAAATACTCTATTATAACTTGGTTGGATTCTGGTTTATATTCGCCAAATACGCAAAACCAGTGAATACCGGGACCGGAGCTATAATCAGTGTTAAAAACAACGCCAAAATACCGTTTTCCACCTTTAAATATCTCGGCGAGGTCGATATTGTTGAGTTTGGAATTGTGTTGGGCAAAGTCGCGCATTTGATACGGTATGTGGTAATATGCAGGGATTTTTTTTTCGATTTGTCCCAAAATTGTGTCAATATCAACATTGCTTAATAAGCCGAATGTTTCACGGGGACCTGCCGGTTTGAAAAAGTTATTTTTCACGAATGATAATGTTTCCGACAAGCCGTGAGAACTGACAAAACTCTGAAATTTTGGATGGTTCAACACACAAAGTTCACTATTACAGTCTAGCAAACTCTTTGTTTTTTCGAGAATTTTCTGTTTTTCTATGACCCTTTTGACTGCGGACTTGAAAGTAACTTTGCCGTTATTCGCGTCAGGGGCAACAAATTTATGCATAGCATCTATAATTTTGTCCGGACTGCATACCGAAGTTTGTTTTTTGTCGAACGCGCATGCAGATGTTTGTTTATCAGAAACCTGATTGACAATCGCGTGTGGTGTTTCATGTAATATTGGTTCTGACATTTTATATATTGTATATAAATAGCATAAACGGTAAAATCCAATGTACGCAATTGGCGGACTTGAACCCAACAATAAAATTCATAAAAAATCAACAATCAACGGGCTTACGTTCATTGTGAGCGATAGATTTTCTAGTCGGTTGCGTGACAGCATAATACAATGGTCGGAGTTTGTGAAGTATTACAACAAACATACAAATGACATCGAAATGCTGGAATATGTGGCAAAAATTCTTAACATCGACAAAAGGGCAGATTTAGATACTACATCGATGCTAAAATTGGTCAAATATATTTATAAACTACCACTAAAATTCCACTTGGTTTGCTTGTCAAAACAGTTCTTTTTGCATGAACCAATGAGCTATGCCATACGGGGGCTATTTATGACGATTAAAAACCACTACGAACATGTGGTTAAACTATTTGTCGAGACGCGAAATAAATACATAAACGATAATAAAACCGGCGATCAGCAAAATGACATGGCGAAATTGATAGAACACTGGAGCGATGTGAACATGCAAAACGATTACGATACAAGCTCGATTGTCTTGTTTTTCATCAATCCGCCATCTGAATCTACAAGTCTAAATATCAAATTTACTGTTAAAAACGTAAAGTCCACAGACAAACTGAAATCGGCCGTTTCCAAGTTCAAATATCCCGGATTTTGCATGTTTGAACCAAAAAAACGACTCGACGGATTGCTGGGATTTCCTATCGAAGAGTTTTCGCACTGTTTAGTCGATTTGGGTTGCAAGGCGTGTTTGCCAAATTATGGTGCGCTAGAAACGCATATAGCATCGATTTTAGCAACGGACAAGCATGTCGCACCAGATGCTAACGACATAAAAACAGAAAGCAACAAAAGCCCGCCAGATACATTCGACGATATAGCCAAATTGCGGTGGTATGTAGATGCGATTCTTGACAAACGCAAATTGTTAGTGTCCACGGCAAAAAAAATGGAGATTTATTATATGCACAAAGCCGAAATATTTCAACAAGTTGCATCATTCTTGTCGTCAAAATTAGAGTCTTGACATTGTATTGTATAAATCATTGATATACAATAATACACGTTTAAAGTCTATGTTTTGCTGTATTTCTTGTGTCGGACACTTGTTATTTTTTGGTGTTAAACATTTGTTGCTATTTTCCGGTGTCTGACACTTAATTTGGGTATAAACAGTGTTTTTACATTGGTCGTGACAGTTTTTGACATTCGAAACATTGGTATTTGCGTTATATTTGTTAACTTTACATGCGCTAATCGATTTGAAATATTCGTGTGATTTATCAATCTTCTTTAAACCTTCATAATAGTATTTAATACTTCTTTTCGTGATTGCGTGTATTTCATTAGAGTCCAAGCATGTATCCAAATCGAAAAACTTTATGTTCTTTTTTTCTTTACATTCTTCTTTGATCATTGACTTTCGCGCTTTTTCAAACTTTTCAATAATCCCAAACGGAACATAAATCGCGGCTATGTGATAGCATTTGTTATTGGTTGAAAAATTATGCTGCAGGATTATGTCAACTGGCGGTATTTCAACAAGCATGCACGTTTCTTCGTGCACCTCTCTCGACGCTGTTATTTGATATAGTTGATCTACAGTTGCATCAGACAATTTATTTCTATGTATGTCAATTTCATTTACACAGCCCTTAAATGGCAAATAACTTCCATTTTCCATACCTAAAATAATTCCTAATTTATTTTCGTTGTTATGCGTCACTAGAAGTGCGCCACATGAATGGGGTTTGCTCATTATACACTTATTATAACATCTCTATATCATTTATAAAATCATTTTTTTTAAATATGAATTTACTAGATTAATATATCAAATGGAATACGAACGATATGGGAATATATTAGAGTTCGCCGAGAAATGGCGAAAATATAAGGTCAATCATGTGAAATTGAACCAAGCAGATTTCAGCAAAAACATCAATATCGACGGATATATTTATATCGCTTGTTTCAACGAAGAATATAAAACAAATGTTAGCATTTTGTTGTTCAACCCAAATACCAAATACGTCACAACAAATGCGCAAATGAAACTGCTAATTAATGAACATATCAAGATAATGGCACGTCTTGGCGGTAATGTTCCGGGGAGTGTGTATTTGAACGAGATTCTGCTCATAACTGAAAAGAATTTATCCATACATCATAACAAATTTTTCAATACGAAAAATTTGGATGTTTCCATCGAAAACTATATGTACAGACTATTTAATATCATCACGCCAAAAGCATCGTGCGTTGCCGATCATCGAATTTTGTCAAAAGATGAAGTTATGGAAATAATGAACGAAGATCTGAAGTGCAACGTTGTGTATTTGCCGAAAATACTTATCACAGATCCAATTTGCATCTGGCTAGGCGCAAAAATCGGTCATGTGATAGAGGTTAAAAATTTGAGCGAAGTATGCGGATATGCAATCAGCTATAATTTGGTTATTCCGAAAGGTCGCAAAATACGCAAACACGATGTGAGCAAATATCTATTGGCACATAGCGAAATAGAAGAGAAAAAAAATACAAAGCCAAGCAAAAGCGACGCAGAGGAATCTGATGATGACGAATCTGTTGATGCGAGTGATTCTGAATCAGATAAATCCGATGTCAAAAGCGATGTGAACTCAGTTGTTGAAGATGTCGAATCAGAATTTGATGAGGGCTCCGAAAATGCTTTAGACCAGGAAAGTTCGGATATATCAGAAAACGAAATTTCAGACTCGGCGGATGTAACTCCAGAAGAAAGTGACGATGATTTGCCAGTCAAACGTGGTAAAAGCAATAAAAAAAAGTAATTATGTCAGATTGATCATGTCGAGTGTGGATTGCAAGTCCCCCAAAGTTGCATCGACTGCGATTTCTGTTGTTTTTGGCTGCGATGTTTTCGGTGGGTACATTTCATTTATCTTGTCGACGCGATTTGTTTGCGGTAATTTGTTGATTTCGACAATTTTTTTGATGACGTCGTCAACTGCCGGCGCAAGTGTTTCGACCCATTTTTCGTCGTGATAGCACATAATAATGTCACTTTTCATCAATTTCCATGACAAATATCCGATGATGACATTTTTTCTTTCGTCGCATGTTGCCAAAAACGAGTTATATTCGCGTCGGAGATCATTCGCAATGTCGTCAGACGCAAGTAGTTCACTTGTTTTGACACCGTAATTTGTGACAAAATGGTTTTTCGCGATTGCTGTTTTGTTGAAATATATCTTTGACATTTCCATTTTCACCTTATCTTCTGTTACTAGTTTGAATAGTGTGTCGTTTTGAAACTGGTCGTCGGATGCGCCGAAGTCAATCGGATCATTATACGAATCGATAAGTATAGATTTATACGCTGCATATAAATTTGATTTGCTATTCTTTTTCAGGTTTTCGAACGTCTGGTAAAACATCAACATTCCAAATGCGACTGGGGTTGTATCCAGCGGATATTTGCCTTTGTGGAACGTTGTATTATATTCTGACGATTTGTTCATGTCATTTAAGCGGCACTTCCTGTAACAATTATTAATAAAAATCGCATTGTCAATAAATGGCATCGATGCCAATCCTGTGAATACTTGTGGTTTGTAATGTTCGGGGATAAGTCCATTTGGTATAGAGCTGAACGGGGATTTAAATTCAAATAATACACGAACCCACATGTATCGGCCATCCGCTGTTACTAATTGAACTAATCCAATACCATCCGGACTATATCTTTGATGTTCAACGGCTCCATTAATTGACCCAGTTATTATTATTTCATTGGGCATAGAAAATAGTTTTTCTGCATATACCTTTGTAACGTTTTCGAAAACCGTACCCCATCGCGTGGCTAAACTCCCAGAAAACGATGATGATAATGTCTTTTCAATGAGAAATTCGCGAATGCTACAATATGGGTTTAGACCTAGAATCGTTGCAATTTCGCTGCCGCCAATTGTTAATTTGCGTATTTCATACCACTCTTTGGAACGCTGTTGTGGTCCTTGATTTAATTGATTAATAATGGTGACTAGGTCGTCGTATTCTTTTTTGTATTCATCCAGTGGTTGTTGTATAATGTTGACATTGTCGAGTTGAACGCTATTTGGTTGAACGCTGTTGACATTATCGAGTTGAACGCTAT
>ERZ1292630.1822-Hain-H41-02um-R3-1822-length-20346-cov-15_pt1 | contig 20346 bp, 5 predicted proteins | sample MGYA00564408_ERZ1292630 | MGnify/ENA primary metagenome ERZ1292630 (study PRJEB36523, sample SAMEA6512641) | groundwater metagenome | collected 2019-01-08 | study: AquaDiva: Metagenomics assemblies of 32 groundwater samples
TCCACGCAGCGTCGAACGCCATGCGGTGGTAGCGGTTGAGCTGGGTCGAGAGCCACGTGTAGAGCCCGTGACTGGAGAACTTCGAGCGGTAGAAGTCAAACACCTCGCGCGTCTGGTCGATGGACTTCTGATGTATTTCCAAGCCGCGCTCGGCGATGGCGACGCGAATCTCGGCCGCTTCGATTTGCTTGGCGAGTTGCGCCACGTCCTTTCGTCCGACGTCCGCCTGCAACTTCCAATCCTGCGCGCGCCGTTCGAACGAGGCCTGCGTTCCCGCTGCCTTGCTTCCCCAGTCGGCGACTGTCGCGCCCGCACGGGTTGCGGCGGCTACGCTATTCGCGACCCTTGCGGCACTTTCGCCGCCGGTTACAACCGCTGCTGCTATACCAACATGCGCGTTAGGAAATGCTGCCGCGATGGCCGCGACCAGCTCTATCGTTGCTGACGCCATGCCAAGCCCAGAGGCGACCATGCTGAAAGCCTGCTGGGCCTGTTCGGAAGGGATAAGTCCGCTGTTCACAAGTGACTCAAAGTGCTGCTGTCGCAATTCCGCCGCCTCTTTCTGCCGCTGTAACCCGGCCAACGCGTCATTCGCCGCGTCGATCTCCATGCGCATCGACTGTGTCCGAAGGTCGAGCAGATGCTGCTCGTGCACGGTCCGCAGGACAGCCAGCTCCTCGCCATCGCGCTTCTCCATCGCCGAAAGCAGTTGTGCGCCAAGGCTCTGGACCGTCGCGGCATATTGCCGCGCACGCTCCAGCAGGAAAGTAAACCGGTACGGCGGCGCATGGCCGCTCGTCGAGTCGAGCACATCCTCCAGCATCAGGCCAGCGCCCTTCATCCGCACCAGGAGGCGCGGATCGATCTCCGGGGCGAAGAGCGCCAGTCGGCGGCGCACCCCGGCGATGTCCATGCAGTTTCGAATCTTGAAGAGACGGTCTTGCACGCGGTCGTGGTATCCGAGCAGGTCCTTGTTCACGGGGAAGCAGAAGATGCTGCGAGCAGGAACCAGCTCCACGGGGTCGTACTTCGGCGGCACCGACTCGATCACTTGCCGGTGCGGCGGCGGCGCGTCGTGCAACGTGTACTTGATGTCGATGTTGACGGTCTTGTCTGGAATCAGTCCTTTCTTGTCCAACAGGTCCTCGATGAGATCGCCGCCGCCAAAGATCCCGCCGGCCCCCGGACTGCCCTCCTCAAAGTCGATCGGCGGCGTTATGAAGCGCGGTGAGTCCGTTCCGAGCGTTGTGAAGCCGCCACCGGGTTGCCCAGCGTCGCCCTGGTACAGCTCAGCAAGCGGCCGGCCTGTGGCGGACGACCAGTATCCCGCCGCGCTCTGCGCCCCGACGCCGGCCCCGCCAGAGCTTGGCAGGGGCAGCCCCGGCTCGACGCCTGAGATCGGCGCACCATCGCCGCCCCCAAAGTCGGCCGTCGCGGCCATGAACGCGGCCCGTACTGTGTCTTGCCCCGCCCCTGCCTTCTCCGGAAAGAGCGTCAGTTTCTCAATTTCCCGCGGAACAGCGAGCGTCAGCTGCTCCATCTCCTCGATCAGGAAGTCGGACACATTGCTAAGGCTGGGCTTGATGTCGTTGTAGCTGCGTTCCTCTTCCTCCCTGCACTTCGGCAGGCGAGTGGGCCGCTCGCCCAGGATGTCGGCCGCCAACACGTAGAGCATCGTCGCCTCGTTCACCGACTCCATCGTGAACTGGGTGAAAAGCCGGTCGCCCCAATCGAGCAGGTTGTCGATGTACTTCATGACGATCGCCTTCTGGTACGCGCTCAGGCGCAGCCGCGCGATGGCGTGCGGATTGAACGGGTCGTTGCGGTACGCAGCCAGCGCAGCTTCATCGGTCAACGACTTGCGCAGAGACTCGACCGGTCGGTTATCGAACTCACGGTAGCGCCAGGGCCCGTCTGGGGCCATCGGGTTGAAGATGTAGTGGTACCAGTTTTGCGAATCCTCGAAGCGTTGCTGGCTATTGAGGTGATTGGCGATCAGGAACGGCACGTGGAAGAAGATCTCGCGGAGGTACGTGCCGTAGGCGCCTTTCTCGAAGTCGATTCCCGTTCCCCTGACGACGGCGACGCTGCCGGCGGGAGTGATTTTGGTCAGGTCCTCTCTGAGATCTTTCTGGAAGGCCTTCTCGAGTAGACCAGGAATGGAACCCGTTGCAAGGCGCCGGCGAAGTGGGGCCGCTATACTCGTGCTCAGGTTGACGAAAGCGTGACCAGCGTCATCGTTGATGAGCAGCGCCTGCAGATTCCCGCTTTCGACGATGCAGCTTGCGCGAAAAGGGTTGACGCCAGGCGGCCCTACATCTGAAGGCTTCGTTGCCTCAGCGCGCGCGTTCACGACCAATGCATCCTCGCTGAGAGGGGAACCAAAGGTTACGATGTCTCCGGAAGCGGCTGACCCGCCTCGCAACAAATGAGTCGTAGCCTTCCAGAAGTGATTGCCAACATGGATGTTGAACCAGGGCGATTTGCCGACCCCCGTTTCGGTGATTACGAATCCGTTCGTGAGGTGCGCTGTGAACAGGTTTTCTAGGCCAGACTCGATGTCCTCGAACGCAACGAAGTCAACGCGTCGGTCGGGCTCGTGTAGAAATCCATGGGCGTAGCCCGAAGTTAGGGGATTCATAGCCGCAATCTGGAGCTGCTCGTGCGCCGGATTGCTTGCTACATAGCGGATGGCCGGAAAGACGCGCTCCCACGCCCATCCCGCCACTGTGAATTCGTCTTCGGCCGCGCCATGATGGCGCAAGCGATCCCATTCGGGTCTTTCACGAAGCTGACTGATCGGTACCGCTTTGAAGTCCACAGGGTCCGGAGCCAATTGCGACCATGTTTCGGTCTGCTGACTGCCCGCATACGTGGGGCCGATTACTCCTTCGACCCACACCTTTGCTGACGCATACGACTGATCTTGTTCGAGCGCAGGAAAGGCTTCGCGCGGCCTGAAGGTGAAACGCTCGAATGTCTGCTGAGCTCGATCTTGATGCTGATAGCCAGTCGTCACCTTCACGGAAGCACCTGGTTTTGCTACAAACGTCAAGGTGTCCGGCCAAGCACTCCTTGGCAGCCCGCTGCTGTCGAGGAAGGCGATCTTCTGCAGTGCCGTCCACTCGCCACTCGCCTTCTGCTCGATCCACTTCACCTGGAATCGATGCTTGTACCCGTCGAAGTAGGTCCCCCCCTTGAAGTCGCCATCCTCCTTGAGTCGCCGAGTGTTGGAGACCGTCGTGATCTCGTTCCAGAACAGCCGCAGCTTCCCGAGGTACACGACCGGCGAAACCCACCGCACGGGGATCTGCGTGGATAGCTTCTCCCAAGGAGAGAAGCGAATCGGATACTTCGAGCCATTTGGTCCTCGGCTCCGAGTGAGATTGCCAATCCGGCGCAGGTAGTGAATGGGAGGGTCATCGGCGGTCACCCCGACGAGGTGGAGCACGTCGATGAAAACGTCATCGGCTCCTTTGTTCACGTCCGTTTCTCCGAGATCCCGGCCGGTCTGCACGTCGTGGAACGCGCCAACGATCTTCAGCCCAGCGACCTCCGCATATCCCGTCAGGTAGTTGCGATAGCTTTCCTCGGCTTCCGGCAGGGTGATGCGCCGCTGGAGCAACTCGTCCTCCAACGCGCGGAACAGCGGCGTCTTGTCGTCGCGGATGTCCGGTTCGATGAAGTTCTCCGGAAACAGGAAAACCTTGCGGTTGGCCTCCCACACGCGGTAGTTCTTGCGCCAGAACCACTGCTCGCGCGCTTCCTGCGCGTCGGCCGTCGGGCCGAAGTGCGCGGGCTCCAGCCCGATCAGCACCCGATGCACGAAGAGTTGCACACTCGAAATCGCTGCCACCAGCCGCGACGTGCGCGAGCAGCCTCCTGCCTCGACATCCATCAGGAAGTGGGCATACATCTGCGAAGGCGTCTCCAGCGGAAGACCCGCCGCGTTTGCCGAGATGTAGGCCACCAGCGCATCGCGCCGCTTGCCGCGGATGAGGTCCTCGAAGGCTTCGGACTTCTCGCGATACGCCGCCTCGTCCGCGTACTTCGCGCGGAACGCTCCGTAGATGTCGTCAGCTGCCTTGAAGAGACCATCGATCGGGTCGCCCGAGTCGAAGCCGCCGATCCGGGCGAGCGTCCTGCCGCCCACGCCGAGGCGGCGCGTGATCTCCAGTGCCTTGGCAGCAAGGTCCAGTTTCTCGTGCCATGACTTGGGTTGCCAGAGTTGCGCGCATTCCTTGAGGCTGCGGATTTCGCCTTCGGTTGCGTCGAGCACCTTGGCAAGATGCGTGTCGTCCGGCGCTGCGGAAGCTGTGACGACCGCGTTCAATGCCGCACGCCGCGCTTCGAGTTTCGGGTCTGGCGCTTCGTCCGCCGGTGTCGCGGGCAGGCGCAGCAACGTGGCATAGGCAGCGATGGCCTTCATGCGCTCGACGTCGATCTCGGCTGCGGCGTCCTCGCCGGCGAAACCAGCGTCCCACCCATTCAGGACAAAACGGACTGCGGCTGCATCGAAACGACTGTTGGCGAACAGCCGCTTGAGTCGCTGCAACTGACCGACCAACTTCGTGAGCGCTGCCGGTGGCGACAAATCGCCGAACACTTCCGCGGGGTCGACCGACTGCACCCCGCCGAGGCTCGCCTGGACCGCAGCAGGCGCCGCGCGCAGGACGCCGACCAATCCGGCAGCCACCCCAACCTCCACTGCTACCGCGCGATCGGCAACGACGAGAGGATCGAATGCCCGAAGAAGTCCAATGACACTCAGGCGGACAGTGCGCAGGGTGTCGTCCAGAACGGGGGGCTTTCGTGCGTGCGTGATGACTTTGACGTTCAGGATGCTGCTCTTGCCATCGGCATCAGGCAGAAAAGCACGAGCACTGTTTTCAGGGTCCGCCGGCTTCTCCCCGATGATTGGATTGAGTGCAACGAGCCAGCGGGACTGCTGTTCGGACAGAAAGATCTCCGTGAACAGCGTGTCGGGAACCATGCGCGCCGCAGACGCCTGCGGCTGCGCGAGCTCCTGAACTTTCGTCTTCAGGAACCCGAGCAAGATCGTTCCGGCCAAGTCGATGGGGCGGGCCGTCGGGCCTGTGGGCGGAACGAGCGGCGCGGGCCGGTTGGCACTGAAGTATTCGCGGTTGAGCTGATAGCGTTTCGTACGGGGGACAGTTCGGGCTTTGAACTCGACGAACGGGCGTCGTGGCCCTCCCGACGCGCCGTCGTCGAGGTTCCACCGGACCAGCTCCTTTGACTGCGCTTCGGTCAGAAAGAGTTTGGTGAACGCCCTGTCGTCGAACTCGCCGAGGTTCCGGGCAAGGCCGAACACAGCCACTTGTGCGATGTCGAATGCCCAAGGGCTTATCGCTTCGGCAACAACGTCCTCCAATGCCGCATCGGTGAGCCCGCTCTTGAGGCGATACTCGACTTCCTGCGGCGCTGACTCGTTCGCAGCCGCGCCGGCAGTACGCGAAGTCTGTACGACCGGGCGTTCCACTGCCGACCCTTCGAGCCTGGCCATGACCTCACGCGACTGCAGCTCGGAAAAACCGGCGGCCGTGAACAAGGTGCCGGGAAACACGACGAGCCGATTGGCCGCGATGTTCGCGATCACACGTTCGGCCACTGTCGAAGAATCAGCTTCGTCATCTGGCCGGCGTTCGGAATCGACAATCCAAGCGAGATCTGCCACGGAGAATGCGCTCTTTCGCTGCCAGTCGACGAACCGTAGGAGCGCCATCACGTCCGCGAAACTCGTGATGTACTGCGTTTCGAGCGGCTCCGCGGCGGTGGCTCGGGCGGCGATTTCCGAAGTCAGCCGAACCAGCCGGATGAGAACCGCTGGCTTGACCTTGAAGACCCTGCACAGCAGCGCGTGGCGGTAAAGCGCCGACAGGGTGGTCGTCGACAGCTGAAGCGACCGATTCGGCCCGGTCACAGTGACCAGGCGAACACCGGCCCTTCTGGGCGGAACTTGAACCTGCGCGAGCGATTCGATCAGTTCCGCGAAGTCCGATTCATTGATGCGCAGCGCCGCAAGCACTCTTGCCGCCGTGCTGTCCGTCGCAGCAGCCGCCACGGGAAGTGCAAGGTTGGGCGGCATATCACCTGGCCATGTCGCGGTGCGCGCAAAGGGCTCGGCGTTGAATCGGCGGTCGAAGAGGGATGCCTTGCCCCGGAAGCCCTCTTGGGGGATCTCATCCCACAGGGCCATCACCTCCTCGAAGGGCAGGCCCGTCGAATCCTGAAGGTCGAGCAGGTCGACGACCCCTTGGAGTGTCCCCTCGTCCAATTCGGCTGGAAGGGATCCCGCGGGCTTGCTGAGCGTTACGCGCTCGATCGCATAGTCCAGCTCCTGAACCGTCCACGGCAGCTTGCGCCACAGCCGAACCAGGCGGTGCAAGCGGTCAAGGCGCCGCCGGGTAAGGTTGCTGACCAGCTCGACCGAGTTCTGCACGCCACCTGCCGCCGCGACCAAGGTCACGGCCACCGCAGGCACGCCCGAGCCGTCGTTGTCGTTGCTGACGAACTCCGAAAGGACCAGCAGTCGCAGCACGTCCAGATCGACCGCCGTGACATCCTGCAGGTGCGCGAGTGAGACGTCGCCGATGACTTGGTCGAGACGACCCGGACCGTTGGGAATCCTGATGCCTCCAGGCCGATACAGAGACTCGAAGTACTGCGTGGCACCGCTGTCGTCGGGCGTTGTTTCTTCAATGATCTTCAGCTCGGAGGGCCATGTCTTCAGCCGCGACTGGATGCGCTTCGAGCCCGTACTTCCAAGCACCTGAACGATTCGGTCGCGCGACAGACCGAAGTGCGCGAGCAAGATCTCCAACCGCTCCAGCGCGAAGTTGACGGGCAACCCGAACCGCGGGGGCGAGGAAGCCGGGTCGGCGATGCCGCGATGGATTTCCAGTGGCGTCGACCATGCAGGCCGAGTCTTCGTGATCCACCGTTCGAGCAACTCGTTGACGATGTCGAGCGTGGGCACGATTTCATCGGTGTTCTTGCACGAGATCAGCTTGTCGTCCCACAGGTCCTTGCGCCGCGTGGCGAGCTGCATTTCGACGGCTACGCTGGTGCTCGGCCCGAGAATGTACTTCTCGATGTAGCGCATCAGGTCCACGAAGTAGGCGGCGGGGCCGAGCACCGACTGGCAGTGATCGCATTCGCAATAGTCCGCCGACCCGAACAAGTCGGCCCAGCGCGCGATCTGCGCCTGCGCGGACATCGAGTGGAGCGCCTTCCCGGCGCCGTTGATCATGCGCCCGTCGGCCTGCGCGTCGCGCACGGCCATCCAGGCGTGCACAGCCTGCAGGCTGTGCGTGCGTGCGCGATCCAGCACCTGCATCGCCTCGCGCTCGGCCAGACCGGCCTTTTCCATCAGCTCGGCCTGTGTCCCCAACGCGATCTGTGTCATCGTGTGATAGCGGGCGTCAAGCAGCTTGCGCGCGCACGTCGGGTGCTCGCCGGCCGCCAGCATGCGCCGCATGGTCCTGAGCTGCGTCATGACGCCGTTAGCCTGCTCTGTCGTCAATCCACCCAGATCCAGCCTGGCCCTGTCGGCACTGTCCACCGTGAGATCAAGCGCCAGCAGATCTTTGCCCGGGTTGCGCGAAGCGACGCTTGCCAACAGCCCGGCATCCGGCGACCCCCGAAGGGCGCGATGAAGCATCCCGATCGTCGGATAGGCACCCACCGCAGTTTCTTCCAGTTCGGTGGCCTGCGTCTCGACGCTCGATCCCGCGGGAATCGGCGCAGTGGAATCGTTCAGCAGGCCGATCCAGTCGTCATACGACAGGCGGGCCAGGTCTTCGCTCTTGCCCAGCGGGCGATTACCGAGTGCTTCGAACCGACGGTTCAGCGCCAACTCGATCAGCGGCCCGTTCGCAGCAGTCAACCGGTGCAGCGACGCCGCCAGCCCGAGGCGGTGCGCCTGGGCTTCCTCGAGCACGCCGGACTGCACGAAGCCGCGCAGTGCGATCTCGTCGACGGCCTCGACGCTATCCAGCGTCTGCGCGACGGCGCGGGCCTGCTGGTCCGGCAAGCCGGCCCGATTGAGCAGCCCCTTGAGGTCGTTCCAGCCTGGGTTGCCAATCAGTTCCAGAAGCGTTTCGACGCTCTCCTGCAGCGACGCGGGAACGATGTTCTCGTCCATCGCGCTCTTCAGCGATTGCCGCAGCTCGGCCGGAGGACGCGTGCGCAGCGGAGCGAGCTGCGCATCGATCCCCTTGCGGAACCACCCGTAGCACGCTGCGCGGGCAGGCTCGGACTCGAGCTCACCGGCCGTCTGATGCGCCACGTGCAACCATTCCAAATGTTGCTTCTCGATGCCCGTTTCGGCGACGATGAACTCGATGTCGGCCGGCGTCAAATCCGTCAGTCCGAGATTGCCGCCGTCATCCGCCTGGCCATTGAGGAGAGGGACTATCTTGGCAAGGTATGTTTCAAATTCCGATGGACGCTCCGTCGCCGTTGAGAGCGTCAGATCGACGGTTACATCGCTCCCGGCATTAAAGAGAACCGACGACTCACCCAGCAGCTTGTCCAGCACGTCCGAGTCGAATGCCTGGATCTGAATATCCGGCCCGCCGGATTCGGCGCGACCGAATTGCTCCGCCGCGTACGGGATCTCGTAGTCGCCGCGCTCCTTGGTAACGGTCGGTCGTCCCAGCAATTCCCAATGCCTCAAATCCCGATCGATGGCGCGGACGACGACGCCCGGCATGGGATTGCCATTTGCATCCCGCACCGTTCCGCGAACGACAGGGCCCTGCGTCGCATCAAATGCGCCAAGCCCGGTCAAGATCTCGTTTAGGCGCGCCGCCGTTTTCTCCTCCACGGCGCCGCCGAGGTCATTGCCCAGCTCCTTCTGCAGCTGGAAATACAGCACCAGCTGCTGAGTCGCGTTCCCATAGATCGATTGTTCTCGCTCTTTGGCTAGCCCCTTCCCTAGCTTGTCAAGTTCTTCCGCCGTCGGCTGGTTGGGCGGATCGAGACTTCGAATGACACTACGGTCGAGCAGCAGGCGTAGAGCGTCCTGTAGGTTTGCTGCCTGTGGACCTGAATTCCCAACGCTGATGGGTGCGACGATGCGATCCATGACGTACTCCTTTATTGCCCTTTGGACATCGGCAAACGTTGTCTTTGAACCACCAGACATGAATCAAGAATGCAATGTTTATCTGTCTCGTCGTATCCGGTAGCACACTTCACCCCTGCTCCTTCTTGCAGCAAGCACAGTTTGTCTGACCAGGTCCCTCCAAGATCTTTGCTTTGCTTTCCTGTTCCAACCAGTACCAATTGGTCCTGGAGCGACTCTTGTTGTTGTCCGCCGTAAACATGATGACATTACCTCTGATCGAGTAAGTTCCATCTCCAATGAAAGTGTAATTTGGCTCTCGAATTGATCCCGCAGTTGTGTCCCGACCATCGGGCGTGAACGTGTAGTAGCCCCCAACGCTCCCTGTAGCCGTCGTCCACTTTCCAGCGAGCCTTTGCTTCATGCCTTGCTCCTGTCCCATCGCCCTCCAGTTCTTGAAAAACATCACGTGATTTCAACTGGGACTCCGTCCCTCCGGAAAACTAGCCCCCTGTTCTTTGACTGACTCGCAGCCATCAGTTCGCTTTGAGGCTCAGCAAGTAGTGAAGTCCGTTCTGTGTCTTTCCCGTTCTCCAATCCTGATACCACTCGATCCCGCCGATGCCGGCATCTTTAGCAACCGTCAACGCCGCGACACCAACGGCGACCGGCGTCAGGGGGTTGCCGAAAATTCCCAGAACCGCGGCCACGCCACCCAGAGCAATTCCGGTCGCCTTCAACCAGAATGACCAAGAGTTCTTCACCGGCTCCATCTCTTTGTGTAGCGCTGGAATCAGCTTGTGGTGAACTTCGTCGTCGAAAGCCTTGGTCCACGGCTCCTTGGCAATCTCGCGCGCCAACCATGCGAATTTGTCGCGGGCCTGAGTGAGCTCACTGCCGTGCTCCCGGCGGTACATGAGAATCTGCTCGATCGTCAGGCGCTCAGGGATCACGCCAAGTTGAAGATCGGTCAGCACCTGCGTGGCAGCGGATACCCCCGCAAATCGCTGCTCCTTCTGCCTATTCTCCAACACTTCTCGAATCGCGGGGATCGCACGGGCCTGCTGGATCTTGTAATTGAGGATGCGGTTGTGCAGTGGGTCGTCGGTAAGGGGGACCGCATCGCTGTGCAGCAGGCTGCCAACAAGAGCATGGTTGAGCATGATCGCCTCACCCACCACGAAAGGATAGTCGGCATATCGGTACTCAACCCCACCAGTTCCAGACTCCCGATATTCGTCATAGATGCCCTCGACGTACCGAGGCCCGGAGCCTTTCCCGACATCATTCATCAGGTTACGCATGGCCTGATCCGGGGCTGGTACTTTGGATCGTTGCGGATGGCCTTAGGCACCTTGGCCAGTGCAAGCGTCCATCGTTTTGTTTCCTTCCCCACGCACAACTTCAGGAACTCCGGGTCGGCAAGATCGCGCTCGATGGCGTCGCCGATTATCTTGTCGTTGCGGAGCAGCACGTCCTCCGGCGCAATACGCTGCAAGATACCCTCGGATTCGAGCAGCTGTAGATCACCCTCCCGTTTACCCGGACCAATCGTCGCCCAGCTCGCCTTCAAGGGGTCGAGAATGTAGAGCTTGTCGAAGTACAACGCCGCAGCCTTGAGCAGAAGCGACTGGTCGGCGCCTAAACTTGCATAGGGATAATAAAACACCGCGTGCTGTCCCATAATCGCCCCCCTCTCAACGCACGCTATTCATGTCCAAAGAACCATGACCAGCTTTCCAACTGCACATCTCCTCCAGCCAAACTTCGGCATTCCCGTGTATCATCACACCCCTTCGCAATGAGCCCAGGCCTCTCCGATCACTCGCTGAAATCCAGCCTGTCCTCTTTTCGTTCTTCTGCCTCACCTCGCGGATGCCGCCCCGATTCCGCTCCCTGAGGAGGGAACCCAGTGGCTTGACCAGCCGCTCGTTGCCCATGAACTCACCACCCTCCGCACCTGTGTGAATCGCCAACAGCCGTTTGGCGCCCCCGAATGGCAACAGCAGCTCGCCACCGCACTGGGACTGGACTCGACGCTCCGCCCCTGCGGGCGCCCTGCAAAATTTAAGTAGCCTGTCCCCTTTTCTTCTCCCCGATCGACTCGTCCATGATGATGAGGTTGCGCAACAGGTCCGGCATGTAGCCCGTTGCCATGTTGTCGAAGATCTCCGGCCGTAGCTTCGACACTTCCTCACTGAGCCAGACCGGATCGCCGAAACGGTCACGGTTGCATATCCGCGCATCTTCTCGAGCAAGATGCGAAAGAGCGGCAACCACCTTGCTCCTTACTACTTCCTCGCGGCTGCCTTGCATCACGTCAACGGCCCGCTTGAGATCCGTGCGAAGGTCGGTACTGTGCCGGTCGAGCCACATCTCGAGTAGCGAACCGTAATGGTTCCGCATCAATTGCGCGAAATCGATCGGCCTCAAGTCCCTGTCGACATACCTCAGCGAATCGAGCGGCATCCAGAGCGTAAGCACGGATTCGATGCGTCGCGATACCCTGGCGATCGAGTTTGGGAAGACATGCGCGACGGCTGCATCCAACGCACCCCACGGGAACTTCAGAGTGAACGCTTCGAAATCGGCGTTGACCTGCGCGTAGTTCTCCCAGTCGAGCGCGTCATCGATGGCTTCGGCGAGCCGACGCGTGAAGTAAGTCCGCCACTGCGCCACCTCGGGCCTGAGGTCGCTGATGTTGTTAGTCCACACCACCGTACCCGCCGAGATGCTCTCGGTGAAAGGAGTCGGGAAAGTCTTGGTTTCCCCATATTGGGCCGCCCAGCGTTTGCCCTCCCGCTCGGCCGCGCGCTTCAAATTGGCGACGCTTCCATACAGGAACAATGCAAATGACGGCTCATTTACGTTCTGTATCATCCGTTCTCCTCTGACAAACGCCTAAAAAGGAGGCGGCGCCTGAGCAGGCGGCTGCACCGGCGGCTCAATGTTGGGCGGTCGCCCCACTGGTGGCCGCACCGGTGGCCTCCAGACAGGTGGTCGCACCGGCGGAATGGGGCGCACCGGAGGAACGAGTCGTGCAGGGTCTACTCGAATGAGGCCCCTTCCAAACCAGAGGATGACCGCTGCAGCCACGACACCGGTGACGACCATCGCATTATCGATGCGATTCAAGTCTCTCTCGAGGTCTGCCTCCATCTTGGCGTCGAGCTCTTCCTCAGCAATTATTTGCTCGAGGAATTCTTCGGCGTGTTGCTCCAGATCGGCTTCGGTGATGTCTACCCATGGCATGTCTTCATAGGTTTCTTCTTCTCTTTCTTCTTTGTCACGCACTTGTTTCAACGAGTACTGGATTACTCCCGGCTCTGTCGTCCACCACTTCAGATGCCAGGCGGAACGCCCGCCTTTGAACGCCGCAAACGCTTCTCCCTTCTCCCCTCTACCAAGCCGGAACTGGGCATTAGCGGGCGCGGCGCGATTGAGAGCATTCAGGTAGCCTTTCACCTGTTTCCTGCCCAGCTCCAGGCCTTCCTTGCCCTCGGGTTTGATCTCGAATACCACCCGGGTCGTCGTATTGACGATGTCCGGTTCCAACTCTCTCTCGTCTTTTCCGAGTAGTGAAGGATCACCGGCACCCGATTCCGTCAGGATCGTTTTGAGCGACTGCTGATTGGTAAAGACCCGCTCACCCAAGTGTCTGTATGTGTAGCTGAAGGCAATCGTCTTGTGCGCGGCTATACCCGCAAAGAAATGAAACTTCTGCTTCCCAGGACGACCCGCTGAAATGTAAAACGCCTCACTCGCGCGCCCATCAGGGTCGCGGAATACCACAGGGTTGCCTCTACCGTATTCGTACAGGTTAGGACCATCGGTTGGGCCTGAGGGATCGGCGCTCATCCACCTCCCCAACCACGCTGCGTAGTACCTCGCACCGTAGTAGCACAACCCGCTCTCCTCATCCTTCTCCATCCCCGTGTATCGATACCGTTTCGGCGACGCTTCGATTCCACTCTTCATCGCCCGATACGCGCTCGTGCCATACGGGTGATACTCCTCGTATGAAATGATCTCGGCTTGATCGTCGATCTCTAGACACACCGAGCCGAGATGATTGCTGTACTGATAGCGATAAATTGGTCCCGTTTTATGAGCACTGCCATCGGCATGGGTTTTATTGGTCACAATCACATCGTCCACCAGTAATACTCTCTGCTCGCCTTCGAACAAGTGGTGGGATTCAATCTCCTCGACCGGTGTGGTACTACTCCCGTTGTAGCGGCGGTATCGCTCGTGGCCCCCAAGATAGATGCGTTCCCAATAGCCAGCATTATTCTCATTCACGATACGCTTGCGCGTACGCTGCTTGCCGCTGTCGTACTGGTAGTACGCGGTACCGCCTCCACCCAGATAGATTTCCCTGATCATGTCTCGGTGGTCCCATTGAAGTCTGTACTCATCCGGCACATTGGTGAGATTCAGCATGCTCCCGTGAGTGTCGTAGCCGTATTCTGTTTTGTTCGTAGCCTGGCTATTATCCCAATCGTCGTTCCCTTCCCACGTGCGTAGCAAATGGTTGCTGTCCGTGGCATACGCGTACCGACGGTGCCAGTTACCTTGATCGGCGAGATGTCGCATGTGCAGTATGTTGCCGACTGCGTCGTAGGTATAGCGCTGGATGTAGTTCCGTAAGGTCTGATCGGTCAGTGGAAATGGCTCGACCTCCGGCGGGCCCTCTTCGCGATGAGTGGGAGCATGGGACGGGTTGAAACCTTCGCGGCCCTCAGCTTCGGTCAAGCGATACAGCGCATCATAGGCATAGCGGCTGCGCGGCTCGACCTGCTGATTTCTAAAGAAGACTGGTTCATAGGCCTCGTCATAGATCTCAGATATATTCCCGACCGGGTCATAGGTGTAGCGCAGTTGCTGGATGATGCCGATATCCTGCAGGTTAGAGTGACGATCCGGAAAGTCACTCACATCGGCCGGGCGTGTGGTTCGAATTTGTGTCAGGCGGAAAGTCTCCTTGTCATACTCATACTGAGTCAGCGTGCCGTTGCCGAGTTCAAGGTATTCCTTCTGGCCCTTGGCGTTATAACGAATATCTTCAATGGCATTCGTCGCCGTTCCGTGCAGAGTAAAGGTCTCACTCTTCAGAGCTCCACGCTCGTTGTAGGTTGGCGTGTAGACAGCCCCCACGCCGCCAAGGTTGTGCCAGTTTTCCTGCCGCGTCATCCGGTTCAAGGCATCGTGCTCGGTAAGCTGCACGTAAGTTTCGGTCTCCAGCTTGCCGGCCACACTCCCCTGCCAGTCAACAATGGGTGCTGTCGCATCCCTCACCAATGTCCGCCGCACCTCCTGCACATTCCCCTTGAAGTCGCGCCGGACGGTTTCCATTAATCCACTGGGATCATAGCGGCGAACGAGTTGGCTGAGGAGGTTGGCAGTCTTGTCCTGGGCCAATTGTGAGTTTGGGGTACCATCTGGATTGTTGGTGTCCCGGTACTCAAACCGCTCCACCATGATTGGCGCATCGGTATCAACCGTGAGCCACTGTGCTGTGGGACGATGCAACTGGTCGCACTCAGTGCGGTAGAGACGGTTTTGCTGCGCCGTGCCCGCACCCTTGTCGTTCATGTCCCACGCCAGCATGGGTTTGCCCGCCGCGTCCATCAGCATCCAGCGATCGCCCGCGTCCATGCTGTGTTGGCAGAGCAGATTGCCGGCAATGTCGTAGCACGGCACGGCATTCGCGGGCATGACATCGCTGGGGGCGTTGTTGGCTTTGGCGGGGGTGATGTACTGCATCACTAGATTGCCGCGTGCATCGCGGATCCACAGCGGCTTGCCTTCGGCATCGAGCTTGGTGAACGTGGTGTAGGTTTCGTCAAAGCCGTTGGTGCGGTTGTGCGCGATGGCGATGACTTCGCGGCCCAGGCTGTCGAGATGCACTTGAGCCGGCGTGTTGGCATGCTGCGCGGCTAACCATGCTGCCCGCTGATCGGAAGTCGCGGTGATCTCATTGGTGAGGGGATCTCTGGGCAACGGTTGTGTCGGATCGACTGGAGTGCGACCCGCATACCATTGGCTCTCCAACACCGTGTCATTGGCATCGAAGGTCTTCACATGCCAATTTGAGAACTCTACGCGACTGTAGGTGCCATCCGGCATTTCGGTGCGCACGACGCGCCCGGCGGCATCGTAATAGATGATGGGCGTGACACCTTCAGTAGGCGGCGGCTCACAGCCAAAACCCTTCATACTGAAACTCGGCTCATATTGTTTGACCGGCTTGCCCTTGTTATTGAGGACAGTGAGCCCGTTGATGATCCAGCGTAATTTCTGGTCGGCTATTGGCATCGTGGAGTCAGGCTCGGCCTGCATTTTTTTCATCAGTACGTTGCCAGTGCCGTCGGAACATTCCAGCGAGACTTGAAGCGGATTTTCTCGTAACGGATCGAGCGCCACCTTGCTGGCGTGGCGTTCGCGCACGATACCGCATGCGCCAGCGGGAAAGCCTTCCCACTTGATAAATATTCCTTGTGCGTTGCGCTCTTCGCCGAAGTGATACACAAAGCGCGTGCTTGCATTGCCCAGCCACGTTTTGGCGGTTTGCTCATTCATCGTGGTGGCAGTGCAGAAGGCTTGCACCTCGGAAGCCGGTGGGTTGCCGAGTTCGTCATCGAAGCCAACGAGATCATCACCCTCTGTTCCCTTGCCCTTCACTGCCGTGGCAACCACCATGCCGAGGATATCGCAATAGACCTCGGTGCGATTTCCGTTGGCATCCACCATTTCCATGGGCGCGAGTACGCGATAATCAAAACGCGGTCTTTCGGTGGCCGGGTCGACGGGGTTGGTTCGCTCCGTGGCTATGCCGGTTGTGTTGCCCAGGGCATCGGTGCTGGACTGGATGAAAAGATCGTACCTGCCGTCGTATTGAAGTGTGGTTTCATTACCGAATGGATCGGTGTACCGCTCGGGCAGGTAAAAGTGTTGGGCGGCATCGCTGGTAAATCCTGCCACACCGGAACGCATCCACCATTGGTTGGTCAACGCCGATGACAGCACAGTGCCGGCGGTATAACCGGAAATGGTAGTGGCATTCAGTGCTGTGAAGACTTCTGGAGTAAGTTTCGAACCAAACACAGCACCGAGCAGGTCTCTGGTTAGCGCAAGTTTATAGGTTTCGTACGATAGGCCGAGCCACGCATTGGTACCGAACGGTTCTGGCCCGGTGAGGTCATCTTTGAAATAGAGCATCCGCACCCATTCGACGATGCGTTTGTGCGCTCGCTCTCGATCGCCAGTTGGCTGTTCATGGTACGCGAGGAGGGCGACCAAATTCGGTCCCTGGTCCAGCAGGGACTCGCTGAGTGCGAAGGCCTTCAGATCATCGAGTGAGAAATAGATGCCGGCGCTCGGGACAAAGCCATTCGTGCTATTGGTGCCGGTCAATTCATAGGTAAGGACTTCGCACGGCGCCGGCAACCGGTGCCGGTCAGGATCTCTCGGCAGCTCATCGGTAAAGTGCGTCTCGGTATAGGCAAGATGGCGCTCGCTTTGCACTGCTCGAATAAGCGCCAGTTGCTCAGGCGTGAGTGTGTTCCGAGGTGGAGCGTAGGGAACCAGACGTGGATAGACCACGGCTACGGATTGCAAGGCACGGCCATATTCATCGAAGCGCAGGTTGAGCGTATGCGCAATGCGTGGATCGGGGCTCGGTGCCGTGTGACGGAGATCCAACTCATAGTTATAGGTAATGGCTTCGCTCTCCGTCACGAGAAAGACTGCATGGCGGTTGATGCCTTGCGGTTGCAGACGCGTGATGTTGCTGTTGTGATAGGCGGTGGTATAGAGGCGCACAGGCACCTCTTTCTCTTGGACGAGCGCGTCCACATCCAACTCGAATACTTCCTGCCGGAGCACCATGCCCTTGCAGGCACGGGCCGCTTCGCGCCATTCCTCAGCGGAGAGATCGGTTGGCGTCAGCGTCGGCTCCGGAAGCTGGTGCTCGGTAAATCCGGGAATGCGCAAATACTCGTGCTTAAGTGCTGAGAGGATGCGCTCTCGATCAAAAGCCGCCCCGGTGTGGTACCAGGTGACAGTCTTAATGGGGGGCTGATAAAGCGTGTGATCGTCGGTGATGTAGGGGCTGGCGATATTGCCCTGAGTAAACGTGCCGTAGGTTTCCACGTCTCGCTGCTCGACGCGGCCAAAGCCACGAAACTCTCGCTCGATCCCATCGAAGTAGCCATGATGGTAGCTGTAGGTGCTGGAAAACTCGGTTTGGCGCCAGTCGTCCTTGACAGTGACCTTTTCAACGCAATGGACCGGAAAAGGCAATTTGGTGATCCAGGGTGTGCCTGCCTGCTTATCCTTTAGATAGAACTTGGTGGAAGGGGCATAGGTGATTTCGGTTTTGGCACCGAGATTGTTGACGGTCTTGATGAGCAGATGTGGCTTCTGCCCGCCCATGAGGTCGATGTAACGGATGGTGCTGCGCGCGTCGCCAGGCAAGGGAGACGACCAGACTAGACAGGCCGTGCCGTTGCCGAACAGATCAACAGTTGAGACGGACGACAGGTTATCGATACGTGGGAACGTCGTGAGGAGACGCCGCTCGGTCCATGCATTCCCAGACTGGTTGAAGTAGAGCTGCACGCCCTGGCCGGTGAGGTAGAGGATATCCACCAGGCCGGAGCCATCGATATCTGCTAGTCGGATACGACGCTGATCGAACATGTCGGGCGCATCGAACCACGGCGCCTTGTCCATGGTGACCTTGGCGCCGAAGCGGCCGTACCCCAGATTGGGCCAGTAGCTGACTTCGCCATTGCGAATGCGCACGAGGTCGGTCAGTCCGTCCCCCGACATATCGGCAAGGTAGATGGATTGGGTGCCGTCGGCAAAGACGAGTCGAGGTCCCTGCTCTTCGTCGATGGCTTGACGCACGTTCTCGGCCGGGCCGAAACCGGCTTCCGCCAAGGATGGGTGCCAGCTGAAGGCTTGGTCTTCGGTAATCAGGATATCGGCGTGGCCATCGCCAGTGAGATCGATGAACTTCAGATTGGGGTCGTCCCAAGCAATGTTCGGCAGGAAACGAAACGGGCGGTGTGTCTCCCACTCCTCATCCGAGGTCCTTTCGTAAAAGCCCGGCGTTAGTCCACCAAAATCCACGACATCCAGTTGGCCATCGCCCGCTAAATCCATGAGCTGCTGGCCACCGCTGAGATTGGCTGACGAAGGAATGGTGGCCACGCGCTCCAGAGGGGCAAAGCGGGCGACGGTGGTTTCTTTGCCCGCCGCATCTTTCACCGGCACCGCGCTCTGGTTCCGCTTGTAGAACCAGGCGCCGCCCTGCTCGGTCAAAATCCCTGAAAGCCCTTCGCCATCCAGGTCCGCCCACTGGTACCGGCTGTTATCCAGCCCCTGGGGCAAATTCTCCAGGCTGGCGGCATCGACTTCATGGACTTCTTCCTGAATGACAGCCTCGCTGTAAGTAAACTTGACCGGCGGGAGGGATTTCTTCCGATACGTTCCAGCGATGCGCTTGTAGCCGGACTGGGTCACGCCGGTGATGAAGGATGCAACAGTGGTCTCGTTATAGGCAAAGTGCGTGGCACGGACGAGATAGTTTTCACCGCCTGGGTAGGCTGGATCCTTTAGTTCATCGAAATGATGAAACATCAGGACACGCCGGCACAGGCGATAGGTGCGCACCTCGAAACCGGCACGGTAGGATGAGAATGGGTCTAGTCGCAGCTTCCATTCGCGTTGGTCATCGGCGTGATGCACTGTGTTGACTTCGCCATCGGTATCTTCATAGTGTTCGCCATAATCGAACACCGCTTCGAACATCCAGTCCTGACGTGCGGATAGATTCTCACCGGCCTGGCGCGGCGTCTTGTTGCCATACTTGATGCGTTTAAGGTAACGGTTGGCTGTTCTAAGCGTGTCCTGGCGGTTGGCTTCGTGCGCGCTTGAGCGGACTATGCCCTGTGAATTCTCTTTCTTGTACTCATAGCGGATGGCATTGCCCTTGTCATCAAAGCTTTCGCAGATCAGCCAACTGAAAATGCGCATTCCAGCTTTGTCAGCCGGATCAACAATGCAACTTTCATCCGTATTGCCATATAACGTGGTGATATTGTCTTTGGAAATAGAGCGCCAGTGGGATACGCCGGTTGTATCGGTCCAGCGCTCGATGCGGGCAAACAGGCCCTCGATGCGCGGACGGTAGCGGCGAATCGTGTAACCCGGCGCCGAAGTGGTGTCTTTGTATCGATTTCCGTCCAGTTTAAGCACAGGAACCAGATCCTCGGCACCGGAAAGGATAAAGACATCGGACTCATCGAAATCGTCATAGCGCGGTAACCCTTTATCCGTCTTGCGCGTAATGGAAGGAAGCGAGAGATTCCAGCCAAGGCCAAATGGGCCATTACCTGCACCTGAGTCGTAAGACAACGACAATTGTGGGCCGAAGCCTGAGCGGCCGGGGCTCGTGGCGATTGGCACCGACATCGAGCCGGTGCCTGTGACGGGATTCGCGGCGAACTTTTCTCCCATGCCGCGAATGGCCCCGCCGCCTTTGGGCAGGGAAATTGTGGGAGCGGATATCTGAAAGGATTGTTCTTGAGGTGCGTGAGAGGATGCTGCGGTAGACTGACTGGAGCCCGAGGAGTTGCTTGGGTGTTGCCCTGACTGCATGCTTATCCATCCCTTTGAAGCGGCACTTAAGCCTCCTACGGACGTGGACTATGCGTGCATGTGGGAACGAGAGAAGTCCTTACTGCAATCCGATCATCAAGTACAGTTTTATTTTTCTTATTCTAGAATCCAAGCCTGCTCAGCTGGACTTAAGCAAGATCTGTGCTGTGGTTACTACTTATGTAACAGAATGATTTCTCACAACCTTGCGTGTGTTGGGATCTTAGAAGCGACCACGGGTGTATCTAAATGTGGTCTACCTGAATCTAAAAATATTCTGGATGTGAATCAGGAAAGAAAGATGAATTGTGTCTCACTTTAGAGCAGGCGTTGGTATCGCTTGAGTGAGATGATTGTAGAATCGTCTAAGAATCGAGATATGCGATTAGCGACAGCAGCGCGATAATACTTCGATGGAATTTGAGCGGCGTTAGCGAGAGCTGTTTCGACGAATGGACTCGCGCTACTTGGTTTGAAACTGCGACGCAAGCTCACTTGGCTTGAAGACACCTCGCTCGGTGATGATGCCCGTGATTAGTTCAGCCGGTGTGACATCGAAGGCAGGATTGTAGACGGCCACACCTTTGGGT
>ERZ1292630.1826-Hain-H41-02um-R3-1826-length-20328-cov-7_pt1 | contig 20328 bp, 15 predicted proteins | sample MGYA00564408_ERZ1292630 | MGnify/ENA primary metagenome ERZ1292630 (study PRJEB36523, sample SAMEA6512641) | groundwater metagenome | collected 2019-01-08 | study: AquaDiva: Metagenomics assemblies of 32 groundwater samples
AATGATGGTCTACCTTCTGCGGCCAGCGCACTGAACCGTCTTTTTTATTAATCAGGCCGGCAATTCCAACACCAATGCCTTTTATTTGCGGAGTACAATCTTTTGAACGGCGTAAAATTTCCCGAATAACCTCAAGCAGGCATTCTGCGATATCTTTGACTGAAGGCTTTGGCCTGGCAATTTGGGTTTTAGTAATAATATTTCCCTTTAGATCTACCAGTAACCCTACCATATTCATCAGGTTAAGGCCAACGCCAATGGTATAACCACCCTGAGCATTAAGGTCAAGTAGAACCGGCCTCCTGCCACCTTCAGAAACATCATATTCTTTTTCCTGGACCAGTTTATTCCTAAGAAAATCTTCCAGGTAATTAGAGATAGTCACTACGTTTAAATTCATCTCTTTAGAAATATCCGGCCGGCTAATGGGGCCGCGGCGGCGCAAAATCTCAAGTATTTCAATACTGCGGCGTTCTTTTTCGCTATAATTTTCTTTATTTAATATATCGGTGTGCATAGTGTTCCCTTTGTTATAAATACAGTTACATGTATTTTATTTATAATACTAAATCAGGCACAAGTCAAGAATTTTCGTAAAATTTCGTAAAAAAAATATTACTTGACACCGTGGATTTTAATTAATATAGTATATTTAACTGTAATTAGCTATACTAAACTATTATTAGGGTATATTAGGGAGGACACTGATAATGGAAAATAAGTTTCTCACTACCAAAGACGTGCTGGAAAAAACCCAGATCTCAAGAAGCACGCTTTTTCTCTGGTTTAAGCACGGTAAAATTCCGGATGTAAAACGCGACCGTAACGGATTCCGTATTTTTACAAAAGAAGACTTAACCCGTATTATCCGGTATAAAAACCAGTTTCAGCCTGCGCCGACTAAATAGAAAATGGCCTTAATAAACCTCCTGCCACGCACAAAACATAAAAAAGAACAGACTGCTAAAAAAATAGCTGCGCCAGGGAAATTTCCTATAATCATTCCTTTCATTACCACATCTATCCTTATACTCTTATTATGCGGATTAAGCCTTGATGCTGTCAGAAAAAATAAACTGCTTACCTCACTTGAAATTAAGTTAAAAAATACCTCTAAGGAAAAAAGCCGGATAGATGAACTTAATAAAACGGCTTCTTCCCTTGAATCGGAATTATCTTTTTATAAAGATCACTGTGAGCGCAAGATACTCTGGCCAGATACCCTAGAGGCGATTCGAAACGCTATCCCGCAGCAAATATGGCTTACGCAGCTATCAACTGAAAAAAAAGAAACCCCTGTTTTAATTATAAAGGGTTCAGCAGTATCTATGGTTGAAGCAGAAATTATCGATGCCATTTCAGAATTTGCCGAAGGCTTAAAAGCTCCAATCCGATTAAAAAATATGCTTTCAGAAATTAAGGTAGGCGCCTTAAATGCAGAAAGGCGCGGAAACCTCAATTTGATGAATTTTACCTTGCAAGGAAAATTTCGTTAGAATATGGCAATAAAAAACTTAAAACAATTCGCGCTAATTAAAACAATAATTATTCTGGTTATTTTTATAGCAGTCCATGCCTTACTTATTATAAATATACAAAAATCATGGGCCAAAATTGTTGGATTAAAAAATGAGCTCGCAAATAAAACAACATTAGCACAAATAAGCAGCAGCCTCCCCTCTGTTAAAAAAAATGTAGAAAACAAAATTACCGAACTTACAAGAAATCGGGAAGAAATCTTTAAGAAATTTTTTAATAACGATGAAGAGATACTTAAGCATATAAACCGTAGTGCCGAAGCTGCCAATGTAAGCGTTAAAAGCCTCGAACCTCAGGATAAAATAAAAATTATGTCAGGCGATAAAAATACGACTCTTTCAGAATTACCGGTAAAAATCAAACTTAACTGCGATTTTAAGCAACTGCTTATTTTTTTAGCACAGATTGAGAACCCTCAAAAGTATATCCGGATAGAAGAAATCAATATTTTAAATAATTCCCAGGATACCTGGAACCATAGTGTGCAATTATTGCTAAAAGCTCCACTTGCTAATGAAATCCGTCTTTAGGCTAATAATTTTCTTTTTGCTAATATTGCCCTGCCTTGCGCAGGCAGATAATTCCCGTGACCCCTTTATCCCGCTTGTTAACGAAAAAGGGATAATGCGGACAAAATTCCAAAAGCCGCGCATGGAAGAAATAAACATAAAAATTAACCTCTCCGGTATTAGTAAAATAGGAAATACTTTTTATGCCATAATCGAAGGAGAGCTTTTAAAAGAAGGCGACAATTTCAAGGAATTTAAAATAGAAAAAATTGAAGATAACCGGGTAATTTTGAGTTTCGGAGAAAAGCTGTTTGAAATACTCTTAGAAACGGAGAAAAAATTATGAAATACAAATTATGCGCAATTTTTTTAATTATACTAACATCGTTTTTTTTCCTAAATAATTCTTTCTCTCAGGTTGATTCTTCTCAAGTAAGCCTTGATCTTAAGGATGTTGAGCTAAAAGACGCCTTAAAAATTATCTCTCAGGCAAGTGGTTACAATATAGTTTTAGATAATGACGTAAAGGTTAAGGTTTCCGTATCCTTAAAAGAGGTACCATGGCAAACTGCCCTTGATGTAATACTAAAATCTAACGGGCTTACCCACCGCATCCAAAATAATATTATCCGGGTGATGACACTTATGACAGTCCAGAAAGAAGGAGAAACAACCCCGCTTGAAACAAAGATCTTTTCTTTAAATTTTGCCAAAGCCGATAGCCTGCAGAAATCTTTAGCTAAAATGCTCTCCTCCCGCGGCACCATAGAAATCGATATCCCGACTAATTCATTGATTATTACAGACTCTCCGGAAAACCTGAATAAACTTGAAGAAATATCCAAGGACTTGGATAGGCGCACACCCCAAGTAATGATTGAAGCCTTAATTGTAAGCGTGAAACTTACTGATACAACAATGTTTGGAATAACCTGGACAGCTACTGATAAATCAAGGAGTGAAAGAACGGCAGTACAAAACCTTGCTGCAACGCAAGCAAATCTCGCATTGACTTACGGTAAAACTATCATGCCTGATGTTAATTTTAATGCTTTAATGAATATATATGCTCAGGACAAAAATGTGCATATTTTAGCAAATCCGCGTATTCTTACTCTTGATAACCTGGCCGCGCAGATAGAGATCCTTGAACAAGTCTCTTACCAAAGTTCAACTGCCACTGAACAAGGCACCACAGTAAGCACCCAATTTAAAGATGTAGGAATAAAATTATACGTCACTCCGCATATTACTAAAGATAGGTTCATTCTATTAAGCGCAAAAGCAGAGCAAAGCTATGTAGCTGCTTATACTGCTGATAACCAACCTGCGATAGACTCGCGAAAAGCTGAAACAAATTTTATCCTTAAAGACTCAGAAACCGTAGTAATCGGGGGTTTACGCAAAAAAGATAATACTACCACTATTTACAAGATACCATTTTTAGGCGATTTGCCATTATTAGGAAGGCTGTTTAGAAGAGATACAAAAGAAATCAACGAAACAGAACTAATAATTTTTATCACTCCGCATATTGTTGATGATACCTCCTCCTCTCTTACAAGTAAAGAAAACGATAAGCTGTCCTTAGCCAAAGAAGAGCTTTCGCGTGAAGTTTATGTTTCTAAGCAATTAGAAAAAGAAGCGAAGAAACAGGAGTTAAAGAATAAAAATGAGGAGATTAAAAAACAAAAAGAAATAAAAAATAACGAATTAAAAGTGATTGAACAAAATAATAAAGAACAGAAGAAAAAAGAACCAAAAAAAATAATACCGCGGCAAGATATATTAAAAGTTGAGGCAGAGCGCGCGCAAAAATTACAGGCAGATAAAACAAAAACAGAAGAAAAACAAAAAATCAATAAACTATATACGGAAGCGCTCCTACGCTACAAAAACAGAAGATACCTTGAGTCAAAGGCCTTATTTGAAGAGATAATCAAAATTAACCCGCAGGAAAAAAAAGCTAAAGCTTACTTAGAAAAAAAGATACCTGAACAGCTTTATAGAAAAAAATGATAAAATTCCCTTTTCTCACGCTTAAAAAACCCTCCGGGAAAACCGTAGGTATTGATATCGGTAATTACAACCTTAAAATTGTTGAAATCGAAAAAAAAAGCAACAGTTCTATGATTACTGCAGCTATAATGAAACGCATAAATTCACCAGATGAGCTGCCAAAACTTATTAAAGATACTTTAAAACAAGCAAACATTAGCGCTAAAAAGGCTAATATTTCTGTTTCCGGAGAAAATGTAGTTGCCAGGTATCTCTCTCTGCCAAAAATGAGCGATGATGAGCTTAAAAAAGCAATGGTTTATACGCTTGAAGACCATATCCCATTTAAACCGGAAGATGTTTATACGGATTTTCGCATCTTAAACCAGGAAAAAGACGATACTACCCGCATGACTGTATTTTTAGTCGCGACAAAAAAGGATTTAGTAAACAGCCGCGCAAAACTTATCCTAGACGCAGGGCTTGAACCGGAAGTAGTAACAGTAGATGCCCTGGCGTTAATGCAGCTTTTCTATAATAACTACCCTGATAAAGAAAAAACTAATATCGCGCTGTTAAATATAGGGGATAAATTTACTAATGTCTTGATCTGCCAGAACCACTTTCCTTATTTTGTGCGTGACGCGCATTTTGGCGGAGACATAATCACTAACCTTATTCAGACTAAACTTGAATCAGACAAAAAAACCGCAGAAGAACTAAAATTCAACCTTAAAAACGCTCCTGAAGATATCACTCAAGTAATTAAATCCACTTTCTCAAACCTGCTTAATGAAATATTTGTATCTTTGGATTTCTATGAAAACCTCACAGAACGCCGGATTGATGAAGTTTACATTATGGGTGGCTCTTCACAGCTTGAAGGATTGAATGATTTTTTACGCGGTTATCTTGGAATGGGGATTTTTAATTTTGAGATGCTTAAAAACGTTACTGTTTCTCCTAAAATATCTTCAAGCGAACTAAAACCTATCCTACCTTATATCGGAGTAGCTCTCGGCCTGGCCTTAGAAACACCTTAAGAATTCCTTAAGATAACCTCGGAACTCAAAGTATAATTACCAGCACCCATAGCAGTAATAACCTTGATCCTGATCAACCCTGATCCGGTATTATCGCGATCAAAAGTTATATTAGAAATACCCGGAACAACTACCTGCTCTACTATATCTCCTGCGTTTGGTTGAGTGTATATGCCTCTTTTTAACTGCCCGGCGCCATCAACAAAATAAGCAATAAAATCTCCTGCTCTATCAGTAGACCCCCACTGGAGATCGTTATTTATATTTAAAGTCAAATTTTGAGAATAAGCTCCTACCGGAATTTGAAAGTTTATCACTGAGCCATTGTGTATTTCAGGCAGGATAAACCCTCTATTATTATTAATACACATTGTTCCTGGGCGGGATAGGCGCAATTCCCAGGAGATCCTATCCATAGCGATTTTTGAGGTTTCTCTTGCCTGAAATCCTGCTTCATAGTTTTCTGAAGTACGTCTGCCGGTAAAAAAAATATTTGAGGTAGCAATAACTACTAAAAGCAGTATCCCTATTGCAAATAATAATTCAATCAAAGTAAACCCCTTATTTATCATATTATGGCCTCTTATTAACGCACAAATGTTGTGGTCAAATTATAAGAAAATTGCTCGGTCCTATTTTGAGGCCTATATCTATTCTGCCAATTAAGGCCCACGGTAACATCAAATAGATCAGTAGTGCCCGCAACTTGCGTTACATTAATAAAGCCCTGGGTTACTGCGCCAGGCTCTAATCCGGTTACATTAAATGCTGCTCCGTTGTAAGCTGCTATATTCGTAACGTTACCGGAGATCTCCTCAAGTTTTGCCTGACAGGCATTTGCTGCAGCAGCCCGAGAAGAAACCATATCTGTAGAAAAAGAAGAATTAACTAAAACATCTAGTAATGCCACAATCACAAAAAGCAATACCCCGGAAGCGAATAAAACTTCAATTATGGTATAACCGCTATTTTTATATTTCTTAGAAATTAGCATTGTTTATCTCTCTCCAGGAAGAGCTTGCCCCAAAAGTGATCCCGGAAGGCGGCCTATCCTCTTTGCTTGCGCCTCTTCCGAAACGAGTCTCATATCGAAAAGCAGTTGAAGAAGACCAAACCCCTCTAGGGCTAGCTTCATCAGAAATAGAACGAACATTGCCAGCATCAGGGTCAGGATCAAGCTGGATAAAAGCTCCGTTAACAACCCTGCTGGAGCTATCCTTCCATCTTTCTAATACAATCGGTTCAGTCCCATAAGGAGACATAATAGTAGTATTGTAAATATGTTTTTGTGTAACCTCATTTACCATTGAAGGGGTGGTGGGATTACTGGGGTTTTTCGGGTCATTACCATGCACACTTGAATAACTAAAAGTCGAATTATATGCGTCATCAATTTGGACCCAGGCATCATCTCTTAAATCTTCGGCTGTATAATAAGTATCTTTTTTGCCATCACTGTCAGTATCAAGAGCATAATAGACGCCTTCATCCCAAGGAAAATACTTATCGGAAAAATGCTTCCCATCAATTATATCTGCCCACTTAGTAGGGTTAGCTATAGGATTTCCACTTGCATCCCTATAATACTTAAACCATGTATCTAGCCTCGAACCTTCGGGAACAGAAGCTGTCGGCACCCACGATTCTGTAGAAGGCCACCACGGACAGGTATTAACTAAATTTTGCTCCGGTATATGATCATTTTCATCCTCATATTGATCATACATTTCACTTGCCATCGGCATATAAGCAGGCTCGGGAAAATCATTTGAAAGCGTATACACTTCCCGGTTAGTGATAATCTCTGTAGGCTGCCATTTCAGGCCTATTGCACCTACACCTGATGTATACCTAGTTGTGACCTCTGAATCATCCTCCTCGCGGTTTTTTTCAAGGGCCCCATCAGGATCAAGATTATAATCTCCCTTAATAAAAACATTATTAGTCGTTACCAAACTTAATCCTCCGTCAGGCACTCTTGCTCCGTTAACAAGCATCACCCCATTTGCGTTAACATCATAACTTGACGGAAAACATTCAGAATCATCCATATTTACATAGATAACCCCGTTAAAATTTGCAAGCGCCCCGCCGATCACTTTATCAGACTCAATTTTACCCCTAAGCGCTGCTACATCTATTTCTAAGATACTGCTTGGTTTATAGTTGCCATCCGAACCCATTGCCGGCTTTTCGGAATTATAAAATTGCTTGTCTTTCGTAACATCAGCAATAGGGTTCACGCAACTGTTTGTAGCAGGATTTTTACCTATATATATCCCACCACTAAGAGCCTTGTCCATGAGCGCATTTCTTTCTGCGTTTTTACTTAGAATTTTACCGGGATCGACATAAGTTCCGCCTTGGCTTCTATCTTTAACTAAAGTTTTATTTTCACCCTCGGTATTTAAATTATTATCCCTTAACCAACTAGCCCAGGCAGCAGCTTGCTGTTCTGTATTTAAAAAATATTGATTCCTGGGGAGGCCTGTAGTGCTATCTTCCCTCTTTGCCGGAGACATATAATCAACGCTTGTACGATCATTGCCATACTCCATATCTTCCCACCACTCTCTATTTATTGCATTTGGAACTGTTGCGCCTGCATTAATCGGCCAATTATAAGCAGCCATAAAAAATCTCCGCTCCCAATCTTGCCCCCCATTAATAACAGAGCCGTGATATGCTAAGTAATCATTTTGATGATTACCTCGCCATTGCTGCCAGAAATCATTCCATTCATCTTGAGTAACCGCCGGATCATCAAGTAATTCCATAAAAATATCTTTTTCTTCCCCAGCGCCAACAACAGGAACATTTACATTTTTACTTGTATCAAACAACGCTACGCTGCCACCACCTTTAGCCAGCTCGTTTATACCTAAATTCTTTAAATCCTCATTATCTACGACATAATGCACAGGTTCAAGATTTGTCCCTGCGTATTTCTGATATTTCCACTCTGCGCCTAGATATGCATCTGCATCAAGATAATAAGCTAATGTTCTATCTTCATGACTATCTATCGGGCCTATTTCAAAATAATCATACCCTGTATGAAACCGCGCATTAGAACGAGTGCGCATATTATAATTTAACCAACTCGGATCATTTACCTCGGTATAATAAGGCACCTCACCCTGCCCTGCAGGAGCTAAATCTTGATACAACTGATCTATATCGCGTAATATATAACCTTTACCGGCCTCGTTAGAGCCAGCGGTCAAAGATGTAAGAAAAGAAAATACTGACGAACCCTTAAGCCTAATATTACCATTAACATGAATCCCGGCGTAATTACGGCCATCATAACGCTCGTTTTTAAACGTCACATCATCGGGAAAAAAGAAAAGGAATTGATACGGAGATACCTGGCTTAAACGATGCTCCAAAGTGCGCGTTATCCCGTTAACAGTAGCTTGGGAATGGATTACGATTATTCCTGTATATAGGTTATTTACGACTTCTGGGTAAGCCTTTACCGAAAAATTCCTTCCATTTACGCGATAATTACCTGATGCATCTATTACAGCGCCAGGAATTGATGTAACAACAGGATGAACGAAATTAATTGTTGTTGTACCTCTTTGTACCGATTTAGCCGCAGAAATAACTTTTCTTACTTGATCGTCATCAATAAAATGGGTATACCAGCTAAAACCCGCGCGCGACTCCTCAGCATAAGCAAAATTTAAGCCTGCTTGAGCCTCATAAAATGCCTGCAGGCTATTACTATTGACCTGGTTCATCATGCCTGTATTTACTGTGCGCATCATCAAAATGCCGCTTATGCCCAATATTACAAGCATAATAAAAAGTGCAAAGACTAAAGCTATACCTTTATTATTGTTCTTCATATTGCACCGCCTCTTTTTTGCCAGCTAGGCAACTAGATTAAGCCACCATATAAGTATAACCTACTTTTTATGAAATTCAACTTACCTTCTTCAACCATTTCGACCTACGCGGTCGAAATTACGACCGCGTAGGTCGAGGAAGGTTATTTTGTGATCAATAAGGAGGGATTAATTAAATATTATCGGAAATATGGTGATCGAAATCGCTTACCTCTTCCCAGCGAGCCTGGGTTCCACCGATTAAGTCTCCGGCAGGAGCTCTTCCTGGCAGCACAAAATTTGTTTCGTATGAATAGTTGCTGGTTGGTTCAGTAACTCTATAACTACTACCACCCCATCCTTTTGTTAACCCCTGATAATAATCCGCAGGAATCTTGCTCTTGCTTGTCCACGGCGTTTCTAATTTAATAAAAGCTCCTGTAACCAAACGCTCTGCCTGCCATCTTTCTAAAACTTGAGGGTATATATTACTAGGTGAAACAATGGCAGTATTGTAAACAGTATTAGCCGTAACTTTATTTGCCATATTATTTAAATTTATTTCATCGTATTTGTTTTCTGCCGCATCACGCAATGTCTTCTGCGCTTGAGGAGAAAGTTGCTCTCTGATCCAAGCAGGATTAAGCCCCTCTTCAGGATGAATGGCATCCCCTGGAGTTGCCCAACCGTTAGCTTGCGCTAAATTAGTAAATACAGATTTAGCGTAACTATCTATAAAATCACTAAACTCAAGCGAATAAGGATAATTTTTATAATTAGAAGACATTGGCATAGTTTGAGGGTCATTAAAATCATTAGAAAGCGTATAAACTAAGCTGTTAGTAATTACTGCTGCCGGCTGCCAGTTTAAATCAGTATTATAATCGCCTTTTAAGTAAACATTATACGGAGAAATCACCGTCAATCCGCCATCGGGGAGCTTTTGGGCATTTACTAAACGCAAGTCTTTATTATCTACATAAATGATATTATTGCTGGGAGCCATCGTAGGGCAATCTCTTAAAAACGCTGCTACATCAAACTCAATAACATTCTCTATGACCGGATTACCGCTTCCATCCCTTGTGGGCCTTGTTATATTAAAAAATTCAACGTTATCTTTCGCCCAGCAGGGCAAGTTGGTTATTTTTACACCGTTTAACCTGATTTCTGTATTACCTGCGCTATCTGAACCTATGTAAAGCCCGGAAGATTTTGCTATTTCTTTATACTGCACTTCGATATTCGGCGGATCAATAGGCTTGCCCCCGGTATTTTTCTCAGTTACTATAGCTTCAAGGCCATTATTTCTTACAAAGCTACTCCAAGCCTCCGGTTGATATTGAGAGTTTGTATACTTGACTTCAATTTCTTCTTGGCCGTTTGCATAATCAACGTCGCCGTAAATCTTATTTTCCCACCACTCTAAGTTTACTTGCGCGGATGACGGAGTAGAGCCGTATTTTGTTGTCCAATAATAATCAGTGCTATTCCCATTAAGCAGTGCATTCGGAACAATAATTTCAACCCCCTGTTTAGTAATACCAGTTGGCTCAAGGTTATTGCCACTTTTATTGTTATACTTATCCCACCCCCAAGCCACATCAAGCTCTTTAGGTAAACTAATCTCGTTTATGACCGCGCCACTGGAAAATCGGAAACCAAGGCTATCAGTAATATTATACTCTTTTGAACTAATACTATCCCAGGAGGCAGTAGGAATATAATAATTATACGGCGGATAGTCATACTGACGCATAGTTACTTTTCCATCCAAAGTTCCATCAGCCTTGTCTACCCAATAAGGAGAAGTATATTGTTTATTATAATAAGAGATATAATCAGACGAAGAGAGCTCTTTCATATTAGTGAATCTGGTATTCTGCAGTAATATATTACCATTTACATGGATACCTCCTACCCCGCCTCCATCATAAGTTTCTTTGCCAAAAGTCTGGTCTGTAGGAAAAAAGAAAAAATAATCATACAGGGATTTCCCTTTAATCCGATATTTAATTACACGCGAAGCCCCTTGCAGACGAGAAAGAATAATCATCTCTGATTGCCTTTGCGGATCCTCATAAGCCTTAACCTCAATAATGCCTGCTGTTGTAGGTATCTCGTAACAATGGCTTATATTATTAAACCTGTAAGAAACATTTGAACTGTTTTTTAAAATTGTATTCGGTGTCAGAGTAAGAGGTATAAGCTCGTTTAAAACACCATCGCCGTCTTCATCGTTTACCTCTACCCGATGCGTATACCAATTCCAAGCAGAGTTCTTGGCTTCGACAAAAGCGTATTCAACTCCGCGCTCTGCCGCATAAAACGCCTGCAGCGATTGCACCTGTCGTTGCACAGACTGGCTTTGGCTAAGCGTACCTATGATATAGGCGCCGGAAAGCACAAAAAGCACTCCCGCCACCATAAAAGTAGTAATTAAAATCATGCCTTTTTTTTCGTTTATTTTTTTTAACATCTCAGGCTCCGATTGTCCCGGAATAATTTTTGTCCACCATATAAATATAACATATTTAAAGGCGGTTTTCTTAGGTAATTTTTAATTTCGCAGGGTTAGTTCCGTAGAAAGATTACTACGCAAATTTTTATCAGCAGCAGAAATATTTACCGCAAGATATCCTGACAAAAAATCCCATTGTATACTATCTATGTTACTAGCGTATATCTTTGTTCCGGGATCATTAGGTAATAATACCCCTGCGGAATTGAGGATTTGACGCATAAGACGATTATTATTATCTATTACATACCTGATAAAAAATGAACTTTTATTATCCGCGCCCCAAACTAAACCAGTTGCATTAGAGCCGATTGGAACACTAAAAGTAATGATCTTTGAACCTGCCCTGTCAGGATCATCAACTATTGTTATTTTTCCACCTTGGGAGTTATAAAGTTCTCTAGCCATATTATCTATTCCTATACGCAATTGATTATCAAGTGTTTGTTTTTCAGAACCTGTATCCCAAGATTTCTTGCCTAATGAAATTATCTCAAAAACAGCAGCTGCTAACAAACCACATATAGATACGGCGATAAGAATCTCTAACAATGTAAACCCCGTTTTTTTTATCATTCTTTTATTTCTTACCTCTTGATGTCTCCAAAGTAACGTTTTGTGTCATATCTTGGCCATCAATTCTTTTATATCTCCACTGAACCGCTACCTGAATATCATAAAGCTCCGCGCTTCCGAATACATTAGATATGGTTACAGTTCTTACTCCAAGAGGTAATTCGGCAATGTTTCTTTTATTATTGCTTATATTATTGCAAGTTGAAATAACATCAGCAAAAGGCACACTCTTAATTTCCTCAATTGATTTTCTGGCCTCGTTCATTGCTATAGCAGTGTTGCGCGAAAGTTCCTGCATTTTAAAACAATAAACAAAAAAGCTGATTGTCCCGACTAAAAGCCCGGTTAAAATCGCCGCCGCAAATAAGACTTCAATTAAAGTAAAACCTTTTCTTTTCATTTTGTAATAAGCTGGGTTAGCTTAAACACCGGCAAGAACATTGCCACTACGATAAAACCGATACTTACCCCTAAAAACGAAATAATTACCGGCTCAATCATCGAAGTCAGGCTTGAGAGGCTATCATTAACTTGAGTTTCGTAATATTCGGAGATTTTAGTCAGCATCTTTTCTAATTCTCCAGTTTGCTCGCCTATCGCGATCATCTTCACCACAAAAATCGGAAATTTTCCGGTGCGCTCCATGGGATCAGAAATATTTTCTCCTGCCTGGACATCCCTCTTTACCTGATCGCTTGCAAGTTCAATTACTTTATTACCGGTTACTTTTGAGGCTACATCAAAAGCCTCCAGAATATTTACACCGCTTTTAACTAATGTCGCAAGCGTCCGGGTAAATTTACCAATTGCAACTTTATTGATGATAACTCCGAATATGGGTACTTTTAATTTCCATCCATCAAAATTATACCTGCCCTTAGCTGTATTAACATAGCGGAAGAAAGCAGTATATAAAAGAATAGCGCCTAAAACTATAAACGGAAAAAACTTTACGCTTACATCGCTTGTTACAATCAAGATTTGCGTCGGAAGCGGAAGCTCCCCTCCTAAAGTTGTAAAGATACCTTTAAAAGCTGGGACTACTTTAAGCATTAAAAATGCGATAATCCCGGCTGCTACGCAGACAATTAATACCGGATACGTCAGGCTTGACATTACTTTACGGCGCAGATTTTCGGCTTTCTCGAGATAATCTGCAACTCTATCTAATATTTCATTTAAACTACCGCTACTTTCTCCGGCGCGCACCATATTTACAAAAATAGAAGAAAAGGCCGTTGGATACTTGGCAAAAGAACCAGATAGGCTATTACCGGCTTCAATATCGCTTTTTAAATTAGAAACAATCTTTTTTAAATAGGGATTTTCTACTTGCTGATAAAGGATCCCTAAACCAACTAATAATGATACCCCTGAATCAATCAAAGTCGCAAGCTGGCGCGCAAAAACTACCAGGTCCATCGGGCGGATTTTTCCTTTAGAAAAAATTGTCTTTGATTCTTCTTTTGCTTCTGATACCGAAATAACGGTAAGCTTCCGTGATTTTAGTTCGCGCACAGCTGCAGCAGCATCTTTTACCTCAAGTGTGCCGCTTATCGGATGCGCGTCTTTATCTTTTGCGATGTAACTAAACTTTGGCATAATATTTTGAAATTGCTTTTTCAATCTGTGAACGCGTACTTAATGCGCAAACTATCTTAAGCCCGCTAACACGAGAAACTTCATTTATTACTTTATCATCAAACGGATTATTTATAACCAAGGTCAGTACCCCTTCTATCATCTCTATCGGCAGGCATAAATATTTCCTCACAATCTCTTCGGGAACGAATTTAATCATTGTTTTAGGCACTTCATACTGATCAAGAGGAATATAACAAAGGCTTGTCTGGCTTGCCAGGGCAGAACAAATCAACTCTTCGGTAAGATGGCCTTTTTTTATCAATAAATCACCTAAAAGCCCGCCTTCTTTTTTCTGGACTGCCAGTATCTCATCAAGCTGATTAGGAGTAATTAAACCCTGCTTAATAAGGATCTGCCCGAGAAGATTGGTCTTAAGCTTAAGCCTTTGCCTGATTGTCTCCTGCATCATTGGCCTGCCTCTTTTTAATCAACAAAGCTAAATCATTACGAATATTATCCGGCACATAAAGGTCTTTCTCTGCCTGACACATATATTCATACACAAATTCATCCTGGCGTTCACTAAGCGCAGCGAGTGCTTCGCTCCTAATCCCGGCATCCGTATCTTTAAGCGCTTCTTTTAGTAATCTGGCACTTTCTTTACCTTTAGATTTGCCTAATGCAAAAATAACTTTTTTCCTCACGGATAATTCTCCATGACGCAAAGGCGTCTCTAAAGTATTTATTATATCATCATTACCCATAGCAGCAACAACTTCTATAAGGTTCTTAATAATATAGGCTCTTGTATCGGTAAATTTTTCTTTAACCAGATTGATTAGCTGGCTATCGCATATCTGCCTCAAAATCAAAGATATTGAGCAGCGCCTGACATAAGCTTCGAAGTATTTGCCTTCGATGACCTTATTTTCAAATAATACGGAATCCAGGAGATAAGGCATTGCCTGCTCTTTGATCATAAAAACAAGCTCACTTATTTTCATCCAATCCTGATTATTCTCTATACGCCGGATCAACTCATCCACAATCTTTTTAGCCAAAGGATCCAGCTCACTAGCGAATTTTCTGTGCACATCATCTGAAGAAACAACAATGTTCAACATTCCCGCTATCTCATCAAACCTTCCGGAATGGTAAAACATATCCATGGCGCGTGAGAAATAAGGGCTAACGAGTTCCAAAAATGCCGGAAGATGCTTTTCTAAATTCGCAGACGTACTTTTTAAGATTTTTTGTATTAACTGAATAAAAATTTTCCGGTAAGATATTTCTAAGCTAACCTCTAAAATACGCTTCAAAACAGAGATCAACTGCGGGTCATTTAACGGTTGTTTATCAATAAGGCTTGAGATTTTTTCTACTAAAGCCTGGATCTCCGCCTCATTTCCTTGTAAGGCCAGCTCTTTAATTATTTTTTCAGGCCTGAACGCAGGAAGGAGTTTTAACAGGTCTTTATCAGATATACCGGTTATTTTTTTTGTTAAATCCTGGGGGCTTAATTCCTCTAAATTTTGCTCACCTATAATCAAAGAACATTCCTCTTCTTTTGCGCCTAAAATTTTAAGCTTATCCTTTAATGCCGCGCTAAGTTTATCTTTATTTTGAGAAGAAGAAAGAAAACGCTTGGCAAGAACCCGCATTTTTTCTATACCAGAATCTTCCTTTGTATATTGGCTGCTAAGCACCTCGATTATAACGTCTTGAGGAACCATTCCGCCGAGTTCTTTAATTATATCAACTTTACCCTGAAGGTCATCTAAATCTTCTACCTCCGCAGCTAAAATCCCTGCCCGCAGGTTAGGATCCATAGATAGTACTGCTTTGGCTAAATTTTCTTTATACTGGCCCCAATTACTTCCACCCTTTTCCACAAATTGATTGCCTATTTTTTGGATGCTCCTGGCAATAACTTCTGCTTTCTTTGCTTCTTTGTCTTTCCCTTCCTGCTTTGCGGCCTCTTCACCGATTTTTTTGAGGGTTTCCGCGATTTCTTCCGGAGGCGCAAATTCTACAGTAGAGCCGGATTCTTTTCCGGTAGACATTTTACCCATCAGGTAATCCATAAGCATCATTTCTTCAAGGCCCTCTTTATCTTTACGCTTTGAGCCGGATACGCCATAAGTTTTTTCATTGACTTTTATATGTTTGAGGTTTGCCTCTTTTAATAAATCGCTTATTTCTTTTGATTGCTCCTGAGCTTGATTAATTTTTTCTACAAAAATCTCAATTTCAACTGCTTCAAGGCCCCGGCTAAAATTTATGCTTTCTATATTAATACTACGCAGGAGCGAAATAAAAGCCTCTACAAAATAACTCCGCACATCTTTGCCTAATTTTTTCCGGTTGGCAATTATCACCCCATCCGCATAGGAGAATATTAACGCCGGAACTTTTTCTAAAACCTTGCTTATATAATTATGCATCTGGCTGACTGCCTTAAGCCGCATCTCGCTTTTGGGAGGATAAAGAATAGTATTAACGCATGCCATATAAATATAACGTATAATTTCAGGCATTAAAGCTAATGATTCCTTCGGCAGAAGTTCAATGGCTTTTTCTTTGGCTGTCTCCTCAATAATCTTCTGGGCGTATTTAACCGTGCGGTCATAAAATTCACTTTTGCCTTCTTTTATAAGGTCGGCGTAGCGCTGTGTCGCGGCAATATCCTCTGCTTTTTTAAAATTATAATACAGCTCGCCGGCAATACTTGAGAGCTTTTCCGGATTAAGTTTTTCTTTAAGCTGGCCTAAACGGGAATAAAGGTTCTTGGTGCGGTTATCACCGATTGCGTTAAAGAGGACTTTACGGATTTCACTTGTGACAAAACTAAATTCGTTTTTTTCGCCGGTTTTATTTTCATACACCAGGCCGATTTTTTTTGCTGCTTCAATTAAATCAATGACATAGCCCTTATCTTCGCTATCGATTTTTTGCAGGAGATCAACCTGAAAATTTTCCCCAATTACCGCTGCCTTTGCGATCATTTCCCTGATCTCAGGGCTTAAGCTTTCAAGCCTGGCGCCTAAAACATCTTTTAAAGAATGTGGTAAATTTTTTATATCAACCTTCTTTTCAGTCCATCTCCCCTTCTGGTAAACGATAAATTCCTTCTCAATAAAATATTTAAGCATTTCTTCATTAAACAGGGGGTTTCCATGCGTGATTTCATAAATCATCTGATAAAATTCTTCCGAAAGCTCCCCACCCTGGAGAATATGGGAAATCATAACTTTTGCGTCCTCAAAAGAAAAACTATCAACGATCAGATAACTGGCAGCTCCTTTTTTATCCTGTTCGAGGATATACCCTCCAAAAGGCAGGCTTTGCCCATCCTGTGAATTAAGCTCATCATGAGAATACGCCGACAAAATAAATATCCCTCCTGAATTTTTATTTTCAGAGAGAGAAAAGAATAACTGCATGCTTTCTTTATCTATAAAATGCGTATCATCTAAAAAAATATAGATCTTCTTTTGTTGGCTCATATTAATAAAAAATTTCTTTAAAGAATTATAAAGCAGGGCAGGATCATCTTTAATCTCTGTCTTATCAACTGTTAAACCAGAAATCTCCTGCAGAAGAGGAGCGAAAGAAAAAAGCGCGGTAAGTTCCTGAAGGGGAAAATCCTTAAAAATATCCTGCGGCAGATGCTCATGAGTTGAAGCCAGTTTGTGCAGGATTTCCCCTGCCGTATAATAAGGCTGAGTGGTATATTTTTCCGAACAATGCAATGAAATAGAGTAAGCCTGCCAGGAAACAAGACGCTTTTCTATTTCATTAAGTAACCTGCTTTTACCCGCTCCTAAAACCCCATGGATAAATAATGAGTTTTTCCCTAATTGGTTACCCGGGGTAAGGTTTTCTAAAATTGTCCTGACTTCTTTTTCGCGGTCAACAAATACCGGGCAAGGGAAACGTTCCAGAATATTTTTTTTCCAGAATAATTCCGGGTCAATTTCGGAAGCAAATGAAAAACAATCTTTTCCTTTTTGTTTAGATACGTATAGCGCTTTATCCGCGCGGTCAATAAGCTCAGTCGCAGTTATGGCATCCTGGGGAAAATTAGCAAAACCCGCGCTGATCGTAATAGGGATCTCCTTGCCGCTTCGTTTTTCCTTAAAAGGAATGGTTTTGATTTTTGATATTAAACGCTCCCCGATCCGGGTAATTTCATCCTGTTCAACCTTACTAAAAATAACGGTAAATTCATCTCCGGCATATCTTATCTTCTGGTCATTGGCTTTTGTATTTTCCTTAAGGAATTCTGCCAGCCATTTTATCGCCTCATCACCGGAAATATGGCCATATGTATCATTAATATTTTTAAAATTATCAACGTCTATCATCATCACCCAGACCTTATATGCCCCGGCATGCGCGTCTTTAAGTTCTTGTTCAAGCTGATGATAAAGATAGCGGCGGTTAAAAAGCCCGGTAAGGTCATCAATAAAAATAAGCTGCTCTTTATTCTGGTTTTCAGGCATATTTGCTCCTAATCACGGGCTGTAACGCGCATAACCTCTTCAAGCGTAGTAACACCCGCTAAGACTTTACTTAAACCATCCTGGCGCAAAGTAATTAATCGTCCTTCTCTTTGGCTAAAGTTTTTTATTTCTTCAACTGATACCCCTTTAATAATCATAGATTTTATGGCATCATCTACCCTAAGTGCCTCTAGGAGAGCAGCTCGGCCAAGATAACCTTTTTGCTGGCAGTAAGAACAGCCACTACCTGCATAAAACACTGGTTTCTCTTTAAACTGCGCTTCTAGTTCTTTAGTAAATTCTATCGGGGGTTTATCAAGTTTTTCTTTACAGTGCGGGCAGATTTTACGGCAAAGCCGTTGAGCGCATACTAACACTAAAGCTGAAGCTACTAAATAACGCTCTACTCCCATATCTATAAGCCGCACAAAAGCGCTGGTCGCGTCATTTGTATGCAGGGTGCTAAAAATTAACTGCCCGATTAAAGAAGCCTTTATGGCGATATCTGCGGTTTCTGCATCCCGTATTTCACCGACCATAATTGTATCGGGGCTTTGACGAAGTATCCCGCGTAAAGCCGCAGAAAAAGTAAGTTCTATATCCGGCTTAACTTGAGCCTGAGTAATTCCATCAAGCTGATATTCAACGGGATCTTCAACTGTCATAATATGACGCTGCACATTATTTAATTCGTTAAGGATTGAATAAAGTGTGGTAGATTTTCCGCTTCCGGTCGGCCCGGTGATTAAAACCATCCCCTGGTTTTTATTGATTGCCTCTTTTACTAAACCATACGAGGCTTGAGAAAATCCTAGTTCATCTAATTTTACAAAAATACTCGCTTTATCAAGTATACGTAAAACAAATTTTTCTCCGTGTATAGTAGGTAATGATGAAACGCGAAAATCAATATCTTTACCTTGGGTCTTTATGCTGAAACGCCCGTCTTGTGGAAGATAAAATTTAGTGATATCCATATCAGAAAGTATTTTAATGCGCGCGGCTATCCCCTTTTGGCTTTTTTTGGGTAATACATGCACCTGATGCATTATTCCATCGATGCGGCAACGCACCAGGAGCTCATCTTCTGTGGGTTCAATATGTATATCAGAAGCCCTTTTTTGTATGGCTTCATTTATAACTAAGTCTACTGCCTGCACAACCGGCTGTTTCTGGCTCTCCTGAATAAGCTCAAAGGAACCTGACTCTTCGGCTTCTCTGACGCTTACAATCTCAAGCTCTTTATCAAACTTAAGAATTTCAGGAAGCGACTCAAGCGAGGAATAAGCTTTATCAATGCATTCTAAAACTGATTTTTCACGAGCCAACACCTGCTTTATAGGACAGCCAATACTTATACTAAGGCTATCTAAAGTAACAATATCAAGAGGGTCATCAGTTGCCACCAAAAGGCCGTCTTTTGCAAGAGACAACGTAAATATATGATACTTGCGCGCTAACTCTTCTGGAATAAATTCTGCAATTGCGGGGTTTATCTTAAAGCGGGCTGGATCAAGCATGGGAATAAAAAGATAGTAAGCTATGAGCGCAAGAAGTTCGTCTTCGCTTAAGAATTTTTCTTCAACTAAAATATGCTTAAGGCTTTTATTGCTTTTTTTCTGCAGAGAGAATGCTTTTTCAAGCTCTTCCGGAGAAAATCTGCCGTCATCAGAAAGTATTTTTATTAAATTTACTTTTGTCCCTAGCATTTTATTGGTCCGCCGGTGTTACGCGCGCTATTTCCTCAACCGTGGTAATCCCAAGTTGCGCTAATCTTTCACCTTCCTGGCGCAACGATTTCATCCCCTGGCTGGCCGCGATATCTTTTATTTGTTTCTCTTCAATATTTGCTGAAAGTATCTCCTGGCGGATCTCAGGCGTCATATATAAGACTTCAGGCACTAAAACCCTGCCCTTATATCCGCTCTGAAAACATTCTTTACACCCTCGGCCGCGATAATAAGATTGTCCCTCGATTTTTTCTTTACAACTCGTGCAGATCCGCCGTGCAAGGCGCTGTACCACGATGCAGACAAGCGATGCGTTGATTAAAAAAGGCTCAACCCCCATATCCACGAGCCGCACAATTGAACCTGCAGTAGTAGTAGTATGAAGAGTACTTAAAACTAAATGGCCTGTTAGCGCTGCTTTTATGGCAATATCTACGGTTTCAAAATCACGAATTTCTCCGACCATGATCACATCCGGATCCTGGCG
>ERZ1292630.1827-Hain-H41-02um-R3-1827-length-20326-cov-5_pt1 | contig 20326 bp, 17 predicted proteins | sample MGYA00564408_ERZ1292630 | MGnify/ENA primary metagenome ERZ1292630 (study PRJEB36523, sample SAMEA6512641) | groundwater metagenome | collected 2019-01-08 | study: AquaDiva: Metagenomics assemblies of 32 groundwater samples
TTGAGCTCCATGGCCAGAAGCGGAATGTCGTATTTGACCGCGTTGAACCCTCCCAGGTCGGCGCCCTCGAAGAGCTCAAGCAGCTTGGGGGCCAAATCTACGAGACGGGGCTCGTCTTGGACCATCTCATCGGTGATGTGATGAATGGCCGTGGCCTCGGGAGGAATCGGAACTCCGGGATTGACCAGAGAGGAGAAGAGGGTTTCTCGACCGTCGGGCTCGCGCCGGAGCACGCAGACGTCGACGATGCGATCCTCGAGAACGTTGGTCCCGGTCGCCTCCAAATCGAAAATGCAAAAGGGACGGTCGAGCTTGATCATTGTTTTGGATCCTGCGGCGGCGGAGACTTGGGACGGCATTCGTAGGTCATGTGCTGAAAAGGCTCGATCCTGTAATGCTCGACTCCCTTGTCCATATTCAGCGTGATGTCGTCGCCGGCGTAAGAGATATTGGCGTCCTGTCGGGGGTATTCGTCGGTGACCTGAGCGTCCAGTTTCTTGCCGCAGTTCTTGTGCATAAGACGCAGGGCGTGTCGGCGCCTCCCTGAGACGAACCAACTCCACCCATCGAGCGAATAGCGAACGCGCCCCCCTCCGTGGTCGACGAAACCGACGGCGGCCACCGGACCCAGGCGCGGCCTGCGCCGTTCGACGGTTTCAGCCACGCAGGACGACAACGTCAGCGCGCTGATTAAAAAAATGGCGCTTCTCATTTTAAAGGGACCAGCTCGGTGTTGGAATCTGGAGTCTTCTCGACGACGGAGCCGTCCAAGCGCTGCGCACAGCTCTTTCCATCGAGGATTGTCTCCTCCATGAAGGAATATTTCCACGCCCCATATCGGCCAATGGACTCCACCGCGAACCTGTTGAGGAAACGAAAAATAGACTTCAACGCGGGCATGCGCGCGCGGTCATAGACGACGTAGCCCACGTCGATGGGCATCCAGATCTTCGCTGACAGCCTGTCGCTGCGGCGCAGCACGCCGGAATCTCTAAGACCCAAGAGGATCTCCGCCTCCAGCTTTTCGCGATTGACGCGCATCCCTCCCGGCCTGGCGACTTCCACATAGATCGCGGCGTGCCCGGCGGGGGCCAGCTGCGCGGAAAAGTTGCTCGAGTAGCCGACGCGGTAAAACGGATAGCGCTTCTCGGGAAAATAAATCCAGTGTTTATCCGTAGGCGCCGGTCGATTGATCCCCACATTGAGATTCCAGACCGTATTCCAGCGCAGCCTCTTGCGGGCCCCTCTGACATCGGTGGGCAATCCGTCGATAAGGTCCAGAAAGCAAGGCAGGGGCAGCGTGTTCACCAATGATTGATAGCGAACCTCGCCCAATCCGGTCACCCGCACCGTTTTCCGCCCCAGGTCCACGGCGACTGCGGCGCAGCCGGTTCGAACCACCCCCGGGCTTAGGCGCGAGGCCAGCGCGTCCGGAAGAGCCTGTATTCCCCCTCGAGCCGGATAACGAAAGGAGGCGTTGTAGCCGAATAACTTGTTTTGCTCGGCCAACGCTCCATACATCACCTCGGGCGCCGTCGGCTTGGGGACAAAGCGCCCCTGCCAATCGGTCGTCAAGCGATCAAGGCCGGTGCACCATAGCTTTTCATTGTAGGGTTTCATGAACAGCCGCGTAATACCGTCGCCGAACGTCGCCCGGCTCCAAGAAAGAAAATCGTCGTTTTTGCGGATTATTGGAGGACGATGAATCGTCCGTAAAAATCCGGCGACGCACTCGGCGACCGCTTTTAATGGCAAGCCTTTCGTATTGGCCTGGAACGGGTACCGGGTATATACGCCCTGGGATCGAATCCACGCCCGGCGTTCATGGACGTTTAAATTCTCCCCCAGCAATTCAAGGATGAACGCCTTGCCATAATCGTCGTGCAGATGAAGAAGGTGGCCGGTGTAGTCGAAAGTAAATTCCCCCGCCTGGACCGAGCCCGCCGTCCCGCCGACGCGCTCCTTGGCCTCGACGATGAGGGGCGAGCGCTTGCCCGACGCCCCCAGATGATGGGCCGTCGAGAGCCCCGCCAATCCTCCCCCCAAGATCAAAACATCGACGTTCATCTCATTTCTACGCTCGCCATGACGCGCCCAAACCATAAGACGAGAACGGCAACCAACACATAAACCGCGACGGCGCCGCCCAAGGACAGCTGTGTTACGAGAAACGCGCAGAAATTCATAAAGCCGGCCGCGAGGGCCGCCATCACCACCACGCGGGATCGGGAAAATCCCATCTTCTCTAGACGCAAGGCGAAATGGTCGCGCGATCCCAAAAAGGGCGACTGCCCCTTGTTCAATCGCAAAATGCTCACAAACAGCGTGTCGAAGGCCGGCACGAACAGGATCAATAAGGGCGCGAAAACGCCCGCGTCGTTGACGTCGGAGTAGCGGGTACCCAAGGAAATTCCCGCGAGGAGAAATCCGATGAAAAGGCTGCCGCAATCGCCCATGAAAATCTTATGCCCGCGCGATATGTTCCAGGGCAAATATCCCAACACGGCCCCGATCAAGCCCGCGGAGGCGAAATTCACGTACAGTTCCTCGGAGGGCATCGAAATAAGCAGGAACCCAAAGGCCGCCGTCGCCGCTTGGCTCGCCGACAGGCCGTCCATGATGTCGACAATGTTGAAAGCGTTCGTAAGGCCCACCACCCAGATCGTCGTGACCGCCGCGGCCACGTAAGCCGGCTGAATAAAACGCACGCGCAGACCGAACAGAATCAAGAGGGCGCAAGCCAGTATCTGCACCATGAACTTCGGTTTATAATCCACGCCCTTCGGCCGCTTAAGATCGTCGACCAAGCCGAGAATGAAAACCAGGGTGCCCCCCAACATCAGCGCCCGCAGGTTATAGAGAGTGCCGGGGGGGAACGCCGTCAGAAATCGCAAAAACAGCATCGTGGCCATAAATCCGGCCCAAATCGCCACGCCGCCGAACACCGGAGTGGGCTCCTTGTGCGTCTTGACAGACGACGTCGGAACGTCTAGAAAACCAAAACGCAGGGCGACCAGGCGAACCAGAGGCGTCAGGAAAAATGAAACCGTCGCCGCGCACGCAAACGAGGCGATCAGCAGCCCCACGTCGGCCCTCATAAACGACCGACCACGCAGCCGCGACCGGTGAATTCGCTTTTCAATTCCTTTTCCAGTCCCGACCAGTTGGCGGCTCCTTGGGAGGTCAACTCGCCCAGCCCTCCGCCCAGACGCGAAGCCTCGCGCGGCACGATCAAGACCCGCGTAAAGCCCTCCGCGCGCAGATCGCCAAGCAGGTTCTCGGTCGAGAGGGCGCCGTTGGCCAGGGTCACGAAGTGGTTGGGCATGTGAACGGTGCTGGGAAGATGATCCACGGTCAGATAATACCCCCGCTGCTCGCCTACGACGAGTACTTTATCATTTACCGTCGTTTTGTCCCGAAGCCAGGCCGCACACTCATAATAATCGAGCCGCCGAGTTAAAAACTCGTCGCGGGTTTCCAGAGCGAAGGCCGTCGATCCCGACCCGAAGTTCGCATGCACGAAAACAAATAGAAAAAGGTGGGCTCCGGTCATGATCCCCAGAGACGCCCCCACTATGCCGCGGGCGCGAGCGCTCAGGCTCTCCCAATAGGCGACTAGCCCGCAGGCTCCCAGCAATGCCATCAAGGGGACGAGCACCGTAAGAAACCGTAAGACGACGCCGCTAAAGAACCATGCCGCCCCCCACAACGTGCAAAATAAGAGCAGTCCGTTCAGGGCCTTGTTTTTCGACGCCGCCCACGCGCCCAAGGGTAGAAGCCAAAGGGTGATGTCCCAACCTAAATCGCCGAGAACATCCATGCCGCCGCCGAAACGCAAGGGATTACGGAAAAGGAGAATGGGCAAGGAAATAAGACTGCGCAAGTAGCCGTTCGCGTGTCCGTACTCGGTCAACACCCGGAAGTAGCCGGAAGCCAGCTCCGCGTTCCAGCCCACGCCGGTATTCTCGAACCAGCGGTATAGGAAGGGAAAAACAGGGTTGCGAACGCAGATCCAATTTTTGACCAGCCACGGCGAAAACAAGGCCGTCACGACGCCGACGAAGAGAAATAAATCGGCGGCGCGGGTGCGGCGCTCCCGGGACGCCGCGAGAGCGAACAGCAGGCGCAATCCGAAAGCGGCCGCACCGATGCCGGCGTAGTATTTCGTGCCCAAGGCCAACCCCGTAAAAATCGCCGACAACACCAGCCACCCCCGCGGCTCCCCGCCCGCCGGGGCCAGTCTTCGCCAGCGCTCGTAGGACAACGCCGCGGCCGTGATCCACAGCATGACAAGAGGCTCGACGTACGTCGTGGAGGACATGAGAAGGACGGCGGTGTGCGTGGCGACGAAAACCGAAGCCACCGCGACCGCGCTCATCGGCGCCTCGCGCCGCCCCAAGGAAAACAGCCACAGTATCGAAAGCAGCGTCGACAACCATATGAACATCTGAGCCAAAAGGTCCGACCCGAGAAGAAGCGCCAGCGTAAACAACATTTCCCCGTTCTGGGGAAAATGGGCATAAACGATCCCGGAGGGCGCGAATAGGCGACCCTCGCGAACGTAGGACTGAGGCAAAGCCAAATGGTAAACCAGAGAATCATATTGGTGCGGGGGAACCAAACACATCCACAAAGCCGCAAGCAAAGGAACCGCGACCATGACAACGGCAACCGGGCGCTCCCTCAAGAGACTGCGATCTGGAGCCAGCGATTCCAACGCGGGGCGAAGTTGAGCGTAGCCCGCGATCCACAGCCCGGCCAAAAAAGCCGACGCGGCCCATGGTCGGTACAGCCCCATCGCTCCAAGAGCAAAGGCGCCCAGCGCCAGTATCCCGAGTCCCAAGGTGGCCCCGACCAGGGTTTTTTGGGACTCGCTGACATCGCTTGCCCCCAGGTGCTCAAGCAAAGCCCGGCCTGAACCCGTGGCCAAAAGCACGGTCAAAACCAGCAACACGAGGGGGACGAGCCCGGGGCGCAGCGCCGGCCAGAGCGAGTCGGCCGCCGTCGCCGCCCCGAGCGCCGCCGTGAGCAATGAAAACGCGGCGGCTGCGCGGCTCATTGTGTTAATTTTGGCTCGAAAATCGAGAACCTCGCTACGCCGCACGCCTGCAATATGAATTGCCCCAAACAGAACAAGGCCGATAGACCGTACTCGCAAGAACGTCTGAAATTGATCGAAGAGGCCTCGGGAAAATAGCGCGCGGCGACAGGCACGTCGCCCAGACGCTGCTTCAAGTAGGCCGCCTGAATGAGAAACTGTTGATCGAAAACGAAATCGTCGGAGTTCCTTTCCCACGGCACGGTTTCCAAGCATTTACGTGAGTAGGCGCGCAGGCCTGAGTGCCACTCGCCAAGATTTTGCCCGGTCACGAAATTCTCAAACATCGTGAGGATGCGGTTAAAAATGTACTTATAAACCGGCATTCCTCCGTCGAGAGCTTCCCAGCGGGTGCGGATGCGATTGCCGCAGACCATGTCGCAAATATCGTTGCTAATCAGGCTGGCCATGACCGGAACGAGGCGCGCGTCATACTGATAATCCGGGTGGACCATAACGACGACATCGGCGCCTTTTTTAAGGGCCTCGGCGTAGCACGTCTTCTGGTTTCCGCCGTAACCCTTGTTTCGCTCGTGTTCGATAACGGTCAAACCCAGTTTCCTGGCCAACGCCACGGTCCCATCCTTGGATCGATCATCGACAAGAATGACCTCGTCCACGGTTCCCGCAGGAATGTCCCGAATGGTCCGTTCCAGAGTTTTTTCAGCGTTATAGGCGGGCATAACGACGATCACCTTGGTCTTGGCCATTGAGGAGAGATTATAGGAAATGCTCAACGCCTCAGACGCCACACCCGAAGCCACGGACCCTCGATTCTCCCGGGCTCGAAAGGAAATTCCCGGACCAGGTCGGCTCCGGAAGCCAGCTCCGAAAAGAACGTCGCCAGCTCCGGCGAACGCCGTGGATCGGCGCCAAAACTGGACGTCACGACCCATCTCGCCCGCACCGCGCGCACCGGGTCCAACCCCGGGCGGACGTCCAGAAAGTCAAAATCGGCCTGAGAGGCGCTCACATGCTTTGGAGAAGAGAAAAGATCTCCCGGGGAGCGCTGAATGCGATACACGCGCCATCCCCCGCCCGGATGACGATCGGACATGGCCCGCCATAATCGCGAGCGGGCCGAGCCCGCCGCCGCCGTGCGCGCGGCCAGATCGGCGCATTGCTCTTGTGAGGGAAGAGCGCGCGGCGAGGCGTGAGGTTGATCGAGAAGAATTGTTTCACCCGCCGGAATATGGGATGCCATCCACGCCTGCGCCTGAGCGCGGGTGTCGGGCTGGCGCAATCCCGCGACGAACTTCCACGACAGCAGCAACCCGGGCACCGCGACCGCCGCCGCGACCACGGCGCGCCGCAGGGGTCCCGAACCGCCCAGTATCGTCAACCCCTCTGCAGACAGCAACGCCAAAGCGGGAAAGACCCCAAGAAAATATCGCTGCCACGCTCCATCGGGGCTCATCGCGAGCACTGCCGCGTACGCCCCGATCGGGACCGTCAACAACACCGCGCGCCGCGTTCGACGCCACGCCAAAGAGGAAAGTCCGAGAATCGCCGCCGCCCCCGCGGGCGAGCCGTCTCCTCCGAAAGTCCACAGGTTGTACGCCACGCTTTGAGCCATTCCCCAACCGTCATGCGGCCGCAGGCGGCCGAGATCCGCGTAATCCGCCCAGTCCTCCAGGAAACGACGGCAATCAACGGCGATATAGGGAGAGCCGGCGAAAAAAACGGCCCCGGCAAGCGCGATGGATTGAAATAGCCACGCCGCCGGTGCCGGGCCGCGCTCCCGCAATAGCCAAGCCAAGGGAACGATCAGAGCCGCCGGAGCGGCCGTGTACTGCGTCGAACAAGCCGCTCCGCACAACGCTCCCGCCCCGTACAACCACCCGCGCGCCCCGCCCGACTGGAAGCGTAACGCGCAGCTCCACGCGCATGTCATCCAAAAAAACATCAGAGAGTCCGGCTTGGCCCCATGCGAAAGATCGATCAGTAAGGGGCAAAAAGCGAGAACAAGAGCGCCGTACGGCCAACGAGAGTCGTTCTCGCGTCTCTCGACGCGAGCCAGAACATACAGGCCGAGAAGCGAGGAGGCCGCCGAGACGCCCCGCGCGATCAGGTAAAAACTCGTGGGCTCAAAACCGTAAAGCGCCGCGAAATCCAGGGGACTCTTGCGTAGTCCGAAAACGGACCAGATCACGAACCACACGCCGTAGAAAACGGCGAGCAGCGTAGGCCACAAGGTCGGGTATTTGAACGATTGGGGACGCAAACTGCCGCCGCCGAAAGAAACAGCGAGATTGATGAGGTGCGGTTCATCGGCATTGAGAGTGTGCGGCAATCCGTAGCCTAGGGAAGCGAACCTCAATCCCGCGGCCGCGATCGCGATCGCCGCCAGCGCCGCCCAAGCCATGGGCGAGACGGCGCTGAGTTTTTTACGCATGCCGTTCCCAAGCCCGCCTCAACGCGGCCGCGCCGGAGGCCGCCAAAAGACAGAGAAACGGCTCCAAGGGGAGTCGGTAGCGAAGAGAGGTGAAGAAAATAGAGTGGACGGCGGTCAGATAGATGAAGACAGCCCACACCGGGGCCCAGATGCCGCGAGTCCGGGCCGCGCTCGCTCCGACCAGCGCGAGCGCGAACACGATCACGTAATAAATCCCCAAACACCAGCGCTGCCATAAGGTGTAGGGGTCATACAGCCAGGGACGCCAATACAGCAACGTCTTGCCCAGGACAATTCGACCCGCGGCAAGCGGATTGTTGCGGGCAAAATCGAGCGTCTTTGAAAAAAAATAGGCGCCCCTTTCCAGTGAATCGGTAATCCCCAGCCGCGTCGCCTCCGCGTCCATCTCATAAGGGCGGCGGCGTATCTCCTCGCGGTCAAGGGTAAATCCTTCATACAACGTCCAGCCCATCTGTCCTGACATGGGCACGAGACGGCCGTATTGGAAAAGGTTGCGCGCCGTCCACAACCCCGTTGGGATGACCCAGCCCAAACCGAGCAGCGCGCAAAAACCGAAGGCGCGCCACGCCCCCTTGGCCCTCCAGATCGCCAAAAACAAAAATGCCGGGTAGGCGGCGAACATCGAGCGGCATAGAACGCACAGCCCTCCCCACACGCCCAAAGCGACGTTGCGCGACGATAACGGCTCATCCCAAAGCGCGAGCACGCCGAGAAAAAAAATCAATTCCATCGCCACGAATGTCGTTTCCGTCTGCAGATGCGGAGTGAAGAAAATAAGGGCGGGGTCCAACGCGGCCCACACGGCCGCCACGCGCGCCGTCTTCTCGTCAAGAAGACGCGCGCCGATGCGGGCGACAAGAACGACCGATCCCGCGCCAAGAACGCATTGAAGAAGCAAGACCGGAAGGGGATTGGGCGACCTGAATAGGCCCAAGACGGCTGCGATCAGCGCTGTGTACAACGGCGGGTGCGTGGCGTCGAAAGCGGGCATGGGTGCCCAGCCGAGCCACGACTGCGCGAGGTTGTAGTATAAATCTCGCCCATAAACGTCACCCATCCCCTTCCATTGGAAAACAGCTAAAAATCCAAGCCGCAGGGCCGCCGCCAAGGCGAACACCGCCACCTCGAAGCGGCGACGGTCGTTAAGACGCCCTAGAATCGGAACTTGAGCAGAGTCCATAAGGCTATCACCCCGTCGTGCCAACGTATTTTCTTTCCTTCCTCGATGCGCCGAGGGTGATAGGAAATCGGAACTTCGTTGATGGCGATGCCCCGGCGCAGGACCTTAGCCGTGACCTCGGGACAAAATTCAAAACCTTCGCACCTTAAATCCAACGAGCGCAAAAGCTTCGTGTTAAACACCTTGTAGCAGGTGGGTTCGTCGCTGACATGAGAGCCGTACAACAGGTTCGTCCACCATGACAACACGCGTCCTCCCCAGTAATAACGCGCGTAAGAACGGCCGTTGCCGGCCTTGAGAATGCGCGAGCCGTAGACCACTTCCGCGCGCCCCTCCTCGAACGGCTTGAGAAGCGCCGCGTAGTCGGCGGGATCGTATTCCAAATCGGCGTCCTGAATAAGAACGAGGTCGCCTGTGGCCGCGGCCAGGGCCGTGCGGATGGCGGCGCCTTTTCCTAAATTCTTTTCGTGCGCGATCACCTTGGTGCTCCCGCGAGCCGAATTCCTGGCTGCGGCGGCGGTTGCGTCGATGGAACCATCATCGACGACGATCACCTCGAGATCCCGCCCTGGATTGCGGCCGTACACCGCGTCCAAACAACGCGCGATGGTCCGCGCCTCGTTATAGGCGGGAATCAGAACGGACACTTTCATCGGCCCTCCGCCGAATCATCGTCCATCCGGTGATTATAGCGGATCAGCGAAGTGGGAATGACGCGCCGTTGGCGACATGGACCGTTTCCCTGACGCCTTCGGGACCGACTTCCACCGACAACCGATGATGCAGTCTGCGAAGCGGACCGGGAAACAACGGGGATCCGCCGCCCCCGCTGAGCACGTACGTCACCCCGTCGCGCACCAGCCTCCCCAAACCATGAAGATGCCCCATATACACCCGAGCGACCCCCCGTTCGGACATAAGCCTCATGAATTGCTGCGCCCCCACGCGAAATCCCCCGACCCCTTTGAAGGGGCCGAAATCGGTCCATTCTCCCAGAGGCGCCGGCGGAACGTGGGTAAAAACGATCGTGCGTCCCCCGGGTTTGACCACACCCTCGAGCCAGGACAGCTGCGCCTGGGTCAGAGCGCGCGCGCTCGAATCGACAACGACGAAGCGCCAGCCGCCCCGGTCGAAGGCATAATCCGTCAAGCCGAACACCGTCCGGTAAACGCGATCGTTGGAGACGCCATGAGGCCTGTGCCGGTCATGGTTCCCGATAACGCTCAAATACGGGGTTTCCAAAGAAGCCCCGATCAGGCCGCGTATGAATATATTGAACTGCCTGATCAGGCCCCGGCTGACCATATCGCCCAGTTGGATGATGAAATCCCCCTTCAATTTATCGGCGCCAGTCAACAACTTCCAAAACACTCCTGGGGTGTTGAAAAATCGGCGCGAAAACCAAAAACGGCCGGGCTCGGCGTCGCCGATCACGGAAAATCGAAAGGTTTCCCCCTTGGGACGCGGCGTCCTCTGCAATCGCGCCAGCTGCACGGGCGTGCTCAACGGTTCGGAGAGGCGGCGCAAAGCCTCCAATTTGCCCCGCGAAAGGATGACGTCTTCGAAAACGGCCTGGGTTTCCGAAGCCCCATCCCAACGAGACGCCATCTCCAGACGCGCCCTTTCGAGAGAGGGAGCCTCGGCGTCCTTGGGCTTGGACGGAGAAACAGCGAGGACCGGAGGGGTCGGCACGACCAAGACCGGCGCCAAGGCCGGGACCAGCATGGGAGACGGCCCGCTGAAAGGCGCCAGGGAAGCGATCGGCGGCACGGTCAACGCGACCACGGGGGCCGTCCGGGCCCGGAACACCTGAGCCGGAGCCGCGACCGATACGATAAGCACGCAACCGAGGACGAAGGTCATGATCTTTCGCGATTATGTCAAACGGCGGAAACGAGGGCTCGGGCCGATCGGGGCGGCGATTTGGGGACAGGGGGCCCAGGCGCGATTAGGTCCTAATGAATTATATATTCTAGCCGTTGGCTATGAAATCGTTGATCTGTGTGTTTTTCCTCGCTCTGCGCTCTCATGCGCATGAAATCTTTCCGATCGCTCCGGTGCACGTCTGCCTGCGCGTGGAACAGGACCGGATCGTCGCGGACCTTCGAGTCGACTCCATATTTTGGATCGCCGAGATCGCGCGCCTTTCTCCCATGCCAGCCACTCATTGGCCCCCGGAGGCGCGCGCGCGTGTGGAATCCTACGCCCTTGAACATTTCCGTCTTTCCTCCGACGGCAAGGCCTTGAAGGGACGCCTCACGCGGGCGCGCTACCTCCAACAACCTTGGGAGGTCAACGAAGAAGGGCGTTTTGACTTGCGTCTTGAATATCCGCCCATTCCGGAGACGTCCTCGTTGAACGTAACCGCGACGTTCTATGAGGAGTACCGGCAATTAGTGGCCGAGGAATACCGCGGCCGTTCCATTCCCTACTCCGACAACTATCGCACTCACCTCAACATCCCCGGCCGCAAACGTCTGCGTGTCACCCTCACCCCTGACTTAGCCTCGCAGGTGGTCGCGGGCTGCGACGCGCGGCGCCCCGCATGGGCCATGGCCCTGGAAAGTCTTCGATTGGGCGCAGTGGAGGTTCTTTCGAACGTCCCCGGATTCATGGCCATGCTCGCTGTCGTTCTCTGTCTGGGAGCCCGCCCCCCGACGCGTTGGACGCTCCTTGGCCTTCTCTTGGCCTTCACGTTCGGATGTGTCGCGGGAGGCCGCTTCAACGCTCCATCATGGCTCGTGTGGCTGGCCACGCTCTGCGCCGGCCTCGCCGTCGGCCGCGGACGCCTCGCGCTTACCGCCGCCATCCTGGCCGCCGCTGGTCTCGGCCTGAGGTGGCAGGCCGACGCCGGTCCCGGTCTTCCCCACTTTACGTTCGCCTTCCCCTTTTCCTTGGCGGGAGGGTTAACGGCCGGCGCTTTCCTGTTTTACGGAATTTGGTTGGGCGTTCAATTCGAATATCGGCGCCTCGCCGGGATCTCGGCGGCACGCGTGGACGCTTTATTCGCCCGACGAATGCGCTTGATCGCCACGGCCCTGATCCTCATTGCCGCCTTCGGCCTATGGCAAGCACCGCGTTGAAAAGAAGCGGGACTATGCCGTGGGTCTTGATCGCAGCGGCGCTGCTTGGCCGATCCCTTTTTTTGGCGTTCGCGCCGACACTGGCCGTCTCCGTCGACCTTCGTCATTGGCTCGACGTTGGTCTCATTCTCAAGGCCGGCGGCAACCCCTACGTTTCGACTCCTTACCTCAATTGGCCGCCTCTGTGGATGGGAATTTTATGGACTCTATTAAAAGTGAACGCCTGGACTCATATCCCGTTTTTTCGATTGATACAGTTTTTCTTGATCTTGACAGACTGCCTGGTCATTGCCCTCCTCTCTCGCGGCCTCAAGAGGCGCTTCCCCTCGGTGGCCGTTGAGCTCCCGATCTGTGTCGGCTTGGCTCTCAACCCGGCGTCGATATTCCTGGCTTGCCAGCATTCGAATTTCGACGCCTTGGTGGGCCTATTTGTTTTGTTGTTTTGTTTTTACCTCAGCGATTTTGAGCGCAATCACGCACACACGGACTGGTATAAGGCGTGCCTGTTTTTGGGATTGGGGATATTGACCAAAACCGTTCCCCTCATACTCGTGCCGCTTCTGCTGCCCGGACTCAAGCGTCTCGACTTGCGTCGGCGTCTGGCGGGACTTCTTCTGGCCCTAGGACCCGCAACGCTCGGTGTCGGCATTTTATACGTGCGCAATCCCGTGGAGATCGCCGCGAACGTCCTGTCCTATCGCTCTCAATCAGGGTGGTTCGGCCTGACCGGTCTTCTCGGCCCCCTCGCCCCCCTCTATCAAGCGGCGTCGCCCCTCGTTCTGGCCGGCGCCGCGGCCTGGGCTGGACTGCGCGCTCTCAAAGGACCGCAAAGGACCGAGGACATCCTTTTGACCGCCGCTCTTCTGCTCGTCTGCGTTCCCGCCCTCGGCCCCGGTTACGCCCCTCAATACATCGGCTGGTTTCTTCCCCTTTTGATCGCGCTCTACGTCGTTGACAAGACACGCTCCTGGAGACTTCTTCTCGGCGGCCTCGGAGCGATCATCGCCGCGACCTACTCCTACGAGTACGCCCTCTGCGACTCCCACGGCGCCTTCCTCCTGCATATGGTCACCGACCCGACCTGGGAAGAGGCGGGCCGGCGCTACTGCGCCCCGCTTGCGCAAACTCTCCTGAGATTTCCTCTCTTCGCGGCTTACCTGATATTTCTGAGCGCCGGCGTGCTGAAGCTTCTGAGGGCCGGCTGCCCTCCGTCAAATCTTGAGTCGCGCCGTTAAAAAAGCCCAGGAAAACAGCGCCCGGCTGGGCAAATCAACAAAAGCCGAGAACGCGCCCGCCATACGGGCGTCCTCCCGGGCGCTGCCCCATAGCATGAGGAGACACACAGCGGCCCCCGCACGCCATAACGCCGCGGCCAGAGCCGGCCGAGAACGCGTCGCCGTCTCTTCCTCAAGACGCATTCCCACCGAGTCCCAAAAAAGACGAACGATCACCGCGGTCCACACGACGACCACGAAGTACATCACGGCGTCGGGAAGGTCCAGTCCGACGCATAGGCGCGCTCCGACGCGCGCTCCCGGAAGCCAGACGGCAAAGGCGGCCAACAGGGAAAATCGTCGATCTCGAAAGGAGCTCTCTTTCGCCCGGGAACGCGTCAAGGCCATGCGAAGCAGCGCCCAGGTCGCGGCGCCAAATAATACATCCCCCAACAGCCAACTCGGACTCAGCAGGCGTTCGGCGTTGTAAAAATTGAACACGGTTTTGACCGCGTAAACGCAGGCCGCGCCGATGGCTCCCAAGGCCAGCGCAAGGAAGAGAGGCCGGCGGTCCGTGAGGGCGGGAACTTTGGATTCGGGACGCAAGACACGAAGCGCGTGCAGGCTCACGACGGCGGTCATGCCGCCGTCAAAGCAGGCCTCGATGCTGCCCAGCCAGTCGATCCCGAATGGAAAAAAACCATGCTGGAGGTCTTTGGCGTAGATACCGCCGTAAAACATCGCCATGGCCGCTCCCGTCAGAAAGACCTCTTCATCCCCGACGTCACGTTCAGAGCGTATCGCCTCCAGCAGAATGAACAGCCAGAAAAAAGGGAAGTAGAGGTGCCACAAGCCGATCGCGCCCCAGCCCAGACGAGCGACATCGCCTCCGATTAGAAGCGCAAAGACCGCCGCGCCGGCCGCGCGGGTCAACATAACGGACTAGGGACGCACCGCGACAGCGTCGATTTCCACCGAAACCCCCTTGGGAAGAGCCGCCACCTGCACCGTCGCCCGGGCGGGAAAAGGAGCGGAAAAGAAGCGGGCATACACTTCGTTCATGCGCGCGAACTGTCCCAGGTCCATCATATACACGGTGGTTTTTACGACGCGCTCCATGCCCAAGCCCGCCGAATGCAGTATCTCCCGAATATTAGCGAGGCACTGTTCGGTTTGTTCGGCCACGTCGGAGGAGACAAGAACGCCGTCAGGCTTCAGGGGGATTTGACCTGAAACGAACACGAGGTCGCCGGCCGAGATTGCCTGAGAGTATGGACCTATGGCCGCGGGGGCCTTCGTCGTGACGATGGGTTGGCGCGTCATTCTCGTCACCTCAAAGCCGACATCAAGGCGGCGTTGGTTTTGTGAAGACGCAGCATGTCCGTCAAAGCCTTGATCGCCTCGATGTCTCCCATTCCGGCGACGAGGCGCCGCAGTTTGTACACCCCCTCGAGGTAATCGGACGGAAAGAGCTTTTCCTCCTTTCGCGTGCCGGAGTCCCGCACCTTCAACGCCGGGAAAATGCGCATTTCCGCCGCCTGCCGATAGAGCACCAGTTCCATGTTCCCCGTGCCTTTGAATTCTTGGAAGATGATGTCGTCCATCTTCGAGCCGGTATCGACGAGGATCGTGGCCAGGATCGTCAATGATCCAGCGCCTTCGAGCTTGCGCGCCGCGCCGAAGAAGCGACGGGGAATTTCCATGGCCCTGGAGTCCAGGCCACCTGACATCGTGCGGTTCCCCGTCGCGAACTGATTGTAAACGCGGGCCAAGCGCGTCAAGGAGTCAAGCAGGATGAAAACATCCTCGCCGGCGACGACTTTTTCCAGCGCCGCGCGCATCAAGTCCTCGGCCAAGCGCTTGTGTTTGTCGTAGGATTGGTCGGAGGACGACGCCCACACCTCGGCGGGCACGGAACGTTTGAAATCCGTGACCTCCTCGGGCCGCTCGTCGATGAGAAGACAATACTGACGGATTTTGGGGTCAATGGCGTGAACCGCGTTGGAGATCTGCTTAAGAAACGTCGTCTTGCCCGCCTTGGGGGGAGCGACAATCAGACCGCGCGTTCCCTTTCCAATGGGAGCCAAAAGATCCATGGCGCGCATCGAGGGGTCGGTGGATCCTTTCTCCAATTGGAGCCACTCGAATGGGTCGACCGGAACTTTAGCCGCGAACACCTGCTCGACTTCCGAACGCTGAGGAGCTTGGGGCGTCTGGGGAGGCCGCGGAGCGCCGTTTTGGCGCTGCCCTCCGTGAAACTGCCCGCCCTGACGGTGACCCTGCTGATGACCTCCGCCTTGGTTCTGGTTGCGGCCCCGGCCGCCTCGGCGACGCCTACGCCGGCGGCCTTGGCCGTCGCCGTGGTGGCCTTGCTGCCCCGAAGGCCCTGCCGGGTGGGATTGCTCGCGGGGAGGCTGTTCGCCGCCTCCTGAAGGCGTTTGCCCGAACTGTCCGCCTTGTCCCGTCGTCTCTTCATTCATCATCTCATTATCCTCTCGAAATCTTCGCCTGCATCCACATCTCTTCCGCCCCCGGAAATTCCCCCGGCCAGCGAGTATCCAACGCCTTCAACGCATGCCCAAGGAAAATAGAAGCTGCTGGCAGAACATCCTCCGCGCGCCGCCCGGGCCGGGTCGCGTCTACGAAGACGTGGCCCCACGGCAGGCCTTGCGCCGAGCCGCGCGCAAAATCCACCACCGAACTCAGCACCGCTCCCACGGCGGAACCAGGAACTTCATACGCCTCGGCCCTCTCGCGCAAGCGCCCGCTCGGCCAGTGCGTCTCCCAGTCCGGGTCCCGCAGCTCGGCCAAGGCGGCCAGGGCGCGCGCCGTCGAGTCTTTCTCGGCCACCCAGCGCATCATCAAGCACATCTCGGCTAAGCCCCGTAGGATCGGCAAAGCCTCATTGGCCAAGCCCCGCTCGCATAAGACCATGACGGCGTTGGCCTGGGCGATGGCGCGGGCGGCCATGATCATCAGCGCTTGGTCGTTGGGATCTGAGGCGGACATGCGTCGTCCGACGCGGGAGAACCCCGCGTCGACTTTCGTTTTCGCTAAACCCGTCAGGGCTATCATTTCTTTCATTAGTCGAATGGATGCAGTTGAACTCGGCCCGCCTCTCGTCCCAGCATCCGGCGCGAAAGGCGTTTAAATCGCTCAGGCGCGTCGGAGGCGTAGAATTTTCGGCAACCGGCACGTCCCCGTGGAGCCCGCAAAGACAGCTCCGAAAGAATTTTTTCCGTCTCCGCGGCGGTTTCCTCGGCGGAATCGATCAAGCGCACCGAGGGACCCATGATGCGGGCCAGAACGGGTTTTAAATAGGGGTAATGCGTGCAACCCAGAATCAGCGTATCCACCCGGCCCTTGAGCAGGGGCGTCATGTATTGACGGGTCACGGCGTCAACGACGGAGCCGTCCCACCAGCCTTCCTCCACCAGCGGCACGAACAAGGGACACGCCTGTGAAAGCGTGCGCGCCGTCTTTGAAATCACGGCGATCGCCTTGGGGTAGGCGTTGGACCGGATCGTCGCTTCGGTGCCGATCACCCCCACGCGTTCTCCGCGGGAGACGGCCATCGCCGCCCGAGCGCCCGGATCGATGACACCGACAACGGGAATTCTCACCACGCGCCTGATCGCGGGCAAAGCCCATGCCGACGACGTGTTGCAGGCAACAACGAGGAGCTTGATTCCGCGCGAAGCGAGAAATCGAGCGACCGTTGTCGAAAAGCGCGCGATCGCCTCCGGCGACTTCGAACCATATGGAACGTGGGCCGTGTCTCCAAAATAGATCAGCGACTCCTCAGGCATGCGCCGAGCCAAGGCCCGGAACACGGTCAGCCCTCCCAACCCAGAGTCGAAAACTCCAATGGGCGCGCGATTTTTCATTGCAGCCACCCCTGCCGGCGCGCGTAATCGGCGGTGCTCGCCGCCAGACCCTCGGCCATCGTGCGGCGGAAACGCCGGGAGGCGAGCTTGGCCTCATCGATGGGATGGCTGAGGAAAGCCATTTCCACGAGGATGGCCGGGGCGTGCGTACCGCGCAGGACGTAGAACGCGGCTTGCTTGACTCCCCGCGAGGCGATGTCGACGCGCCCTCCGATCTTCTTGGCGGCCAACGCCGCGAATGCGGCGGACTCGTTAATCATTTCGGTCTTGGTCATGGCCAACAGGATCATCTTCGCCATTTCATCCTGGGGATTCTTCCCTTCGTATTCAAGAACGGCGTTCTCAGCGACGGCCAGCTTCTCGGCCTCGGGATCGGAGGCTGTTTCTGAAATCGAGTAGACCTCAAAGCCGTTCTTATGCTTGCTGTCGGCGGCGTTGCAATGGAGGGAGATGAACAGGTCGGCTTTTTTGGAATTGGCGAGATCGGGGCGATCGGAGAGGGGAACAAACACGTCGCTCTCGCGGGTCATCATGACGTCGAAATCCCCCCTCTCTCTAAGAACGCGCGCCAGTTCCAAGCCCACGGCCAAGTTCACGTCTTTTTCGTGAGTTCCCCTCCGGCCAATCGCCCCGGGGTCCTTGCCGCCATGACCGGGGTCGATCATGATCAAACGCCTGGGGCGAACTGACGCCGGCGCCAAGGAGGGCGGGGGCGCCCCCAGGTTCGACGGCTTAGCTTCCGAAGACTCTGGCTTCGTTATCTCCGCCTTCCCCGTTTTTTCGTCGGCGGCGACGTCTTCGGGAGGTTGAACGCCTGGAGCGTAGACCTCAATGACGGCGCGCCGCGGTCCGTTCTGTTCGAAGACCCGCCAACGCTGGTCGTTTTTCGCGAAACGGACCGAAAGACGGACCAGCTTGGGCTCCTGCCTCAGCGAGTACGAGAACAGCACCTCATCGTCCGGCTTGGAGGTCTCTTCAGACTCCGCCACCCCGAAATCCACAACGAGATCAACGCCCCCGGTGCCCCGAGCCACGGCGCGATATGACGCCCCTGCGGCGAGCTCGACACTCACGCGGCTGCGGCCGGAGTAAGAAAACATCCGCACCGCTCCAACGGTGCCCTGACGCTCCACGATGAGAGTCCGGGTACGTTCGTCATGACGCGTTTCATAACCACTCCAGCGGGCGAACTCCGCGTCGGTTAAAAACGATAGGGGAATAAACGCTTGGGACGCGCGAACGATGACGGGTTGGAGCAGCTTCATGTCCGTCTCCCCCGACGAAGCTTGAGTCGAGCCGACCAACAGCTGCAGCGACCGCCCCCTTAATCCCAGACGAAGACGGCCGGAGACGGGATACCAATATAACTGCCCTCCGTAAAGCGCCGCGACTTTTTTTGCGTTGAGATACGAGGTGCCGTGGGCGCGGTAAATCTCCACCGCCTCCTGGGGTTTTCCAGACACGACGACGGCAAGCTCATCAGCCCTCGCCGGCACGAACGCAAGCAGGGATATCAAAAACACCGCTGACAGCAGGAGTTGATTCTTTTTCATCTCACTCAAGGACGATGTGGTAATCCTCCCACTGAAGATTGGCGTCGGCTTGGATGCGTATGGCGCGTTGAACGTTCTTCTCGATGACCCTGAGCTGCGAACGGAAGGCCTCAGCGACCGTGGGATGGAGGCTGACGCGAATCGAGCCTCCCGGGCGTCCGCCCGTCATCTCAAAAATTTCGCGTTGGATCTTGATGCGCAGCGTTTCCGACGACAGGACGCGTCCCGACGCCCGGCATTGGGGGCAATCCACGGTCAGAAGACTGGCGGTGGACATGCGCTTGCGCTCGCGAGTCAATTCAATGAGTCCCAATCTCGTGATCGGCAGGATGCGGATCTTGGCTCTATCTCTGCGGCACGCGTCGGCGAACGCCTCCATAACCTTGGCGCGATTCGACGCTTTACGCATGTCGATGAAATCGACAACGATAATTCCGCCGATATTGCGCAGTCGAATTTGCTGGGCGACAATCATCGCTGCCTCGATGTTCGTCTGAGTCACCGTCTCTTCCTGGGATTTGGAACCCGTGAAGCGCCCCGTATTGACATCGATGGCGCACAAGGACTCCGCCTCTTGGATGACGATGGACCCGCCGTTGGGCAAGGACACCTTGGTCTCACGGATGCTCTCGATCTGCTTTTCAAGGTTAAAGGCTTTAAAAATAGGAGTTTTCGCTTCGTGCAGTTTCACTCTGTCCTTCAATTCCGGAGCGAAACCCTCGACGAAATCCACGACCTCTTTGTGAACCTGCTTGGAGTCGATCATGTACACATAGACGTGCTCCGAGAGGATGTCGCGAGCGATCTGCAGTGCCAGATCGAGATCTTGATGCAAGATCGCGGGAGCGGGCTGATCGGCGAATTTCTTTTGAACCTGCTGCCAAAGGTTCTGAAGGTATTTGACCTCGCGCTCGAGTTCCTCCTGGGTTGCGCCCTCGGCTTCGGTGCGCACGACCACGCCTTTGCCGCCCAGATGCGCCTTGACCAAACTCTCGACGATGACCTCCAGACGGCGCCGCTCCTCGGGATCGGCGATGTGTTTGGAGATCCCGACGTATTCTTGGAAGGGCGTGAAGACCAGATAACGACCCGGCAGGGACACATCCATGGTGACTTTCGGCCCCTTGGTGCTGATCGCTTCTTTGGCCACCTGAACCATGATGGTTTGGCCCTTCTTGAGCGTTTGATCGATCGGCGCATTCTTGTCGCCTAGAACGTCGGAGATGTACAGGTACGAATTCTTGTCGAAACCGATGTTGACGAATGCGGAGGAAATTCCCGGAAGGACGTTCTCGACCGTTCCTTTGTAGATATTGCCGACGATATTCTGGGAGCTCTTGCGTTCCCAGTGCAGCTCGGATAAGCGCCCGTTCTCGATGATGGCAATGCGCGTCTCCTCGAAATTTGTGTTCGCCAACACCTCGCGCTTGAGCGGCCCGCGAACACCGCGGCCGGAGTTTGTTCTCTCCTGGGCGAATCCCCCGCGATCCTCGCGCCGGTCCTCGCGCCGGTCCGCGCGCCGTTCCGGACCGCGACGCTCGCGTCCGAAATCCCGGCGTCCTTGATCACGACGCTCTTGCCCGTGGCGTTCATAACGGTCGCGCCCATCTCGTTGGGGATGTTCGCGCCCCTCGGAGCCCGACTTCTCTTGCTGCGTGTGACCGGAGTTGGAATTCGACTGGGACTGGCCCTGATTTCGGTCTTGTCCTTGTCCTCCGCGTCCCCCGCGGCGGCGGCGACGGCGGCGACGACCCCCTTCTCGCGGTTGGGCTCCCGTCGGAGGAGATGCGTCCTGGCTCGGATTTTGTGTCACGGACGGAGTGGGGGCTCCCGGAGAGGCCTCGGGCTCGGGGTCTTCTTCGAATTCGGCCCCGTCGGCGTCCTCATCGCCGTCA
>ERZ1292630.1682-Hain-H41-02um-R3-1682-length-21337-cov-9_pt1 | contig 20297 bp, 25 predicted proteins | sample MGYA00564408_ERZ1292630 | MGnify/ENA primary metagenome ERZ1292630 (study PRJEB36523, sample SAMEA6512641) | groundwater metagenome | collected 2019-01-08 | study: AquaDiva: Metagenomics assemblies of 32 groundwater samples
CCTCCCGTCTCAACCAATCGCCCATCCGGCATGATGCAGAGTCGCTTAAAATGCGGGGACCAATCCTTGCGGAAATCGATGAACTTGATGTCGCCGCCTTTCGCGACCGCACGATCCAACGTCCGGTAGTCAAGTCCTAGATTCTTCTGTTGAAGCTTCACTTTTAATTCATCCGGCAACGTACGGGTAAACACCTGAAACGCGGCGTCGGGAAGAGCCAGCGATCGCGCGCGGGCCAATTGCTCCGTCTCGCCAAACTGCATGAGATCCAGGATGAAAGTCTGTTTGGGCGCCCCCCCGGTAGGATCAATGACGCAGGCAAACAACCCCCGCGTGAGCACGCCCCCGATCTGCGGATAGACATAGACCCCGCCCTCAGTCAGAAGGGTGGTCATCGTGTCCAGCGGAACCTCATAGCTTTCCGACAAGACCTTCGCATGCCCTGGAAGATCTTCCTGGTGCGTCATAGCGCAGGCCGTCACATTCCCTGGTGCGTCGAACTCAGAGTAGTCCTCAATGACGTTATAGAGGATTGTGGGCTTTGGCTTGTCGGATTTTTTCTTAATTTTAAACATGAGACAGACTGCTCCAAATTTCTGAATTGCTTACACTACACGCTATCATCTATTCAGATGATGATAGGCTGGTAGCGTCATCAATCGTCCATCCTCAACCGGTCCGCCTACCGTAAAATGATAGAGCGACTGGAACGAACGCCCCTTGATCCCCACGATTTCATGGACCGGATCGTCAAAGAAACAGCCGATCCCGGTACCTCGCACCCCTGCCGCCTCCGCCTCTAAATAGAGCACTTGCCCCAGCAGACCCGTCTCCCAAAATAGACGTGGATACCACCAAGCCCCTCCCTCCCGCAAGCGCCCTTCGAACTCGGCGATCATCCCCAGCGAGAAGGCACTGTCTCCCGCAATCTCTTGATGACAACTCACTTGCACCGCCGCTTTCTTCGCATCGCCCTCAAGCAACCAATAGAGGGGCAACGATTCTGGACAGCCTGACACCGGCGTCCAGATCAACTCCTCGTTCATCGACTGCTGGAGCAACGGCAACTTCTCCCGATCGCGGACCAGGACATAGAGCCCCGGGGTCAATCCATCCACGCGATGTACAAACAGCAGGAGATGAATGGCCGGCTCCCACGGCAAGATGTCCCACGGCATCGGCCGGTCTAGCTGAGGCAATTCCGCCGCAGGCATGACGCGACCCAACATCTGAAAGAAAGTGGCGGATGTAATAGACGTCTTCCCGTCGAAGGAGACGGCGCTTCGGCGTTGCCGAATGAGCTGGCCCGCCAGTAATCCCTCGCGAGACGTGAAAGGTGAAACGTGAGACGTCTGTGGGGCCACAACCGAGACAAACGTTCGTTCACAAGACGTCTTCCATGAAGCCTCAGCCGCCTCATCAATAATGTCCCACTGCACTCCATGCTCGCCGCTCAATCTATTAGCCTTGCCATGCCAGGGTCCACCAGCCAGGTCCTTCACGACAGCTGGATCGAGGAACAACGGCATTTCCGGAGCATCGCGTTTTACGTCTAACGTCTCACCTTTCACGTTCCCCGATGGCCACACTACCGCAAGGCAGTCTGGATGCTCTCGCTCTGCATGAACAAAGTCTTCCGCGCGATCGGTACCCAACAACGCAGCAACAGTATCTTGGGAGATTCCATTGAGCAGCGCCATGTTCCAGCCGAGCGTCGCCGCGGCGATCCGAACCGTTCCAATCGCGTGCCCCACATCGTGATTACAATAGCGAAAGGCCCGCTCGCCGTACTTCCACGACTCCCGCCAATGGATCGAGGTCAGCCCCACCAGAAACGATTGAGCAGGAAACGGCCCGAGGAGACGAGCGACTAAGTCCGCGTCGAACTCCGCCCGCAACTCGAGCCCATGTTCCTTCGGCGCGTAGTGATAGAGACCGGCTTTCAGATCCAGCCCACGCATCTGCGGCAGCACTAGATAGCCTTCCGTCGGATGGAGATTGCCGGATGAGGGATTGCTGCGCAGAGCCCACTGCAGGTCCCCTCCCCATTTCCACGCCGACAAGGCGAGGGCGAGCTCGAAAAACCGTGAGAGCGTCGGCACTGTGACCGGCTTGACCGGCACCACCCCCCGCCGATAGATCGCGTCGTAGGGCGGAGAGACTGGCGCGTCATCCGGCTTCAGAAGCGGGAGCGGAAAGAGCAACGCCCCTTCGTATCGACGAAAGGGATCGGGCTGGTTCGCCCAATCCAGATGCCCGAGCGAGCGGGCATACCGATTGAAATGATGCTTGGTCTGGATGTGATAGCGGATCACGCGATCGATGGGATCGGTCGGCACAGTCTCGACTGGTTCGCGATACAAGGGGATTTCTGTGGCCATCGTAATAGTCAGCCACAGTCTACAGAGCCGCAGGAAGGAAAGTAAACGCAGTTGGATCGGAGAGGATGTAGTGGAGCCTGTCTGGCCAAATACCGACAATGCTCATGATGAGCATGCTGGAACGAGGCACACTGCGGTGAACAGATACTACGACCGCACTTGCGCTGGTGCGGCAGCCGATTCATATGCCGGGGAGTAACCTGCCGCCTTTTGCCAGCCCCGCAGTTGCGCTGCCAGGCCACAGGCAGTCAGGTACTCAAGATCAATGGGCGTGGGGATACCGCTCGTCGTGGTGGGATCGGCTGCCTCCTCCAAAGCGTTGGCCACATGGACTGCAGCCAGCAGGGTAAACCCTTCCTGACAGCGTTCCCTTGGATGGTGGTGAAACGCCACGGCCTCAACAATGGCATCGCTCACCCCCCAGAGCCCGAGCAGATAGGCCCCCACATCTTCATGTGACGCCTTGAACACCGCCCGCTCGGCGTCGCAGACCGACACGCGATCGTTTCCCAAATTCGCGAGCACCTCGCCGTACTGTTCAGGAAAATTCGTCACGAGGACCAAGAGACCGATGTCATGCAGCAATCCGGCCATGAAGGCCCCTTCCACACCGATGGAGCCAATGTCCTGACTCTTCGCAATATCCCGTGCAGACGTGCCAGTGATCAGGCCGTGTTTCCACAACGTCTCCAACGGAATGGGCGGCCTCTTGACGCCTTCAAATTGTGCAAACACCTGCACGGAAAGCACCAGTGCCTTCACCGAATCGATTCCCAGGAGAGCGACCGCATGCGCCGGGCTCGCAATCGTACGCCTGAGGCCAAAGAACGACGAGTTCACGACTTGGAGCAATTTGGACACCATGGCCATGTCTTGGGAAATGATTCGAGTCGCGACGTCGGCCGAGGCGGTGGAAGAACCCATCGCGGCCACCAGCTCTTGATAGAGGTGCGGAAGACTCGGCAAGGTGCGGATACCGGCAATCAATGTGCGCAACGACTCATTGGTCAGGCGTGCCCCCAGTGCACCAGCCCGCGCAATAGTCGCCTTCAACACCTCTGCCGTAAATGGCATCGGAATAAACTGGTGCGCCACTTCCAGCGCAGACACGATCGTGGCATGGTGGGCACAGCTTGAAGTGGCGATGCGAATGACACGGGGAGCACGACGTTTCACTTCCGCCAGCAATTGAAGACCGCCCATTCCCGTCAAGTGGATACCGGACAAGATCACGTCAACCGTCGAATGCGCGAGGACCGCCAAGGCCTCTTCTTCCTTGGCGACAAACTCCATCTCCCACTCGTCCGATAACGGAGCCAGCATGGCCTGCAGAGACGTGCGGGCTTCTGGCTCAGCTATCACAAACAACACGCGTTTCTTCATATTACCCCATGGTGCGTCGGGCACCGCAGGCCCCATCGTTGTCTCTGTCGGAACAAGCGGCATCCGACTTGAGCAACCGCCACGGTTCCCGCTGCGCCGAAAGAACGGCAAGGGCACAGATATTCTGCCTCATTGACCTCCTTTTCTCTCCACGCGTATGCTGCAGCCAGCATAGCCAAAGAGGGACTCATGCAATTCGATCCAGCCCTTGCCGCTCAGCAAGCATTCAGCCGAGCAGACACCGACAACGAACTCGGCGCCGACTGGGACGACGCTGCCGAGGCCGAAGTGACCTTTTCGTCGAATGCCGGCTCCACAGCCCGAGCGGCCTACGAGCAGTTGCTCGCACTCGCCGCTCGCTACCCGAAGGCCCACTCCTTCCAGGCCTTCTGTATCTTCATCACCTGGCAGCAGGTGACGGAAGAGACCATCGCGCATCATTTCCAGACCGGCCTTCGGCTCTGCGAAACATTTCTGGCCGCTCCCGATGAGAAGCATCGAGCAGACGTCGAGCAGATCACCGAACTCTATGGTTCATTTCGTGATGGATTGGGGCTCGATGAAGAGGACGAGATTCAAGTCGAGTTTCGACGCGACACGCCAAAGGGAGGAGACTGAACGAACTCGTATCTCGTGAAACGTTATTCCTGAAGCGCAGGATGCCCGAATTCTATGAGATACGAACCACGCACCAGCCATGTCCGACGACCACAAACATCGCGCGCGCATTTTCCTTCACCGCGGCCAACTCGCACAGGCCAGAGCCGCGTATGAACAGGCAGTCTCAGATGATCGCCTGGCCAATGACCACAGCGCGCTCTCCGATTCGCTCGGCAATCTTGGCAATGTCTGCGCCCTATCGGGCGACCTGGAGCATGCAGAAGCCTGCTATAGGGAAGTGTTGACCATCCAGCGCACGGAACGGAATCAGCAGGCCATCGCCCACACGCTGGTGAATCTCGGCAATCTTCACATCGGCGCCGACCATCCGGAAAAAGCCCGCCCCTACTACCTTGAAGCGCTGGATCTTCTACGTGATCTCGAAGACGATCGTGCCCTCGGTATTCTCTACAACAACCTCGCGCTGCAAGAGGCTCGAGAGGGACAGTGGGAGCAGGCGGTGACGTCGTTCAAGCAGGCCCTCGACGCTCACCGGATTGTCGGAAATGAAGAAGGGCTCGCGGTGACCTATAGCCAACTGGGCAAGTGCTTTCTCGACCAAGGCGACCTGACCGGAGCTGAACGCTGCCTCAACAACGCCTCGGAACATTACATCAAACTCGGCAACGAACCGGCCGAAGCCGCAGTGCTACGATTGCTCGGATCGCTCTATGAGCAACGGAATGATCAAGTGTCCGCCCGCCGTTGTCTCGAACGTGTCGTCCTGATCGACCAACGCTATCATTTGAAAAAAATCTAAGAAGACTCGGCCGCTCTTGCGCGAGTCCGGGCACTCGTTCCTTAACGCCATTCCTTCAGCTCCTTTCCTTCGCCGTCCCACTATCTATGTTATCTTGTTGACAGACTGAGGCTATGGCTGCTACATAGCGCCCAGAGCCAGCTAACCGAACATAAGGTTCGAAACGGATGTTGGATGCAATCACAAGCGCTCGCCGTCATCCTGCTTGCGACGATCACTCTGTGTGCGCCTATTCCGATCAGCTACGCAGGCGAGAATGCGCCTCGCCCGACCATCGGAACACAGGAAATTGGACTCTCTGCAGGATACTTGTTACCCGATTGCCTCAGAGCCAAATGCAAAACCAAACAGAGCGGACCCGCCTTCATGCCCTCCTGGATGATGACGATGACCGATCCCATCGGCGACAGTTGGTATCAGGGTCAATTCTCACTCGGCGCAGAGGCAGTCTATATCGAGTTCCAGGAACCGTATCTCACGCACGGCGTCGGCTTCACTCCGAAAATCAAATACACCTTCGTCGCACAGGACCGGATCCGGCCCTATGCCGAATTCGCCGGAGGCCCCTTTTGGACCGATCTCGGCGGGAAAATTCCGGAACAGCACAGCCAGTTCAACTTCATCTTGACAGCCGGACTCGGAATCTCCTATTTCCTGACCGAGCAAGCCGCACTCAACGTCGGCTATCGCTTTCAGCATATTTCCAATGCCGGCACGAGCCATCCCAATGTCGGACTGAACTCGAGTCTCCCTTTCGCAGGATTTTCCTTTTACTTTTAGGAGTACGCCATGCACGCTAAGCTGCCACTTCGGTGGACCATCTTTGGATGCTGCGGGCTAATTGTTACCCTCACGACCGGTTGCGCCAGCTGGATCGAACTCAAAGCCACGGCCGACAGCAGCCAAGAGCCCAACGTCCGGGCAATCGCGCGAAACGAACAAGTCCCGCTCGTCATGGATAGCATAAGCAACACACGGAACGGCTCGCCACAGAATCTGTCATTGGAAACAGAACAACGCCTGCTCGGCACGTTGCGGGAGATCGGATTATTCTCACACCTTGGCGGCATAGATTCCGCCGAGCCTCCGGCCGGCGAAAAATTCATTCGCGCCCGCCTCTTGTTCGATGAGGACATCGATCAGCATGCCGGCGATAAAGCATGGAAGAGCATCGTCATCGGCGCCTCGATGTTCATCCTAACCCCGTTCATTCCGCTGGACTATGACTATGCGGCGCACGTGACTCTCGAATTGGAACGCTGGGATGGACAAATCAAACGCTATGAGAGCCAGTCAGCCGGGACCGCGCATTATCAACTCTTCAGCACCACGCCGCTCATGATCGACGAACTGAAGGGCCACGTGACGGAATCCTGCCTCACGGCATTGATGCAGCAAATGGTGCACGACACCACCTTCTATACCGCCAGTAGCGCTCCGATACTCGACCGCCCTATTCACTCCGTTTCAGTCAAGTCGAAGCGGTCAAAACTCACACCCGTTCCCATATCCACCTCGTCCGGCAAGTAGGCCCCTTCCTGTCGCCTGCCTCGAGATCTCTATCGTTTTCGTCTGGCCGATCGGACACCTCCGGTGGCATGATGGCTCTCCACGAAGATTTCTCGGCATAGATATCGATGCCTTTGCCATATGGTTGCCAAGAATCCTAGAGATTTCTCGTCGGCCATGGGTTGGGAAACACGATTCTGCAGGAAGGTGGGAGTTTCGAGGACGTAACGGAGCACCTGCACCATAACCTCGAAATGGAAGAGGCACGCCGAACACAGTGGGATGAAGCCACCGCTTACTTCACCGAGGCCCTTGGTAGGCATCGCATTGTCAGCGATGAGGAAGGGCTGATACTCACCTATAGTCAACTGGGCAAAACGTTTCTGAATGTCGGTACCGTGTGGAAAGCGGAGAAATGTTCCAACAACGCGTCCAAACACTTTATCAAGCTCAGAAACGCCCAGGGTGAAGCTGCGGTGCTGCCCCATTAGCTGACGTATATAGCCACGTGCAGATCGAGTATCGGCCATCCGTTGTCTCGAACGCGGCGCCTTCCTCGCAACGCACTACAATCTGCCGGAGTTGAGCCGTGACCAGGAATCGTTGAACCACCTCCGCCAATCTGCCCCTCACCCCTAACCCACACCTCTTCTTGGTTTCACCCCGGTCGCCCGCCGAGTCTCGCCCGTCTTCTGGACAGATTGGAAACCTCTGCTATCTTTAGAGCTGTCACACCTATTCATCAAGTTTCACATCCTACTCACCGACAAGGTACTGACAGGAACTTCGCAAACAGGTAGGGACATTGCTCGTCTATATCCTTTTGATCACGCTCATGGCTGCCCTCTCCTCCCCTGTTCACGCCGCCGACCCCACACCCCAGATCACGGTGGGGACACAAGAAGTCAGCCTCTCGGGAGGGTATCTGTTGCCCCATCGTCTCACGAGGGACCACACCACGAAACAACAAGGGGCTGCCTTTATGCCCTCCTGGATGATGACGCTGTCTGATCCCATAGGCGACAGTTGGTATCGCGGTCAAGTCTCACTTGGCGCCGAAATGGTCTATATCCAGTTCCAGGAACCGTTTCTCACGCACGGCGTCGGCTTCACCCCGAAAATCAAATACACCTTCGTCGCGCAGGACCGGATCCGGCCCTATGCCGAATTCGCCGGAGGCCCCTTTTGGACCGATCTTGCCGGGAAGATCCCGGAAGAGTCCAGCCGGTTCAACTTTGTCTTGACCGCCGGATTCGGGGTTTCCTATTTCCTAACCGACCAAGCGGCACTCAACGTCGGCTATCGTTTTCACCATATATCCAATGCCGGCACACGCTACCCGAACCTCGGGCTCAATGCCAGCCTGCCTTTTGGCGGATTCTCATTCTTTTTCTGAATCAGAAGGGAGCAGGATGATGGGCCAGTTTTTTTCACGACTGTTGATCGGCAGCATGCTCGCCACGACCGTGGGTCTCGGAACCGGCTGTTCACATTGGATCGAACTGGCCGCCCTTACGGACGCCGCACCGCCTACCAGTGCCACGGTGGCCACCGATGCACGAGTGCCGCTCCTGCTTGAGACGATACGTGTGACCCACAACGGCTCATCGATCGCTCCACCTACGATCCTCGAACGACAGGTACTCGGTGCCATCGAAGCCACTCGCCTGTTCTCTCAACATTATCAATCCGGGTATAGTCAACCGGCGTTGGACCAGGCTCGCGTTACCGTTCGCCTCTCGATCGACAATCTTGTAGAGCCTCATGCCGGCCAAGCCGCCTGGAGAGGCTTCGTGGTCGGCGCTTCGATGTTCGCGCTGGCGCCGTTCATCTCCCTCAATTACGACTACAGCACCCAAATGGCGCTTGAACTGGAACGATGGGACGGCCAGATCAAGCGGTACACCGCCACATCGAACGGATCGGCACACTACAATCTGTTCGGTGCGAGCCCTGACGTCATCGAACAATTGAAAGGTCAGGTCACAGAAGCCTGCCTGTCGTCCCTGCTCAATCAAGTGATTCACGATTCAACCTTTTATCTTGCCAACAGCGCGCAACCTCAAGACCACCCAATTCGCACCGTCACGGTCGGAGTCCGCCGCCCAGCTAGCCATGCAATTCCCGTCTCTCGACCGCTTGCAGACTCTTCTCCCTGGTAGCCCTCTACAACACCGGCACGGCCCTTCAGAGATCTGGCTCTCTCCTTCCTAGCAGTGGTATCATTCGCCCTATGCTCACAAGGAGGCCTGCATGGATCTTGATGCGTTCAGACAGATGGTCGCCAAAAACCCAAAGGGCTTTCTCGGCCGTTACGGGCTCGGAAATAAACTTATTCAGGAAAGCGGGAATCTCGAAGAGGCCGTCGAACATCTCCGCGTTGCCACGCAGCTGGACCCGACCCACGTCGCGTCGCATCTGGGCCTCGGGCGCGCCTTAGTCTCGTTGGGACGGAAGGACGACGCGAAGCCCATCCTGCAAGCCGGCATCGACGCCGCACGCTCCGGTCGATCCAACGGAGGCGTGGACTTAGTCCCTGAGATGCAAGCGTTGCTACGGACATTGGGATAACGAATCGGATCGTAATGGAGCAAGGAGGGCCCCATGAAGATTGAAGTAGCCAGACAGCGAATCGAATCGGCAATGACGCAGTATGGGGCACAGGCTGGAATGGCCATCGATCTGGTGATCAACGAGGTGCGCTCCGATCTCGGCGCTGCCACGGCCAATGAATTGATCGACGAGTTCGACCTCGAACTGCAATACAACATCGCGCCGTTAGAGTCAGATTTCTCCAACAGCTAGCCATGAGCATCCTGCCTCACGCATTGCGTTCAGGGTGTTCAAAAAGCTTCCTCAACAAGGCCGCAGGCGAGCAATCACTCACTCCCGTACTAAGGGGTGGCTGGGATGATCCCACCTGCGCGCGTCCAACGAGGGTTTTCTCAAGCCGCGCGTTGCGCGAGCACGGGGATCATCCCAGCTACCCCGCATCCCTTTTCAGCACCCTGCTATGCCACTAATTTGGTGTGCGATCTCCGGACACGGCTACGGTCACGCGGCGCAAGTGGTGCCTGTACTCAATGCAGTAGGCTCACTCGTGCCCGGAGTGACGGCCATTCTCCGCACCACGGTCCCAGCCCCGTTTTTCTGCGACCGCCTGACTATTCCCTGGGACCTTCAACCGGTGCAGCAAGATGTCGGCTGTGTCCAAGACGGCCCCCTCATGATCGACATCGATGAGACCTGGGCTTCGCATCACCGTTTTCACGAAACCTGGGAAGCACGCCTGTCCCACGAAGTCGCCGCCATGCAGGCGGCATCACCCGCACTGGTCATCGCCGACACACCCTACCTCGCCATCGAGGCCGGTCCCCGCGCACAAATACCGACCGTCGCCTTGGCGAGCTTTACCTGGGACCTCGTCCTCAAGGAATACTGTCACGCATCAGACCATTCACACCAGCAGTTGATTCAGTGCATCCGTGATTCCTATGCGAAAGCTGACATGGCCCTTCGCATCACCCCTGCTCCCAGAATCGATGCCTTTTCCAACATCATCGATATTGGCCCGATAACCAGCCCTTCCTCGCCAGAACGAGACCGATTGGCCTCGGCCCTCGCCCTGGCGCCCAACGAACGAACCGTCCTCGTGGGATTCGGCGGTATTCCTCTGACGTCCCTCCCGTTTCAACAGTTGGAACAGCTGCGCCACTATCGTTTCCTCTTTGCTGGCTCAGTCCCACGGGGGTATTCCCGTATTCACTCCACTGAGATGCTTCCATTCTCCTTTAAGACCCTGCTTGCCTCTGTGGACATCATCATGACCAAACCTGGCTACGGCACCATTGTTGAGGCCGTTACGCTTCAACAGCCAGTCGTATACGTCCGCCGATACAATTTTGCCGATGAACCGCCGCTGGTCGACTATCTCCATCGCTACGGACGTGGCATCGAACTATCGCTCGAGGACTTCACGCAAGGCCGGTGGGAGCCGGCCTTACAGCAAGCCTTGGCCTCAGCAGTGCCTTCGTTGCCGCCGTCTTCTACCGGTGCTGCAGAGGCAGCCGAAGTGGTCGCTCGCTACTTTCAGACTTAAGGAGTCCAAGATGTCCTTCCTCGGTCTCTGTGTGACGCGCCTCGCGAATGTCGCCCACTGGATCGGGAGGATCTTTGAAGAAACCAGCCTCCTCCTCACTGGCATGCTCCCTGCCCTCTTGCCTCCGGCAGCACTCACGAAGCTCATTCGTATCCATTATGATCGCAGCTACGACGGCACCTGTGCTCGATTCACAAGCGCTTCACAGGATTGGCCCCTCGAACAATGGGAAGAGGACGTGCTCGCCCGCCATCACATCGTATCGGGAAAAGTCCTCGTGCTCGGCACGGGAATAGGCCGGGAATCGATCGCACTCGCCAAACGGGGTCTACACGTCGTGGGCCTGGACATCAGCCAATCGGCTTTGCGCATGGCCGCGCAGATCGCACGAACTGCTGCAGCACCGGTCACGTTTGTCCACGCAGACTTTCTGGCCCTTCCCACTCATCCGGCCAGCTTCGATTACATCCTCCTGGCGAGCATCATGTATAGTTCCATCCCCGGCCGGAGTTGGAGACAGACCTGGCTGAGACAGTTAACCTGCCTGCTCTCTCCCAAGGGGTTGGCCATCCTGCAATTCCTCGTTAATCCCAACCCATCGACCAGAAGAAAGCGAGTCATCGAAACCATCAACCAGTGGCTCACCAGGCTTCCAGGAAGCAACCGCCTCTACCAGCCAGGCGATATCTGCCCTCAAGGCCATTTTCTCCATGCCTTTCAAAGCGAACAGGAACTGCGGCAGGAGCTGTCCGAGAGCGGCATCGTGCTGCGAGAACTGAACTGGCAGGGGCAATACCTGGTCGTCGGAGCCTCGTCGGCAGAGAGCCCCAAATAGGACTAGAAGGGCTCTCAGGGATTTGCTATCCTGCCGCCACCGATGACACCCACTGCGATCTATACCAAACACCCCGACTACGTGCAGCGTGACGTCGCCGGTGAATGCATTCTGGTCCCCATCCGACGGACGTTAACCGAAGCCAACAGCATCTATGTCTTGAACGAAACCGGCGCCGCGCTCTGGAATCGAATCGACGGGCAACGGACGGCACAGGACATCGTGACCGACTTCTGCAACGAGTATGAGGTGGCAACGGACCAACTGGCGAAGGACTTCACGCTGTTACTTGACGATCTCCTCTCCATCCAGGCGGTCGAGGAGATGGCCCGATGACCGATGATTGGACAGGATAAACTCTCTCACCTTCCCGATCGCTTCCCCTTCTCCTGCCAATGGGAGATTACCTGCCGTTGTAACCTGCACTGTGTGATGTGCTACACGGATTGCTTCAATCGTCCCGACGCGATCCGGCAGGAACTCGCCACCGCTGAGATCCTTCGTATCATGGATGAGCTGGCCGAGGCCGGGACCTTGGAACTCTGCCTCACCGGAGGCGAACCGCTTGCCCGTCCAGACTTTTTCCAACTCTATGAACATGCCATCCGCTGTGGATTCCTGGTCACCGTCTTTTCGAACGGGACCCTGATCACGGAAACCCACGCCAATCGCTTTGCTGCGCTGCGGCCCCATCGCATGGAAATCAGCTTGCACGGAATGACCCGCGAGACCTTCGAACGTATTACCCAGGGACAGGGCTCCTATGACCGCTGCCTCCAGGCCATCGGACTCCTCCTCGATCGGCAGATCCCTCTGGTGCTCAAAAGTACGGCGATGACGCTGAATCGGCAAGAGATCCTCGACGTCAAACGGTACGTCGAAGCCTTGGGTATGGTTAGATACAAGCTCGGCGAGGAGATGCGTCCTGAACTCGACGGCGGCGCAGGCCCGTTCCAGTATGCCCTGTCAGAACAGGGCCTTGCCGATCTGAATCGACAGGATTCAGATCTACAGAGAGACGCCTGCCGACGTGATTCACTCGAACCGCCCCCCTGCCGAAGCGGCATGCATTCATTCCATATCGACGCCTATGGTCGACTGCAACTCTGTTCCGGCAATCGGCGCCAGAGCTACGATTTACGGAAGGGCTCGTTTCGAAATGGTTTTTATGAAGCGCTGCCGACATTCGCCTGCGACTGGAAAGTTACCCATGAACCGGCCCTCATCCAACCCACGTTGCACCATGCATAACCAGAGAACCATCCCTACCGTCCAGTATGGGGCCTTTAGCCAACGAGTCCACGAGCAGGCCGCTGCCCACCAGCGCGTGATCAAAGCACAACTCGAACTGACCTATCGTTGCAACCTCCATTGCCGCCACTGCTACACCGATCCCTACAACAGCAAAGAATTCTTCCCCCGCGAACTGACGCTCGACGAAATCCATCGCTTGCTCGATGAGATACAGCAGATCGGCATTGTGTGGCTCAATCTGACGGGTGGCGATATTTTCATGCACCCCCATTTTTTTGAGATCTACGAAGCCGCCGTCCGCAAAGGTTTCTTACTCCAGCTCTATACCAACGGCACGCTCTTCACGAAAGCCACGATTGAACGGCTGCAGCACATGCCGCCGTTCACGATCGATATCTCCTGCCACTCCGTGACGGAAGCACCGTTCGACTGGTTCACCCAGGTCCCAGGATCGTTCCGCGCCTTCGTTCGGGGGCTTGAGCTGTTGAGAGACAGCGGCCTGCCGTTCACGCTGAAAACAAAAGCCATGAACTGGAATAGAGACGAGATGCCGGCCATCAGGCAATTCGTGGAATCGTTCGGGCAGGAATTCGGGTTCACCACCTCCCTCTCTCCCCGTCTCAACGGCGATCTCTCATCACTCACCTATCGGATAGCTCCGGACGATATGGTCGCGCTGCAGGGGGATCAAGCGGCAGCCGATGGGGGCGAGGAACGCTGCGGCCTATCCACCGACTTGCTCGCTCCCAGCACAGACCGGCTCTATCGCTGCGGCTGTGGAACCGACACGATCCATATCAATGCCTGGGGCGAACTCGGTACCTGTACGCTGCAATATGAACGGCGAGTGTCACTTCGAGCACATCCACTTGCTGATGCTATCGAGATGCTATTTCGGGAGATCCGAGGATTGCGATACCAGGGGGAATCACCCTGCCGCACCTGCGAGGTCCATACATTTTGCGACAAGAAACCCTCGGATGCGCGCTGGGAATGTGGCACCGCTGAAGCGCCAATCCCCTATGATTGCGATTGCGCCCTTGCGCGGGCGCAATCGACATTGCATCAGACACTGATTCACCCATTGCGCAGAATCCACAAGGAGGTGGAGGCTCACCATGACTGAGAAAAAACCGTACAGCCAGCCCCAGCTCTTCCGCGTCGAGCTGAACCAGGAACAGGCCATCTTGAGCGCCTGCAGCCTGTCGACAACCAGCGCATCGGTGGGTGGGAATGTCGGATGCAGACCGAACAGTGCAGGCGGCTGCAAGAAACGTGACCGCACGCGCAACAGGGATTCCGGCGCACGCCCTTCCTAAGAATATGGACAGGCGATGAACATCAATCTTCACATTGCCGGCTATAGAATCAGGCTGACGGAAGCCCAGGACTATCCATGCATCAGCTGGCCACTGCATCCGTTTGGTTCCTTCCTCGATCGTTCTGACCAACACCCGGACATTGAGATCGCTATCACCGTTGTCGAGGAGCTCCCGAACCTCTCGCAAGGACCACTCCACTTCGATGCCTGCCACGGCCTCTGGCGTCTCTATGGGACTGACGCAGGATTGTTATTAGAGTCTCTGGATACCGCGACCCACCAGCCTTGTGCTCGCGCGCTCATTACCAAAGACTTTTCCCATGTGGATGTGTGGACGCGTGGGGAAAAGGTAGATTCGATCCTGGGCTGGGTTCCGATGAAAATCCTCAATCCTCTTGTCGAAGTCTGTCTGCTGACCAGACTCGCAAGAGAGGGGGGGCTTCTCCTTCATTCGGCAGGGATTCTTTCGTCTACAGGCGGATACATCTTCACGGGGGCCTCAGGCGCCGGCAAATCCACCCTGTCGGGATTCTTCGATGCAGGTGGCGCATCTGTTCTGAGCGATGAGCGCATGATTATCCGCAAGAGCGGAGAGACCTTTGTCCTACACGGGACTCCATGGGTTGGCAGCGGCGCCTATGCCAAGAACGAGTCGGGTCTCCTGACAGAACTGTTTTGCATCAGCCATGGGCCACAGCACCAGATTGAGAGTCTATCTCCCAGTGCGGTGCTGGCACGGATACTCCCCCAGTGTTTTCTTCCACATTGGGATCGCATCGCCATGGAGTCCACGCTGGCATTCTTAAGCGACCTGATCGCTCATGTTCCCTGCCGAGGACTCGCATGTGCAAAACACCCGGACGTTGTCGATTACGTCCAGAACCAGCCGACAAGGACAGCCCTGGTGGCTACATGAAAAAGCTGGAGGCTGGGACATTTTTAGGATTGCTCTCGACCAACGCGACGGCGGCCCGCAGACCGGAGGGAGTCACCTTCGAGCTGACCTACGGCTGCAACCTGCGATGCGTCCATTGTTACAACCCCACTCATCGCGCCCTGCCCCATGAACTCACGACCTCCGAGATTTGCGGGCTGCTGAACCAGATCGCCGATCTTGGAGTGCTCACCGTGACCTTCACAGGAGGCGAACCGAGCGTGCGCCCGGATATCGGTGACATCCTGCAACATGCGCGCCGCCAAGGATTGCTGATTCAGTTGATGACCAATGCCACCCGCATCACCACGTCGTTCACCGACCTCCTCCGTGAGATCGGCGTCAGTCAGGTCAACGTCTCGATTTATGGCGCGACCGACGCGATCTATGAGCGCATGACCAGCGTCACGGGATCCTATCGGCAATTTCGCCAGGGCCTGCTCAATCTTGCCGCTGCCGGGCTGCCCGTCGTCGTCCGGATGCCGGTGACCACCATCAATTGCGAGGAGATCCAAGCCTGTCGACAACTGGTAGAATCCCTCCACATAAAGTTTCAATATTGCCTGGAGATCATGACCACCAGCACCGGCGATCGGGCGCCATTACACTATCGCCTCGCCCCTGAGGAGAAAGTCCTGATCGACCAGGAGATACGCCCTCACCGGTGGACTCCCGCGCCCGAGGAATCCTGTGCGGGCGACCAGTCCCTCATCGAATGTGCCTGCGGTCAAAGTCGATTTGCCATTACTCCCTATGGCGAAATGAACCTCTGCACCGCCTTCCCGATCCCTCGCTACGATCTCCGCACCGGCACGGTAAAAGAAGGCTGGGACATACTCAAACACACCGTCGACCAGGCGCACCCGAGCCACCGATACGAGTGTCCGACCTGTGAGGTGCGGCCTCACTGCCGCCAGGGCCGAAGCGATGCGTGGCTTGAAACCGGGGACATGAGTTCGTGCCTACCGCACTATAAGGAGTGGGCACAATTGGAGTATCGCACCCATGCCCTCCTCGACCCTCGACGACCTCGCTGACGCCTACACCCAGGTCAGCCTGATCAATAAACGTCTGCTCGATGAGTGTGAGACCATCGGCCAGGCATTCCACCGGCAGGGCATTGAGTATATCCTCCTGAAAGGGGCTGATCTGCTCTCACGCCTCTATGGAATGCGCGGAACGAGGCCCCTCTCCGATGTGGATCTGTTGGTCCATGCACAAGACCTTCCCGCCATTCATCGACTGTTGATTGAGAGCGGATTTACACAACAGATCGATGGCAACCCGGCCTATTGTTCGTCCCAATCCACACTCTCTCTCGATCTGGTCTCGGAGATCTGGTATCTCGACGAAGAGGGACTTCGGGCACTGTGGGCGCGGGCTCGAACTCGACCGCTCGGTCAGCTAACAGTCAAGCAACTGGGCTCCGACGACCTCCTGCTCTATCTGATCGCCTATGCGGTCGTCCACCGAGGGCACCTCGCCCCTTCCTTTTTCACCGATCTCCGGTTGCTGATCGAGAAGGAACCGCTCCACTGGTCCACGCTTATCGAGGAGGCGAGCCGACATCACCTCAAAATTCCGCTCTACCACGGCCTTAGCCAACTAGCAGGGCCGAACTCAACAACAGGAATTCCTTCAACTGTGATCCAGCAGCTTGCGCCATCAACCATCTCCGAGCGGGCGCTGGAGTTTCTTTTCCGGCGATTAGTGACGACCCGGCCCCTCCCCGAACTCGGACACTTTTTATTGTGGATCACACAACCGCCTGGGCGCAGACTCGCCTGGCTTCGTCGTGCCCTCTTCCCATCATCCCGCTTCCTTGCCTATCGCTACGGGAATGACAGTGTCACGCGGCCCTGGCACACCAGAATCACCCGATGGTGGCAACTGGGCAAAGCAGGAAGCCTCTTGATCGCCCGCATGCTGATCCGCCTCGTGATCGGACGAACGACAAGGACAACGTCGTGATTCACCTCCTGCCTACGCTGACCTTAGATGGCCGTTTTTCTGCGCGGGACTTACCGGACGAACTTCACCTGCCTCTCCTGAACAGCATAGTCGTGCCCCGTATCCTGTCATCGAGCATGACGCCGACGATTCAAGAAGGCGACAGACTTGAACTCAGTCCTCCGACCTCCCTCACCGTAGGCGAGATCGTGGTATTCAGGAACGATACCCTGCTCGTCTGCCACCGCGTCACCTCCATTGATGAGCAAGGCGCGCTCTCCACGAAAGGCGACGCGACCGATGGCGCTGGCGAGGTCGTTCAGCCAGGCTCTGTGATCGGAGTGGTCACGGGAGTGCTGCGCGAGGGCGCTCACGTGTCTCTCGGGCAACGCCCACATCTATCATCAGCCCCAGCACAACCGGCCAGCCTCACAAGTTACGTTCAAACTGTCGTCGTCAGGTCAGTGACCCAGTGCATTCGTGTCCTTGCGAGATTCTCACTCTTTCAGCATATGCTGGCCCTACTGCTCCGGTGGACAGCCACGGTCGATGTCCTCGTTCCCGTGCAGCTCCAGTCACTGGGCTCATACTCGGCAGTGGCTTCGTACAAGATCCGAATGTCTCCGCAGGTCGTTGATCTCTTGCCGATGTCGAGCGGACAGGAGCCCGCTCTTTACGTGGTCCGGCTGGGACCGTGGCGTGTGGCACAATACAATCCTGCTTCTCAGCTTCTCCTCCTCCGCCAATCTCTCCGAGACACCGGTCTGGAATCCTTCTTCCGACAAGTCTTCGGTGAAAGCAGAACACCAGCAGGGTGAAACCGCGAGCCGATTTCACCCCCTCCATGCGGCTCCACCGCTCACCAATTGGGCGATATCACAATCAGGCCTGGTTTCCAGGCCTGAAACACACATCCTTTTGCCCGTTCTGTCCGTAAGATGATATAGTTGTGGCGGACGTGAGCTGATCTCTACTTTTCCTCACGATTCACTCGCGTTATGGACAAACCCTCACAACACGCCACCTCAACCATTGCCCCCTCCCTGCTCGCCCGCGTCGCGAAGGGCGATCAGCAGGCGTTCAGCCAGCTCTATGACCATTCGAGCACGCTGTTGTTCACGTTGGCAGTCAGGGTCTTGGGAAATCACGAGGAAGCGGCGGAACTCTTGCAAGATGTCTACTTGGAAGTCTGGCGGAAGGTCTCCCGCTACGATGTCGGACGTGGCACTCCGGTCGCGTGGCTGGTCACCCTCACCAGAAGTCGGGCCATCGACCGGCTACGGGCCAGAGCCGCACGAGGCTATCAAGCCACCAGCTCCATGGAGGACAACGCCGCCACACAGGTGGTCGACCTGGGTCCTAGCCCCTTTGATACGCAGGCCGACCAAGAACTGCGTCTCGCAGTCGGCGCGGCGGTAGCTGGATTGCCCCCGGCACAACAACAAGCGATCGAACTCGCGTACTACGAAGGACTCTCCCATGCCGAGATCGCCGCGCGGCTCAACCAGCCACTCGGGACCGTCAAAACACGGATCAAACTTGGGATGTCCAAACTCCGGGATGGACTCCAACAGTGGTGGAACCATGGTGAGCTCCAATGACACATGAAGAACTCCAAGACGCCGTTCCCTTGTACGCCGCAGGCGCGCTGGACCGGACCGAGCGACAGGCGCTGGAAGCCCACTTACTCTCCGGCTGCGCGTCCTGTCACAGTGTGCTGAAAGACTATCAATCCGTCGCCGCGCTCCTCCCGCTCGGTCTCAGCCCGACCAGGCCTCCACGCTCCCTCAAAGCCACGATCATGGCAGGACGGAACCCCGCACCGATTCCAGCGGAAGCGGCACCGAAAGAACCGGCACGACCGAGCCTGGAGCCGGGAGAATGGATGAACCACCTCTTTCCTCCCGTTGCCCCTGCCCGTTCATTGTCACTCCCCTGGGCCGTGGGATTGGCCACGCTCCTGATCGTGGGTGTCGGCGGATATCTCGCGTGGAACTTTATGGCGCAACGTTCCATCGAGACATCACAAATTCAGCAGCTTGAAGCATCGCTTCAGGAAAAGTCGGCGAAGCTTGCCGGTTTACATCGTGAGGTCGGCGACCAAGCCAAATCCCTCGCCGAATTACGCAACGAAATACAGCAGCGAATGAACGAAGCCGCGGAAGCCAAGGAGCAGTTGGCCCAGCGTGAGGCTGAACTGGAAGAGACTCGCGTTCAATTGAGCCAGCGAGGCGGCGCTCGCACCGTCGGAACCCCGCAAGACGAATTGGCCACACTCCTTCGAATCCCCAACGTCAAGGCCGTGGCCCTCACTGGATCGGACATGGCGAAACGGGCCGCGGGATTTCTGCTCTATGATTCTCGAACCCATAAAGTCTGGCTCTACTCCGTGAACCTGCCGGAATGTCCCACTGGCACCACCTACCAACTGTGGGCCATTCAAGGTAAACCCGTGAGCCTCGGGACCTTTCATATGGATACCGGAGACACCGCTCACCTACTGGCCAAGAAGGTGTCGAACTTCACGGATGCGAAGACCTTTGCCGTCAGCCTGGAACCCTCAGGCGGCCGCCCGCAACCAACCGGCCCCATGTATCTCCTAAGTCGCTCCTAGCTCGAACAGCACTCAGCGCTTGACCTCTCTCCGCTCGCCCGTTACAACCTCACGATAACCTCTCGTCTGTCCGTACGACGCGGAGGACTCGTCGAGCCGACACATAGGCAACATGCGAACCCTACGCCATCTGACCATAGCAGCCCTGCTCTGGGGAATCTGCCTGACCTCTCCGCTTGAACTCTGGGCGCTTGAAAAATATGGACGTCCGCTGCCGGAGATGGAAGGAGCCCATGACCGAAGTGACGAGCACTGGATCCAGGGCTATCTTCTCTCCAGTGCCTTCATGAGCAACCCCAGTTTTGCGGCGAGACCGGACAACAGCGGTTTGGTCGGCCTCCGGCACATGATCCATCTCGAAACGGATCTCTATAAGGAGTACCTCCAGTTCTATACCGACCAAAACTTTTTCTCAGACCGACAGAAGGGCTGGATCAGTCTCTCGGAATGGGACTCCGTCTATGCCTTCACCGGCGCCATCCAGAACTGGGGATGGCGGCTGCAATATGAGCGAGACGCCCCCCTAGATCGAAGCGGCACCATACAGGCCTATGCCGATACGCTCGTGACCTACCGGCCGGCCGATGCCCGCAGCCT
>ERZ1292630.1832-Hain-H41-02um-R3-1832-length-20294-cov-10_pt1 | contig 20294 bp, 14 predicted proteins | sample MGYA00564408_ERZ1292630 | MGnify/ENA primary metagenome ERZ1292630 (study PRJEB36523, sample SAMEA6512641) | groundwater metagenome | collected 2019-01-08 | study: AquaDiva: Metagenomics assemblies of 32 groundwater samples
GACGTTGCCCCTCTTTTGCCTCCCCCCAAAAAACAAACAACTTTTACCTCCCGCAAGGCTCGGGATGGCTTTTTAATTTTCTACCTGACACCGCAGCTCCATCCTCCTCGCGTCCATGCCACTCATGGTCGCCGTCGCCGTCGGTTCGATTTGAGGGGTCTGCTACGCCTCGCACAGTTCGCGCCGTCCCTGAAGCGAGGTCTCCCGCGGCGCCGTCCCTGAAGTGAGGTCTCCCGCGGCGGCTCCCCCCTCCACTCATGGGATTGTGTCATTCGATGACTTGACGCAGTCAGTCGTCGTCGTCGTGACAACGTGTTCCCCCCCCTCACCTATCGCTGTGAGGACGTCGCTTCCAAAGATGATGTTTTTTTGCGCTTTTCGTTTTGAAAAAGTTCCAGAAGGTTTGCAAGTGTCGCGTTAGGCGTTATCGGGAGGGGCATCGGATGCGCTTCCCATTCGCGCGTCGACTCGTTGTTTCGTTCGCCTTCGGTTTATTGGGTGTGACTCCCCATTTCGGTGCGTTCGGGAGGAATGGTCGCTGGAGGTCGTGGACCATCCGCCGCCGCCACCCTGCGGGGATCGGCTCTGCTGCTCGCGGTGGGGATGGCCGCCGCCGTGGTGTTGCTACTTCTCTTTGTTGAGGCAGCGTCGCCATCGTACCCCCCGCTTCCGTCCGTGGCCCCAGATGGAGGTGTCGTCAGCGGAGGTTCACCGCTGGCCGACCACCTCGCCGCCGCCCCGGCGATCCGCGGCCGAGGGAACGGGGTGATCGTGTCTATAATGTCTATTGGTGAAGGGGGGCGCCGCCGTCCAGGAGAGAACGGCGGAACGGCGCTGTCCCAGGAAAGGGGCGAGCAGCAGCAAGCAGCGTCACCCCAGCCAGGATTATCGATGGCCAGACGGAGCACGGCAGGCGGTCGTCTCTCCGCTGGCGGCGTCCCTTACTACCCTCGGACCCTCGCTCGGTACGTCCCACCCTTCGGGCGATGTCCGGCGCCGTGGGACTTCGCCTATCCGGACGACGCCTGGGGCACCGAGCCGACCGTGGGACGCAACGCCACGCCGCATTGGCGATACAAGCCACGCAGGAGCGATCATCTTCGGTCCCGAGACTTGGCAGCCCCGACCGCCGAGGCGGAGGACAGCGCCGCACCCCTTCGGGGTGTGCACCCAAAGGATCACTTCGTCCAGCCCTCTCACGCCGCCACCTTCACCATCCGCTCCCTACGACCGCCGCCGGCTTCTGTCCCCGGTCTGGGATCGCCACTGGCACGGCAGGAAGGAGCCTCCGGACGACTACGGAATGCGACTGGGGGGGCAAATGCATCTTCCATGATGACACGGGGTTTGATTCCCTCACCGCCGGCCAACCCGATTGATTTTGAAGAGACGCGCGTCTGGGAGCACATCCTTCCCGACCAGCGCACGGTCTTCGAAAGCGAGCACGAGAGGTGCCATTATGTGATGCTGCGGCAATTGGCGGTGCTCGCGAGCGTCATGCGACACCTGAACTTGAAGAGCTGGTTTGTGACGCATGGCACGCTGCTCGGCGCGGTGCGTCACGGCACGCTGATCCCCTGGGACGTCGACGTCGACGTTGCCATGCCGCGTAGTCACATCACCGCGCTCAGAAAGTACTGGCGACGGCAGTTTCCCCGAGACAGCTTCTTGCAAACCGAGAAGACGGAGCGCTCCTTCCACTACTGGGTTGGCAAGGAACGCGGGATGCGGCTGAAGGACCGGTATTCGACCTTTGTGGGCGTGAGCTTCTCGTCCATGAAGAAAGGCAAGCTCTATCGGTCGACGAAGTGGCACGTGGGCTGTGGCATCGATCTCATCCCGTACGAGAAGAAGAAAGGAGGGCATATGTTCCGCGTGCTGAGCCAATACATTCACAAGGACGACCTCTTCCCCCTCGGCACAACGTGTCTGGGTAACGTTCTCGTCCCCGCGCCGAGGAACATCTCGTCGGTGCTCACCACGTTCTACGGGTTGAACTACATGACGGAGATGCCGCTTCCCGTTGCCGCGGCAGCGGTTGTTGGAAATCGCTCGGCCAACGGCAGCGGTGGTGGTGGTACCCCCACCCCAACCCCCTTCCGTGTGGTACCCCCCCAACCGCTGTGGTCCACCCACGCAACGGATGAGGCGTTTGCCAGGGCGATGTTCACGGCGCCGGGATCCCTCCCGAGTAGCGCGACAACTCCCAGCCGGGGCTCCCAATGGTCCCTCGATTGGCGTAAGGATCGGTGCGTCAGACGGCCACGCGACGACGAAAATCGTACGGCGATCGACGCCGACCGTACGGTGGCCGCCGGCAGCATCGTGCCCACCCGCGACCACCACGTCATCCTCGACACCACCGTGTCGCCTGTTGGCATGGTGTCCGATTGCGGCGCGCACCCCGAGCTTGCTTGGCGGCTCCCGTTCGAGCCGCCGCGAGGGAATCACTCGCCGCGGGTCGTCGTCGATGAGGGGGAGTCACCGCCGCCTAGGGGGGGTGATAACGCCGGGGCTGCGATGGTCGTCGTCGCCCCGCGAGCCGATCCGACGGGCACCTACGCCGACGACGTGCAGACGCCTTACCGACTGTACTACAACTCACAGTGGTAAGTCCTTCGCGGCTGACGACACTGGTCCCCCCAATAGGACCGTTTGGGATGCGGTGACCAAGGTTGATGGTTGAGTCGATGGAACCCCGCATGACGTGACCAAGGTGTTGATGGTGTGCTTTCCTCCTCTCCCCCCCTCTCCCTCCCTTCCCCTCCCGGAGGAGTCCCAAAGCAAAGGCTCACCGTTTCATTCATAGCAAATGGCAGACTACTTTCGTCGAACGTTTGGGGAAGGGGAAGCGTCCTATCTGGCCACCCGCCGCTTCCTCTTCAGCATCGCCGAGATCACGAAAGACAGCGACATCTTTGGCGCCGCGGTGCAAGCCGAGCGGTGTAAGTTCACGACCAGGGCTCCGGACAGCCGGAACGTGGACGCAGGCATCTTCGCGGAGCCTTCTGTCGAACAGCTGCGGGCCTTGGTCATCGCCCAGCGAGTACGATGCGCCGACACCGCCGCCGCGCAGCTGAAGAGCTACAAAGCCACGTTCGGAGCCGTGGGCGTCGATGGTGTTGGGGCGACGACCATCTGTAATGTCGTCGGTGAGGCGAGACATCAGCACCTGTTGGCGCCAGGGACCGTCATTCAGGCCGCGAGCCAGTTCAACTACTTGGAATTCCCCTCCGAACGCACGACGCCGGAGGCTGGCATCACCAATTACATGTACGACCGCACCCAAGGACCCGCGTGCGCCATCGCGTGCGCGGCGGGGACCGCGTTCCGTAACTACCTGGCATTCGTCATGAAGCCTGGGGACCCAATGCCTCTTGGCACCGACCTGCTGCAGGAGGACCTCCGTGGACAGCTGCATAACCGGCAATTCGATGGTCTCGCCGACGTGACCGCCGCGATTCAGGCGCGAGGAGGTGCCTCGGTGCCTCCATACTACGCCGTGGTGAACGGCTACGTGGACTCGTCGACCGACCGTTTGGTCTCTCTGAACGCACTGTTCACTTCCATCAAGCATGAGGAGAAGGGAAGCCACCCCCCTGCTGCCTCCCCAGCCCTTGACACCCTCACGGACCACGGCGAGCCACCACCAGCGGCGACGTCGGCCGAAGACGCATCCGTACCTTCGCCTCACGAAGGAGGAGGCGTACCTCCCCGGCCAACAACGTCGTTCCGCGAGATGTTGATCTCGAAGCTAAAAATTGGCGTGCAGTGGGACACGCAGGTCACCGATAGTCCTGACGCTCTCCATCCGGTCCACGTCACGCAAACTTACAATTCTGCGATCAGCATTGGCTACTCGCGAGCAATGGGGTGGGACGAACTCGCGCGAATTGTCCTCGATGCAAGCTATGAAGCGACGCTGCTTGTCGCGGCTCTCAAGGTACTGCGCAGCATCGCTTCCTCTGGCCGCAGCGTCGACGGACCGTGTGTGTACTTGACGCAGGTCGGGGGAGGGGTGTTCGGCAACGACCACGAATGGATTCTCGCGGCCATCCGCCGCGGCTGCACTGCGGTGGAGAATTTAGCAGGGATTCCGTTGCGTGTGGCCGTGCTGCACTACGGTGCCGTCCACCCGCTGTATGAACGACTGTCGACATCCCGGTAGACAACGAACGAAATCGCGAGATCGAGTGATTCCTCGCGCGCAGTGGTCGCGTGAACGGGGGGAGTTGGGTGTCGCTGTCTGGTTGGCTCGACGTTCAGCGCGCGCTTTAGATGTCACAAACTGATCCATTCCCCCAGTTGGCAACTCCGCCGCCGCCCAGGGTCAAGGGAAAAGGGGGATGGGAGGGGGGGCCAAAACTAACCCTCCTCGCCATCCATCCCCTTACACACTGCTTCGCAGGGTGTGACTTTCCAGTGACTTTTTGGCGATTTCGCGGAGTTTGCCCCACACCACCCCCAGCTGACGCAATCGAAGAAAAACAGCACTGAACTAAACGAGAGAGAGAGAGACGCATCGACGCGAAAATTCCCTGCAGACACCTTGTGCTTCGGTCTCAAAGGGGGCACAAGGGACTTCAGCGTCAGGTACCTGGGTGTGCGTGGGTGGAAACGCGCACCGTGACATCGGTTTGTTGATGAATGACGGATTGACGCCGCGCGAAGGACAACCCTCCCTTCCGTACAAACCTTTTCACTTCCTCGATCACGCCAATCCGCGTACCGCCTCGTGCCGGCTCAACATGTTTTCGCGTAGTCAGCAACGGTCTATTTCTGATCACTTCGAGGGGCCCACGTCGCGAACTGGCGGTGCGTCGTCACAAAAACTGACGCTGTCGCAGTATGTCACCCACAATGATGAGGAGGAGGGGGCGGTCGATGCCATCAGGTCGTCCGAGGCGACGCACGTCGTGGCTTCGTGGCCCCCTTCTCGTCCTCCTGTGCCTCGCTCGTCGCTGCGTCCCACCCACCACGTGCCTCCCGTCGAACGCTGTTTTACTTCGTCGGTTCGGTCCACGATGCCGGGGGTCTCCGGGATCGGGCGTGGGCAGCTTTTCAAGCGTCGTGACGATGACGCCGACGACAATGTGCCGCCACCGCGGGCGTCGCAGCCTCCGCGTAGCTCGCAAGGCGTCTCGGTATCCCCGACACGATTCTGGGAAGCGGCGCCCCGCGTCTCCTCCGGACCGTCCCAACGTGCCTCGAACATGACTTACGACTTCGCCGCGCCACCCGTGCATGTGCAACGGCGGCGATCGGTGGCCGCGAGCACCACGACGGCGCGACTTGGTGCCCCCCCTGTGCCGGCGGACTCGACTCGCCACCACGGGGAGGCAGGAGGAGGAGGAGGCGACGTCCCGGGGCAGCCCGCAGCCCCCGGCGCCGCATCATCATCATCATCATCAAGGTCGACGGTGCCAGAGGCCACGTCGCTCTGGGAGGGGGCGACGATGGCGTCGGCAGTCGCTCACATCACTCAACCACCACAATTCCTCCGCGGCTCCAGCGGCTCCCTTCGCTGGAGCTCGACGTCTTCGGCTCAACCCGCCTTTGCCGCCCCTTCGACTGACAACCGCAGGTCGACGTCGTCCTCGTGCCTCTTCGCTCGTTCGGCGTCGTCGTCCGCGGCAGGGAACCCCACGTCCAGCTGCGGTGGCGACACGGTGGCGGACATCTTGTGCCGGGCCTCCCTCAGGCAAGGCGACGCGGATCATCGTCGGACTGCGCAGCCTTCAACCGCTGCAACCGATCACTCCCTTCCGTCTACCGTGGTGAGCGGTGGTGCCGACCCTTGGACAGTGGGGGTCGCAGCCGGAGCCCCGCATTCGATTGCAACTTGTTCGACAGCCTGTCAGTCAGAAGGGTGCGCGACCGTGACGCGGGGTACGAGTCCTCCTGTCTCATGGGCGGTGGCCCCAGCCTCTCCCACGCGGGCGACGCTTGCGGCCGTCTTGGCGGAGGCCGCGTTGCTACGCGGCGTGATCCTCCGATTGACGGACCTGCTGACCACCACGGGTCGTACCTCGACGACGACCCCGACACCGACGACGGACTTCTTCACACTTCCCACTGCAGATGGGCCTCTTCCAACCGCTGACCACAAACCACCGCTGCCTCGCGGTCACCACCATGGTGCCTCCTCGCCTTCCCTCCCGAACGCCGCGAAGCGCCGACGGAGGGAGCCATCATCGCCGGTGCGCAGCGACGGCCCTTGGCGGCCAACAGGACGAGCCCTGGGGGCAACAGGACGAGCCCAGGGGGCAGCCCGCACAGGGCAGCGGGCGAAGGCCACTGGAGGAGCGCGAGCACCCGGCTGTGTTATTTGCGATGAAAGCGACGTCAGCACCGACGACGATGACGACGACGCGCGGACGGCGACGCAGCCCACACCGGCCTTCGCAGCGGGGGGCTCTTCCGCGATTGCGTCAGTGCTTCTCGCGGATGTCGACACGCCCCCCGCTGTACACTCAGTTGCTTGTTCCGCGCCTGCCTCCCAGCATGTCATCACGTCAGGCGGGTCGTGCGCCGTGGTGCACCGCGCTCGTCACACGGTCGTCTCCTCGCCCAAGGTCAACACAGCAAGGCGGCGGCCGGCGGCTGCTGGTCGGGGCCACAGCATGGCATCGCGACACGCTGCCGTGATTGCGGCCCTCCGCGAGGAGACCGGCTGACGATGACGCCTCACGACCGACCCATCAGCGCCGCCTCACGACTGACCCATCAGCAAATCCTCTCCATCACCCGTCGGACGGATGGCACACAACACACATTTACCCCACATCCGCCTTTTTTCTCCGCTCGGTCGCCTATTGGCTATTCCACCCCCATCCTTTCACGTCTGCAACATTTATCAGAGCAAGCAGCACTTTCACACACATTTTCATGTCGAAAAAACAAAAGCCTCCTTCTCATCGGGGAGTTTGGGCAGCTGTCGTGGAAGGATGAGGCGTGGCGAAGGGAGAAAGTGTGGTGGACAGAACAACACCTCTCCTCCTCTATCGTGCGTGAAGGATGGCGTCCGAGAGCAAGGCGACCGCTCGTCCGACGAATGACCACGTGGAGCCCCAGGACGACGGGGGATCACACCGCACCGTGCCAAAGGGCTGCGCGGTCTATGCGTCGAAGGCGGACATGTATCGAGTTGTCACCGAGGAACTGCATGCGCTCGTCGACCCCGCCGGTAATACGCCACTGGTCACGGCGCTCTCGAACGCCGCCGCGCTGCTCTTCTATGGTCTGAACAGCTTAGGGCAGGATTGTTATGCCATGCTGCACGCGGCGCCGGTGAATTGGGTCGGCTTCTATCTGTTGGAGGCGCCGCCCGCGGAGGAGGCATCGTCAAAGACGACTTCCGGATCCGCTACAGCGCCCAACAAACTGTTTTTAGGTCCGTTCCAGGGGAAAGTCGCTTGCCAGGAAATTCGCATCGGAAAAGGCGTTTGCGGTACCGCCGTCGCCGAACGGCGCAGCATCGTCGTGCCTGACGTGCACCGCTTCCCGGGTCACATCGCCTGCGACGGGGCATCGGAATCGGAGATCGTCGTCCTGCTGCGTGAGCCACCCGCCCCTGGTGTCCCTCCTGGGCACGGAAACATCGTCGGATTGTTAGACATCGACAGCTCCGTTAAAGGCCGATTCCGAACCCCGGATGGCGATGAGGCCGACGACGACCTTGCGCCGCTCGAACGGTTTTGCGCTTACCTAGGAGAGGCTCTGAAAGGCCAATTCACCGCATCGCTCAAAGTCGCCGGCACGACCCACTGCGGTCACACGGGCACTTGTCGACACCATGACGTGACCCATGCCACTGCGCTTGCAGTCGAAGCGACCCGTTTACCGACCACACTCACGGCGTTCCGCGTGACAGCGGCAGCTCCCTCGTCCCCGGCAGTGCCCGCCTCGCGCTCGGCATTGCTGCCCGCATCGTCGGCGACGCCAGGTGTCGTCCTGGCGAAACAGCCAACGGTCACTGCGGTGGATGCGACGCGGGTCACGTCGCGCATTCATCGCGGCTGGGAATTTACTTCCCGATCGCGCAACTTGATGCTCGACTCGGAACGCTATCCCGCTCTGGAAGCGCTCACCGGCGCCAAGCAACTTCCAGAAATCATCTTCGGCGAAAACGAAGTGAACTTTACGTTTCCCGTGGTCAACCATCCGCAGCGGGCGGTCTTGCAGTTTCACGTGTCCGCTCAGGACTACTTGAAGGCAGCCGCCCACGTTCACCGCGATGTGCGCAAGGCTGGGCACGGCGCAGAGGCCACAGCAGGGGGTGGACCTGGCGCGGCGGCGGCCATTGCACTGGATCCTTTGCAGGTGGCGGTCGCGCAGCGATGGCAAGAGCGCAGCCACGGCCGGGGGGGGGCGACGTCGACCACGCAAGCAGTCCAGACCTCCGACGGGAAGACGCAGGCACCGAAAAAGCCGCCCATCCCCCCTGTCGATTTTGCCACCTTCGACCCTGACATCGACTGGGCCTTTCGCTCTACGTACAATGGCACGTGGAGGGTCTCGCAGATGCCGCACGGCGGCAGCGACGCCACGGCCGTCGTTTCCGTACCCAACATGACGTCGACCCCGGACGTGCACACCGGCATCGACTACGACACCCTGAAACGTCGCGATCTCGACATACTGAGCTACGACGCGATCGACCTGTTCGAAGATGACCTTCATGACAACGGCATCGTGAAATACTCTGTCAAGTACCGCGTCATGGGGCCGTGCTTCTTCTGCCTCTTGAGGTACAAACTGCGGCTCGACGGGGTGCAGCTTCGCATACGAGATGTGCGAATTTTTCACAAATTCGGTGACTCGGCGATCGTCTTGAATGTGGAGGAACGGCGGCTGGACGCCGCCGCCGCCCCTTCCCCTGCTGCCGCTAGCGTCCCCCTCCTCAGCACGGAGGATCGGAGTCGGCTCATTCACAAGGCCGATGACGAGACACCTGGCATGGACATCGTGTATCGCGACACGATCGAGATCACCGTGCCGACTGCCACCGCCGGCACCCCCCACTGATGGCCATTTGCATAGGGCTCCCTCCATAACTGCTGTCTATCGTGGCACCTGCCGTTATCAGCGCGCACTTCCTGGTCGGGTTACCCCTCTCCATGCTGTTAATTGGCATTTGTTTCGTTTCGACATTTCCCAATTTTTATCAGATACCCCGATCCGTTCTCCACCTTTCACCTACAGCCTTTATGTCGCACTTTTCGACAGAAGTCGCAGTTGCCGTCGCTCTTGGCGGCTGTGCGGTTGCGTACTTTGTCGCCACGACCTGCCTCGCCAAGAAGTCCAAGGCCCCGATGACGGATCGCGAAATCCACTTGCTGCGGACCACGTGGGCCAAGGTGAACGGGGACCTCGACGCCGTAGCCAAGCTCTTCTACACGAACATGTTCACCGACAACCCGTCCTTCCCCAAGACTCTCTTCCGCAACGTGGACATGACCGCGCAAGGCAAGAAGCTCATGAAGATGGTCGGCGACGGCGTTGCGCTCATCGACCAGCCGGACACGCTCATTCCCGTGTTGCAGGCGTCCGGTGTGCGCCACGTTGCGTATGGTTGCACGTCGGCTCAGTACGACATTGTGGGCGCCAACTTCATCAAGACTCTCCGCATGGGCCTCGGCGCGGACTTCACCCCCGAAGTGGAGGCGGCGTGGACCAAGTACTACGGTATCGCGGCGTCGGTCATGCTAGGCGCGGCGGACACCCCAGCCGGCCAGGCGCTCCAGCCGCAAGCTGACATCCGCCGGCGCAACTGGCTCGTGCAAGAGAGCTGGGAGCTAGTGACCGACGCCGACGACTTCACCAAGACGTTCTACGGCTTTCTGCACGGCGACAACCCGCAGCTCAAGGAGACGCAGTTCAAGGGCGTCAACATGGACGATCAACGCAAGAAGCTAGGCACGATGCTCGACGCGGGGATCAAGCTGCTGAACCGCCCCGATGAACTGATTCCAGTTCTGAAGGCGTGCGGCCTGCGCCACGTCCGGTATGGCACGAAGCCCGCGGATTACCCGCTCGTCGGCGCGGCGCTGCTCAAGACACTACGCTTGAAGCTTGGCGCCAAGTTCACCCCGGAGCTCGAGAAGGAGTGGACGCGGGTGTACACGCTGATGGCGGATACCATGATTGCCGGAGCCGAGCGCCGCTGAGCTCATTCCTCCGCTCCCAACGCCATTATCGACCGCGACGCCAGTGCACTTGCCGCCATTCGGCACACTCACAAATCACAATTTTATTCTGGGAATTCAAGACACACACACAAGTGCTCTTCGCGCCAGTCGAAGGGCACCTCCCGTCTTTTTCAAGCCCTATTTTCTCCGTGATTAATCGATTCCCAACTCTTCTCTCGTTTCTTTCCTTTCTCTCATTTCTTTTTTTCAACATCATCTTTCCTTCTCTTCTACCCTACAACTCTCTTTTTCTCCTACCCCTACAGGACCGACTCTGGCGGAATCGACCGCCTACATTCGTCTCGTTTCGCCTTTCGCTTTTGCTGCGTACGTCCTGTGAGACGGAGAGAAGAAGTCGCTGGGTGTTTGTTTCTTCTTCATTTTCAATTCACTATGTTTCAACGTGCGGTTTCGTTCTCCGCTCTTTTCGGATGATGAGAGATTCGTCGGCATTCGACATGGCGGTGGGCTCGCCGCAAGGGTCGTCCGCCGTCCCTAATGTGGTCACCAACGCATCTTTCCACACGCCTGCGGTCGCCATGATGCAGCTGGGCCATCACGCGACCAAGGGACATGGCTTCGGCGGGCAGTACTCATCGTCGACGGCGTACCGGGCCGCGGCCATCGCTGCCGGGTCGACCTCTCCACTAAGGGCTGCAGAGGCTGGCGCCCCGCGGGCCGGAGAGCGACTCGCACCCGAGCTGTCCCTTGGGACACACAGTCCAATTGGTGAGGCGCGAACGCCGGTGGACGCGATGGCCCCTTCGGAGCCATTTCACCTCTTTGAGCCTGGAGGTGCGGCGTCGACTGGTTTCAACGTGTGCTCCGCCACCCTGGGCGCCGGCACCCTCAGCTTTCCGTCCGTAATGCGCGATGCCGGCGTCGTCCTTGGAATCCTCATGATCGCCGTCGCGGTGCTGTCGTGCACCTACTCGATCCGGCTCATGCTGCTCATCTCCGACCGCGTGCCCGGTGGGACGTCCTATGTCACCTTGTCTCGATTTCTGCTGGGCCGCGTGATCGGTGCCGTTGTCGCGGTGGTTCTGATCCTGCTGATGTTTCTGGTCGCGGTGTTGTACGTCGCCTTCGTGCAGGGTCAAATGTCGGTGATTCTCGGCATGTGGCCCAGCTTCCCGGTTCAAGGCATATGGGGCAGCCGGCTGCTGACGCTCTTCCTCTGGCTCGCCGCGATGCTGCCCCTATCCATCCCAAAGGAGGTCAACGCCTTGCGGTACGCCTCCGTGGCTGGAGTCGCCAGCGTCGTGGCGGTCGTCTTCGCTGTGTGTGTTCACGCCAGCCTCGCGCCGCTCTCATCGACGAGCCCGTCGGCCGCGTCAACTCCCCCAATCCCGCTTTTTCGTTGGTCCGTCGCGGGGATGTATCAGCTGCCGACCTGCGCGTTCGCGTTTCTGTGCCACTGCAACATGTTCATGATCTACTATGAGATGCGACCGATGCCTCGATCCCTGCCGCGGATGACGAAAATCACGACGACCTCCTTGACGATGTGCGCCGCGCTCTACGCCGCCATCGGAATCGCGGGGGTCGCGGAGTTCGGCGACGGGACGCGGGACAACATTCTACTTAACTATCCAGACCCCTCGGCGCAGTGGTACATCGCCGCCGCGTTCGGCGCGGTGGGCGTGACTCTCACGATGGCGTTCCCGCTCTGCATCTTACCCACCCGGGACGCCATATTAGAGCTGGTGGGCTACACGACGCTCCATGCATCGACGAGTGTCCAACACGTGAGCGGTGACGGGACGGCCCATCCGAGCGCCGAGGCGGAACCGCCGTCAAGTGGAGCGGCAGCGAGACGATCGGCCCCTGCGGACGGGGGGAGGGAACCGGTGGTGGACGCCTCGACCTCCTGTTCCACGCGCCCATCGCAGGCCATGGAACCTATCGCCGCTGGTGCACACCAACAGGGGCCTCTCACAGCAGCGACACCATTTGGTGGCAGGAGCGACGACGATCGCTTGGGGCTGCATCCCGCCGCCGCGGTGTCACCTATCAGGGTTGCGCCCCGATACGTTGAAATCTTTCTTTCGGTTGTCTTAGCATGCCTTGCTCTCATTCTCGGACTGGTGATGCCAACCGTGCGGGTCCTCTTCGGCCTTCTCGGGGGACCGATTGGCGGCTTCATTGGTTTCGTCCTTCCGGGGCTCTTCGCGCTGCGGGGCGGGGAGTGGACGGTAGCGCGCGTCGGTCTTGCGCACGTGGCGGCGGTTTGGACCCTGATCGTAGGGGGCGTCGCGATCGGAGCCGTCGGTCTCGCCGGGGCAGTGTCCGCCCTCTCGTAGCTCAACGACGAAAGAAGAAGCATCGTGCAGACGTTCCGTCGCCACGCCGCAATGGTGTCGTCGCCACGTTTGTAATCATCGATCGTAATGGTTGAATGCCACCACCAACCAATAAAGGGAACCTCAACGTTGCGATCGTGCGAACGAAACCGCGTTCCTCTCTCCTCCTTCGAGTCCATCGCTGGATCCGAAGTAACGGCCAGGCGATAGTCGTAATTCTCGTTGTACCCCTCCGATTCAACCCCTCCCCCGCCTGCAGTTGGTGGGGGGAATCACACGCCACTATCTCACGTTGCGTGTGGCCGCTGGGTGCAATGTTCGTTCGGTCTCTCTCAAAACTTTACTCTCTCTCTCTCGCGTTACACTAGTTTTCGTACCAGATCAGTCGTCAACGACCCTACCGATACGGGCCACAGCCCGTTGATGTCCGGCGCCATTGTTTCGCACACGGCGTCCTTGCCGGGTGTTGAGTTGCTGGCAGAGAATCTTCCGCATCCGCTTCGTTCGGTGCAAAGTGAAGGAGCCATTTTGGGGCCCGTCACCACCGCTCCGCCGCTTCCGCACCCTGCCGTCGCGTCACCTTCCGGCATCGGCGCATGCCAACAGCAGTCCACTGCCTCTCCTGCCACCAAGGTCGTCTATCAGTCATCGGCGATTCCGGCAAGTTTGCGCCTTGTGGTCGGGCGGGTCGCCGCCTTGTCCGCGTCGCCGCGTCGGCCGCGCCTCGCCCTGGCCGCGGTCACAGTCGTGTTGCTGCTGTTTTGGGTGTTCGGATACGCCTTGTTGCTCTCACCTCCCCGCGCCGTCGACGGGCAGCAGCTCGCGTTTGCGCGGGTGGCATCGGACGCCTTGTCGGTGATCCGCGCGGAGGGCAGCTCAAATGACGAGGAGTCACCACGAGTGACACGACGCCAAAAGCCGCAGGATTTCCAGTCGCCAGTTCTCGACGGCGCAGCGAACGAAGGGGAACGCCTTCCGGTACTCTCTTCCCCCCGTTCGACCGCTGCGGTGCGTCGACGGGCCGCCAGCGTCGACGGGGTCGCGGCGATGGGCGCCAAAAGACTATCTGCACGGCCTTTTTTGCAGCGCCTGACCGAGGTGCTGGCCTCGTCGTGCCATGGCGGATGGAGTCGGCCGCTGACGCGGTCAGACAGAATGCCGCTGACCCCGATTCTCCGCGTGCCGGGCCTGCCGCAAAGCGGACGGTTGTCATCGGCGCCTTCGCCCGTCGCCCCGAAGAATAGTGCGGCGGGCGGCGAGGAGCCGTGGCCGTCGCTCGCCATCTTGTGGATAGGCTCCGATGGCGGCCGCTCCGCGGAGGAGTCCGACAGCCGCACGGCGGACATGGACCTCACCTCAATCATGCAGTCGCTCTTCGACCGAGTGGTGACGGTCAACAGTCGGCGGGAAAAGACGCACTACTTGTCTTGTAACCATGAAAACTTTCCGAACCCAATTTCCTGTGCGTCGCACATCCTGTTGAGGGAAGGCGCGCGCTTCTCGCACGTCACCATCGTTCACGTGCGCCCGCTTCTACGGTGGCTCGCCGCGGAGGACGGCCGCGGCGTCACGTTTCGAAGAGGGGATGCGCTGAACGTCGATGACGTGAGAGCGTTTTTGTGCGCCGTGCTATCGCGGTGGCAGCGGAGCGGAGGCGACGAGTCGTTTTTACCGCCTTTGGTCATCGGCGAGAGCGTGAGCAGCCTGCAAGTGACCTCTCAACAGCGGGGAACGTCCCCCGGCGGCGTGCCAGCGCAGTCGCTGCCCGAAGCGGAGTGCCGCGCGCTTCGTCTGGCATCACTCTTTCTGCACGACACGTCCATGGAGGCGATGAACGTGGCACTCACCGAAATCACTGGCAACAGTACGGGCGGCGGTGTGCGGCGCACTCGCGCCTCGCCGAGTCAATGGTCGCAATGGGTCGCGGACGCGGGGAAGGTGGATGAAGGGGGAAAGGACGACGGCGATGACGCGTCTCTGCCGCGAGTCAGCGCCACGGCGGCGATCGCGGGTCGCCGATTTCACAGGCCTCTGGTGATCGTGGTACCCTGGTGGCTCAGCTACCGGTTCGCCAGAATGGCCACGCAGTACCTATTCACCGACGCGACCGTGGTGGAAGGGTCGTACTGGTTCGCACAGTGGCTTCCCCGGCTGGGGGCTGGGGACGTTGTCTTCGCTGGACGCTCCATACCCGACGCACCGCCGCCTACCGCAACGGTGCTGCTGACGTCGCACGCTCAGGTTCGATCGTGGATCGGCCCGGACGCTGGCAGCAGTTGCCGCGCTGACGCCGCGACGGCCGGAAGCAGCGCGTTCCCCACGGCGAAGGACGACCACGCGTTCGCCGGGGTGCATCCTACGAACGCCGCGTCATGGTCATTTCACGCCACGCTGCCGCTCGGGAGCATTCTGGACCCGGCGGCCACGGACCCCTCCGCGAGCGGGATGAGCGCCGCAGCAGTGGATGATGGTGCGCCTTTGGCCAAGGTGGGCGGCGGCCTCATACCGAATCGCCGCCGAGACGCCCCAGGCACGCACCGCAGCGAGCGACTGTGGTACCCAACGTTGCCGAGGACGGACGCCGACGCGGTGCTGAATCAGCGCCTGCGCCAGTCGTACCGAGCGCGGAGCCACAACTTCTACCCTCCCACGCTGGTGATCGCCATCAAGGGCGGCCACCTTCTCGCGGCGCACGGCCACCTCCGCGAGTACATCGACTACGCCATGAAGACGTGGCGCCGCGTGGTAGTCCTCACCGACTCTCCCGTCGCGCAGAACTATCACTTCGCCGGAGGCGGCATCTCCCGCTACTGCTTCGACGCCATCTCGACCGTCATGTGCCTGCTGCACCTCTCGCAGATGACCTTCATTCAGCGGAGCGGCGGGATCATGTACCTCCACGGCGACGCGTTTATCAACCCACTAGCGCTCTTCGGCCAGGACGACCGCCTCGAGCACATGATGATCTCCAAGCGCTACCAGTATCACCCGGTCGAGGTGAAGGCGCCGGACGATTGGGTGCTCTGGCGCGATCGGCAGCGCGCGGACACGGTCGGCCCCCATCCGGTTTCCATGATGACCATGTGGAACCACGCGATCGCGACGCTGGCAGAGTACTTCCACCCGTACGTGGCCAAGATGCCGTCGTTTCAGGAGTCCGTCCGGAAGCGGTACAATTACTTCGGCGATATTTTTTACCTCCCCTCGCGGGCCTTCGAAGCGGCGCAGGAGATGATGCACCACTTCGCCGGTCATCCCGTCTTGCACGAAGCCTCGATCGGGTATCTGGCTACGTTCGTGTCGCTCGTGACCCACGATGCGGTGCAGTGGCGGGGATTCGAGTACCAAGGCTGCTGCTGCTGCGGCGCGGACATGGAAACGTTCACGCATCCGGCGGGGCACAAGGTGACCCTCAGCCGACGTGACACCTTCGAGCGGGTGATTAAGGTGTTCGAGGACGGCTCCATTTGCCGCAACGCAGACGTCGTTCTGAAGCACGTGAAGGCGCGCAACGCCGGCGGAACGTACAAGGTCGCCGCGGCGGTTGATCCTGCCTTCACGGACGCTTTTGCCGCTGTCCATGAGGCAGAGGTGGCTAGCGAGAAGGCGAAACCCACGCCGAGATCGTTGATGCAGCTCGTTGACTACAAACAGTTGCTACGGGGACAAGACGCGAGCGGCGGCAGCCAAGAAGGGCGCCATATCCGAGCGCGCGACCTGCCGATCCCCGCTGGCTGGCCCTGGCAGCGGTACGCGTTGGAGCACATGTCAACGTGCCGCGTCGTCGCAACATGGACCGTGCCAGCCGTGGCATCCGCCGCCGGTGACGGTGTCGCCTTCGTGGCAGGGCAGGTGGTCGCCCCGCTGTCGAATTACGTCGACGTGCACGTGGGGAGCAGCAAGGGCGACTCTCCTTCCAGCGCGCTGAAGCTGCGGCGAGGGGCAACAACTGGCAACCTTGCGGGGGATGAAGGCTCTGGCGCGAGGGGCGCGGTGGCCGATACCGAGGTTGTGGAGGTACCGTCTCCGTCGCGGCCGCCCGTGAAGTCACTGCCGCTGCAGCTAGTGTTGCACACGCCCAATGTCAACCACCTGGAGGTGACCTTTCAGGAAAGCTTTGAAATTCCGGTCGTGAACGACCAGCGGCAGGGTGACGCACAGCAGCCTCCGGCACCCTTCACGCTCTTCGTCAACACCGGAGTCCCGTGGCCGACGGAAGTAAGACAGGTCAAGAAAAGGAGTGGCGAACGAGGACGGGACGCGAAGGCGGAAACTCAGTCTGAGGAATCTGAAAAAACCGCCGGTCGCACGACCACGGCAGCGGAACCGCCCCTTCATAACGGCGTGGCTGCCTTCTGCACGCTGAACGAGGACGACAATGGCCTTGTGATCACGTTGCGTCCGGGGCGCCGAAAGGTCGATGAGGCGGGCCCCTTTGTGGTTCCTCGGGGCACGCGACTCGTCGTCATCGTCGACACCCACAGGCACTGGGAAGGGTTCGCCACCGTGGAAATACGTTTGCCACCCGACCAGGGGGGGAACAACGGCGGGCCGACGCTCGACATTCGATGTGCCAGTCCGGCGCAGGACTGGGCTTTCATCTAGGCTGGTTCCTCCCAACCGTAGGGTGGGGTGGGGGGGGGTTTGGGTAGGATGGAAGTGATGCGACGTGCCGTATTGCGCTCCGACGTTCTACGCGGATGGCGTTTGGGTGTTGGAAACCGCGCCGGGGAGGGTGTGATCTCGTTGCTCGTCTCGTCGCGATGGGCGCCGGGGCGTTGGTCGCATTCCCTCCAACGATGGCGCGCGTGCTGCTTCTCGCTGCGCAAAACGCGGGGATACGCGGTTCAGGTGTCCTGCTGGTCACCGTTTGCGATCTGTTTGCCGTTGCTCGCCGCCGCGCAGATCACCGTCGGTTCGGTCCTGTCGCAAATTTCCTACTTGCTCCTTGCGGTTCCGCTTGCCTTCGCCGTCGTCGTCCCCTTGCGACCCATTTCGGCGGTGCTTGGGCTGTCGCCCTCTCTCATATGGGTTGTACCTGCTGTTGTGGGTGCTGTTGCTCTGGCAACTGGCAGTGTGGTCGCCCAGCATCTTTGTCCCAAATTGTCGCCGCGCTGCAGACGGCATGCACGTACTGCGAGCTGGTCACCGTGGTAGGGTTGATTGGAATCACGATGACCGACGTCGCTCTAGCGCTCGTCGATTCGGCGCCTCCGCCCGTGGCCCTCGTCGACCCACTGTCAGACGTCGTCGTGACCGAGGAAGACGAGGATCAAGACCCGCGAGCAGGAAGAGCGGAGGCCGTCGTTGAGGGTCCACCGGCCGAACCCCTGTCGACGGAGCCGCTGGCCAGTCAATAAAACGGACCCCGTCGAAGCTTTCTTCCTTGTGTGGCAAAAGTTCCGTGCCAAGCCAAAGGGTGAAAAATGATTTTTCAAAAAACCACGGCGAATTAGACTGGCAGCCTCGAGTGTAAAAAATGGGTTGTTTTGGGCTTTCACAAGTCGAGAGCTGAATTCTCTCTTTTTGTCAACTTTCCGGTTCATGGGCATAAAATCCGACCAAAGGTTGCCGAAATCAGCGCGGCAAAGCGGTCGTCGTGATGTCGTCGACGCGCCTGCTGACCAGCCTGGTTTTGCGTCTGAGAATTGTCTTCCGCTCCGTTGGATCGCCCGAGTCCTGGGCGCCATCTACTACCTCTTCGTCGACGGCATGATGCTGCCCGGTGAACCCTTCGCTCACCAGTGCCGAAAGGCCCTCGTGTTTCTGATGTTTCTCGCAGCGGCCTTTTTGTTTTGATCCTCTTTCTGATCAACTACATCAAGCTGTGCCGATCTGATGGGTGCCCTTATCAGTCTTAGTCGCCATTTGGGTGTCTCCATTCCCGTGTACCTCTACGTGCGGTGTGCCAGGCGCCTGCCGGAGTGGCTCTTCGGCGCGATGATTACGATTCATCTGTGCTTCGAGGCGTCACAGGTGCTTCGCTTCTCGAATCCCGATCCCTCGTCAGCCGTGGCGTTGACTCTCGCGGGTCTGGGTGGCGCCCTCGCTCCGGCATTAAGGATCGTGATCTGCACCGTCGGCCTTGGAACCGTATTTCTGATCTCCTTGAGCTCTGCCTTAGGGGGGCCGTTCTTGTTGTCCTTCTCCAAAGGTAGCCGAGGTGAGACCGTGTCCCTCGTGACGATCATCGCGACGCCGACAATCGTGGCGATGCTGCTGTGCCTGTTCATCATCAACACGATGAACCGGTTCTCGTCGATGCTGGCGACCGCGGAAGCGAACGTCGCGCTCGAGCACCGCGTCGCGCGGCTGCTGAAGGAGTACGACACGGAGGGCGTTGCCGCCGAGCTGGCCCTTCACCAAGGCGGCCGCAGCGAGTGTGACGCGGGGCTGATCAACGTGTTCGGCGAGATCAACGCCAATCTGGAGAGCTACCGTCCGCACCTCCCCAACTACGTGCTCCCGACTGCCAACGACGGCGCTGCCGACGACGAGGACGAAGAGGAGACCGGTGGCCCGTGCGCTCCCCCAAGCCATCGCAGCGCCGGTCCGCCGACGGCGAAATCGGCAGACCCCAAGAGCCGCGGCTCCGCGGCGCCGTCGGCGCGTTCAACGGGCTCCGACACCCGAAGCGGCAGTCTTGACGTACCGTCGCCAGCTCTGGTGGAGACGGATGTCACCCGGGCATGCCGCATCACGGTCGCCGCGGTGTCGACGACGTGGGCGCGGGGAGTCGTGCCGGCCGCCGATGCCAATGAGCTGGTACTGCGCGTCAGCGAAATCGCGGTCGCCACGCACGCATCGCTGCATTCATTCCTGGGCGACGAGGTGGTCGCGACGTGGAATGCGACGAAGCGGGTCGCGAAGGCGGAGTCGAAGGCGTGCTCGTTTGCGGTGCGGCTGCGCGACGCGCTGAAGCAAAGCGCTGGGCTCGGTGGTTCCTGCCCGTGCGCTGTCCGCATCGCGACCGGTGAGGCGCAGGTGGTGTTCGGGGGGAGCGTGCGCTTCCGCGCGTTCCTGTGCTCGGCACCTGCGGTCGTCGGTCGTCTGCACGCGCTCCGCGCATTCGCGTCGGTGCCCACTGAACCGACCCGCATCGTGATCGACCGCGAGACGCGCAGCCACGCGATGTTCGACTTCCAAACTCGCGGTTGCGCGCTGCTTGCCGAGGACGACCCGGCCTGCGTCGCTTCGGATCCGCTGTCTCGGTGCGTCTACGACGTCGTCAACGAGCGAGCGGTGGACCGCAGCAGCACGAACCAGGAGTGGATGTACGACCTGGAGCACTCCATGGCGTCCGAGCCGAGCACGCGGATCAGCCAGGCGCTGCACCTTTTCGCTGAGGGCAAGCTCGCCGACGCGCTGGCGCTGCTGCGCGACCAGCCGGAAGAGAGTGATGCCGCCACGCGCCGGCTGCTCGCCGACGTCGAGAGCGGCGTTCTCATCGGGGCCAAGGTAGAAACGGCCCCTCCGCACCTCGTGGACAACCCGCCGACCCCATCGTGCGATGCCGGCGGGGATCCACTCAGTAGAGCTGGGGTATGATGGGTGGGCGGATGCTGTCTGACGCCTCCCTCGGATAAGTTTGCGAACGCCTCTGCATTTTGTGACCAGAAAATGTCCCCTTGTTGCAAAAATGTCCTCCTCTGTGAAAACCCTCCTCCTTCGCATCGTTCAGAATTTAACACCGGCCCAGGGGGTGTGGGGGTGGTAACCGGGAAATCACCTGGAGTCAATCATTGTTGTTGAATGGACTCTGTCGCTCGTATTCGTTTCCGTTAATCATTTTTTGGTCTAT
>ERZ1292630.1833-Hain-H41-02um-R3-1833-length-20290-cov-7_pt1 | contig 20290 bp, 16 predicted proteins | sample MGYA00564408_ERZ1292630 | MGnify/ENA primary metagenome ERZ1292630 (study PRJEB36523, sample SAMEA6512641) | groundwater metagenome | collected 2019-01-08 | study: AquaDiva: Metagenomics assemblies of 32 groundwater samples
ACGCTCAACTACGGACTGTTCGTGAACACCGTCGTCAATTTCCTGATCGTCGCCTTCGCCATCTTCTTCCTGATCCGGGGCATGAACTCCCTGAAGAAGAAGGAAGAGGCTCCCCCTGTTGCGCCGACGACGAAAGAGTGCCCGCATTGCCTGTCGACCATCCCCATCAAGGCGACGCGATGCGGCCACTGCACCTCGGAGCTCCGGGCCGCATAAGGAGGAGGGGTTCGAGAGTCCCATTTTCGGCACCCCACTCCCGGAGGAAATGCGCTCCCCGGGGTACCCCACAATGAACATCTTGAGGGGGACAATCGCAACAATCAAAGGGAACCTGGCGTAAGCCAGGTTCCCTTTTTTCGTAGTTCATTCCCTTGTGACGAATTTGCGGCCCAAGGGTTTTTGGGGGAGATTCCCACCCTGTTCCCCGGGTGGTACAATCGCGGCCATGGAGCGCGGTGCGGCGGGGTGGGGAACGAAGCGGGCGGGCAGGTGCGTCCTGCTGGCAGCCGCTCTCTTCCTCATCGCGTCGTGTTCCACGAAAAAAGAGGCGTTGGTGCCTCCCCCTCCCCCGTCCTCGCCACGGATGGAAGTCACCCAGTTGCGGCTGGCGGCGAATCGGGAGTTCGTGGGCGTCCGGTTCCGGATGATCGGCGGCGACCGGTTCGATCCCGAGGCGACGGAAATCTACCTGGTCGACGAGTCCACGGGAGAAAGGTTCTCCGTCGTTCGCCTGCAACGCATCGGCCGGATGGCGGAGTTCCGAGTCTCCGGGGAAAAGGACGTCCATCACATCATGTTCCGGAACCAGGAGGGGAAGCTGAAGATCGGGTCACGGGTCACGGTGGTGGTGGGATCCTTGCGCCAGGAGCACCTGCTGGTTCAGCCGTAACCCCGGGACCGCCTCCGGATCGGGGACCCGCGACCGCCGGGAGGCGTCACACCGCGATCCCCGCCGCCCGCTCTGAGAGGATCTCCCCCACTTTCCGGGAGAGCTTCGTCGGCGTGATCGGCTTCTGGAGGAAGGCTCGCCCCTCGTCCAGGTCCCCAAGGCGTTCCTTGGCGTCTTCCGCGTACCCCGACATGAAGAGGACCGAGATCCCGGGCCTCGAATCGCGCACTCTCCGGGCCAGCTCGATCCCGTTCATGCCGGGCATGACCAGGTCGGTCACCAGCAGGTCTATGCACCCTTCGTGGCGGTCGCAGATCGCAAGCGCGGCGGCGCCGTTCTGGGCGTCGAGGACGGTGTACCCGGCCCCCTGGAAGATTTCGATGGCCAGCTCCCGCACCATCTCTTCATCTTCGGCCAGGAGGATGGTCCACTTCCCTGCCGGACCCCCGCGCTCGGGCTCCGGCCGGCCCTCTTCCGTTCCGGGTTCTTCCACCGCGGCGGCCGGAAGGTAGACGGAGAACATCGTTCCTTCCCCCGGGGCGCTGACGGTGCGGATGTACCCCCCGCTCTGTTTCACGATCCCGTATACCGTGGCCAGTCCCAGGCCCGTCCCCTTTCCCAGGTCCTTCGTGGTGAAGAACGGCTCGAAGATCCGGGAGAGGATCTCCTCGTCCATGCCGCCCCCGTTGTCGGCGACCCGGAGAGTCACGTAGCGGCCCGGAGGGATGGTCAGCTCCCGTTCCAGGAGGGGAGCCTCCAGCGTGATGTTCGCAGTGGAAACGACCAGCTTCCCTCCCGCAGGCATGGCATCCCGGGCGTTGATGCAAAGATTCATCAGGATCTGCCCGATCTGGCTCGGGTCCGCGCGGACCGTCCAAAGGCCTTCCTGCGATTCCGTGGCGAAGTCGATGTCTTCTCCGATCAGCCGCCGAAGCATCTTCCCCAGGTTCTCCACCACTTCGTCCATGCGAAGCATCTTCGGCATCAGGACCTGCCGCCGGCTGAAGGCGAGGAGCTGGTGCGTGAGGGCCGCCGCCCGTTCGCCCGCCTTGTGGATCTCCTCGATCTCCCGCCGTGCGGGGTTCGTGTCGTCGATGCGGGTCAGGAGGAGTTCGCTGTACCCCGTGATCACCGAGAGGAGGTTGTTGAAGTCATGGGCGACGCCCCCTGCCAGCTTCCCGACGGCCTCCATCTTCGTGGATTGACGGAGCTGCTCCTCGCTCCGGTGCAACGCTTCCTCCGCCGTCTTGGCGTCGGTGATGTCGGTCATGATCGCCATCATGGAGGCGATCTCTCCCTGCGCGTCGAGCAAGGGGGCGCCCGAGAAGGCGAGGAAGATCTCCGAACCGGCACGGGCCCGGACGCGGATCTCCGTATTGGAGAATCTCTCCCCATGCAGGACGAGGTTGCATGTCGCCCGCAGCTCCGGGTTCCCCCCGGAGGAAAGAAGGGGATTCGGGTGGCCGATCGTTTCCGCCTCCGTCCATCCGAACATCCGGACGGCTGTCGGATTCCATACGCGGACCGCGCCGGAGGCGTCGCTGACGACCACCGCCAGGGGGGACGCCTCGATCAAGGCGTGAAGAGTATGGCTGGTTTCCCGAAACGCCTCTTCGGCGTGTGTCCGCTCCGCGAGGTGGTTCTTGATGGTATCCAGCATGATGTCGTTCGCCCGCACGAGCGTCGATAGCTCGTTTCCCCGTGGAACGGTATCGAGCCCCGCTCCGGAATACTCCCGGATGGTCTGCAACGCTTTCCCGCGCAGGCGGTTCAACGGCCAGATGAGCAGGAGGGTGAGCCCGGTTCCGACCATCGCGATGCCGATCAGGAGGATGAAACCCCATTGGATCATCCTGGCCCGGTTCATCGCCAGGAGATCCTTTATGACGCTGGTATCCGTCTCGATCACGAGGCAGAATTTTTCGTCAACGATCTGGATCGGCACGTATGTATAGGAACGGTAGTTTTTCCTGTCATTATGGAAGATAGGCCGATGCTCCTCTATGCTGCTCTTGGCCAGCAGGGGATTGAATGCCTCGGCGACACCGATGTCGTAGGATCCTGCAAACACCCCGTCGGGGGTCGCCAGGAACACCTGGCTGCCCGTCTCCCGGGCGATCTTCTTGGCGAAGTCGTCGTCGATGCGGTTGCCGAGGAACAGCAGTCCCGAGGGCTTCGCTTTCCCGAAAACGTAGACGGGGACGATCGCCCAGATCCCGAATCCTTCCGGGGTGCGGATCGCCGTTACGACCTGATCGCCTTTCAATGCCCTATTGAATGCCGGCATCCTTTCCAGTTTTCCCTCTCCCGGCACCTTCTCCTTCCCCGCGCGGTACAGGACGTTCCCGCTGGTATCGGACATGACGAAGACCCGCAGATTCATCTTCGGGTAGATCTGGCTCATCGCCGACTTCAGCGGCCTGGTGTCGCCCTGCGTTCCGCTGTAATGGAAAAGCCCGTACACGATGTCCGTATCGTTTTTCAGGATCTTCGCGAGGCTCGAGATCCTGTTCACTTCCGTGGAGACGATGGATTCGATCGTCAGGTGGATGTTCCGGGCCTTGTTGCTCTCCCGCTCCTCGAAAACCGCATGGAAAACGGATTTGTTGATGTAGTAGCCGGCGGTGAGGATGCCTGCGCCGATGAAGAGGAGGAGCAACACGATGGGGATGGCGATGGTGCTCCGGGGCCGCAGCTTGCGGACTCTCGCCCGGGCATCGCAGAAGATTTCCGAAAACCAGCCCAAACCGACACCTCGCGGGGCAAATCGATACCCCGTTTCCACTTATCGGTGAAAACTCCCTGAAACTTAAATCCTCGTGAGGTTGAAGAGGCTAACCGGTGGCAAGTAAGAATCGGTCGGGGGAAGTCGGGTGCCTATGGAAGAGGGGCGATGCACGGCGGTGCGGACGGGGCGATGATCAGGGACGCCCCGCCTTTTCCATTGTACCTTCAGTTGCCATTTTCAGGGTGAAAAGGGGGTTTCGCAGAGACGCTGTTGAAGCGGTAAACCCCTTGCCGCAGGAAAGGTCTCAAGGGGGCGGGTTACAAAGAAGTGAAATACGATTTTTTCCGGGTCGTGTTCCATTTTGTAATTCCGCCTCTCCGCATCATTTCTCGATTCCATGAAAGTTTCGCCCGTTCGGATAGAATTTGGGGGGCAGACGAAAGGCATCGGGTTTGCTTGTCCAATGGCCTTAACCCTCTTGCGTCAGGAAAAGGATCGCCCCGATGTCGCCATGGAATCCGGAAATCGGAGACATCCTCACGGCAATCATCAGCCCTGCGTGCCGCGGGGGCGAACAGTTCCGAATCCCAAGGATCTATTCCGTGCTGAGCGAGCTAAAAGGGAGGGACGTGTTCCTCTCAGGTTTCTACTTTTCCATCACCGGGGCGGTCTGCTACTCCCGGCAGATCGAGGAGACGCTGTGCACGCTGATGGTGAAAGGGATGCTCGTTCCAAAGGAGCGGGACACCGTGATGATCCGTGACGAAGCGGCGGAAGAGATTCGGGCGCGGCTTCGGCGTACGCTCCCGTCGTCCATCTACCGTTCGCTCCAGGACACCTCGAAGCGGTTCTACGGGAAGATGTTCAAGAGCCGGTAGAAAGCCCTCGGCCGCTTGAGGGAAGAAACTTCACATGTGGCGTTATTTCTTCACCACCACTTGTTTGGATATTGGTTACCCTGCCGAATTCGGCTCCACAGAAGTGCCACCGGAAATAGCGTGAAAACGCCTACGCCCACAGGGTTCACAAGCGAAAATATTCCGGGTGGTCAAATTCATTTGACCGGCGTGAAGCGATATGATTTGATTGGATGAAGATTCATGAGCCACCGAAAGGGTGAAATCCGGGGAACCGGATGGCACAAAGCCGACTGCCCGTTTCCGGGTGGAGGGGCTGCCGAAGTGGCGATCACTTGTCCAGTGGAGCCCACCTTTTTGTTGGAGGTGGGCTTTTTTGTTTCGGGTAGAATATTTCACCACCCACAACCCATATTTCAGTCTGCAGGGGGAAAAAATGATTCGAAAAACAGGGTTACTGGTTTCGCTCCTGATGCTGGCGGCGCTGACGGCGTCCTGTTCCCCGAGAATCTACGGCAGGCTTGATCTTGTCGACGCCGGCATGAGGCCGATTGCGACCGACAACGCGCAGGGGACGGTGGTCAACATGATGAACACCACCGCGCCGTTGGAGAAGGCTTCCCACGCGGTGGTCGTCGACGCCAAGGGGGAATTCACTTCCGCCAAGGACGCCATCGTCCGGGGGATTTACAAGGTCGAAACGAGCCGTATCGGCTATGGAACGGAGACGCAGACCGTCGAAATCGGTCGATTTACGCGGAAGAAGGTCGATTTCAAGCTGAAGAAAATCGACGAGGGGAAGCGCAAGGCGATCGAGGGCGCGGCCTCGGACGAGGACAAGATCATCAACCCCGGCGAGGTGAACCTGCAGCCTCCCTCGTTGTAAGGGCGGAACGGTCGACACGAACTCCAGGAGGGCCCGGCGATGCTGATGCGGACGATCAAGGCGGTTTTCGTTCTTTCGATGTCTTTCTGTCTCCTGGCAGGTTGCGGGGGAGGAAAGCCCGAGAAGGCGGTGGAGAAAGCGCCGGCGGCGGAGAATGCGGCGAAGCAGGCGGCCGTGACCCCTGCGCCCGCCGTGGAGAAGATCGACATCGAGGTCCAGGCGCGCCTGGAAAACGAGCCGGCCGCGGAGGCGAGCGTTACCGCGAACGGGGTCGAGCTCGGGAAGACGGATGGGAAAGGTTACTTCCTGGGGAGCCTCCAGAAAAAGCCCGGCGAAGAAGTCGAGGTCGGCGTGGCGAAGGAGGCCCCCGGCTTCGTCGTGGTCCCCTGGAAAGGATCGTTCGTTGTGAAGCTCCCCAGGGAGGGCAAGGTGGAGCGGTATTCCTTCAAGGCGGACCTCAAGGCTTCGATGTACGCCATCATCGTGGCCACGGAGAAGGGGAAGCCGGTCGCGGGAGCGGACGTCGAGGTCATGGGGAAGAAGGCCGGGACGACGGACGAGAACGGCGAGTTCCGCTACGAATACAAGACGGCGCCGAAGAAGGGGATCGAGTTTTCCGTGAGCAAGCCGGGATTTGCCCCCTGGAGCGCAAAGGTCGGGAAACACAAGCCCGGCCAGAAGATCGAGGCGGCGCTTTCGAGACGGGCCGTCATCAGCGTTTCGTGCCTGACCGATGAATACGGCCGCTCCCGCGGGGTTCCCGGCGTCGCCCTGTCCGTGGACGGAGAGACCTTGGGCAAGACGGACGCCAAGGGGGCCTTGACCTATAAACACCCGGGCAAGCCGGGGAAAAAAGTCCGGCTGGCCCTCTCCGCGCCCGGGTACATCCCGGCGGAGTGGGAGACCCAGGTGGCGCTGCAAGGCGAAGTCAAGATCCAGCGGTTCTTCTATTCCGCCGCCCCCAAGGCGATCCGCACGGGGATCTACGGCTTCGTGAGCAATACCCCGGGCGCGGATCTCCAGGACTTCGTCGCGCGGACGGAGGAGGCGGTCTCGGCCCAGCTCTTCAAATATTCCGCCTTCCGCGAGGTCCCGGCCGCGACGCTCCAGGCCGCCATGAAGAAGGCCAGGCTCCCCGTCGAGAAGGCGACGACCAAGGGATGGCGGAACACCCCGCTTGCGGACTCGGTCGACATGATCGTCCTGGGGAGCGTGGCCAGGGACGACAAGGGGTATCTGGTCGAGACCCGGTTCTACGGCGCGGGCGGCAAGCCGGTGCTGTCTCTCATCGAGCGGATCAAGGACGCGGGCGCCATCGCCGCCGGGGCGAAGGAAATCGCCGAAAACGCGGTCGAGCGATTCCCCTTCGAAGGGACCGTCGTCGCCTCCGAAGAGGACCGTTACCGGATCAACCTGGGGAAGGCCGGTCACAGGATCGGCAAGGGGACCGAGTTCGACCTGGCGGCGCCGGGGATCGACAAGACGGGCAAAGTGACGGGGTACCGCGAGACCGGGATCCTCAAGGTCAATAAAGCGGACGAGTCGGGGTCCTGGGCGGCCGTCGAGGACTTGAAGGCCGGCGAGAAGATCTCCGTGGGCGACCGGGTCGTGCGTTACGTCCCCCGGGAGGGGGAGGGCGGGGACGTCTTCACCCTTTCGGTCAAGGGGGGCCTGCCTCCCGACGTCTCGCCGCTTTCGGGGGTCAACATCTATATGAACGGCGCATGGATCGGCTCCACGGGCCCGGACGGCAAGATAACGTCGCCCGTCCGCCTGGGAAAGAATTACAATCTGCTGCTCTACCGGCAAGGATACCGGCAGGTAAGCGACAAGATCCTGGTCGGCGCGGCCAGGGAGACGAAGGAATTCGTCCTCACGGTGAATAATTCCCTGTTCAAGGTCGACTCCGCGCCCTCCGGCGCCGACGTCGTTGTCGACGGGACGCCCATCGGGAAGACCCCGATCGCCGAAGGCAAGCTCGTCCCGCTGGGGTTCCACACGGTCCGGGTGTCGGCGGGCGCCGATTACCGGGACTTCGAGGAAGTGATGGAGTTCTCCCGGGATGTCGAGGACCGCACCGGGAGCCGCAAGATCGTCCTGTTCAAGGATTATCTCGGGATCGGCGAGCGGGCCACGAAGGCCGGGAACCTGGACGCCGCGATCCAGGCGTTCGGCGCGACGCAGAAGGATCACCCCGATTATTCGGAAGCGCACGGCCGGCTCGGGAAGATCTACCTCGACGAGAGGAACGACTTCGGGGCGGCGATCCGGGAGTTCGAGAACGTCCTCTCCCTTCCGGCGAACCGCCAGCTCATCTACAAGCAGTTCGCGGTGATGTTCACCAACCTGGGGCACGCCTACTACGAGAAGGGGAACGAGCTCGTGAACCGGGACAAGGAGGCCGCCTCCCAGAACTTGACCAAGGCGCTCCAGAACCTGCAGACGGCCCGGCAGAACATGCGGTTCTTCCCGACCCAAAAGCACGAGGAGGCGGTGCACGACACGTACTACTACACGGCCCTTTCCTATCACAAGCTCTACCTGATGACGAAGAAGGCATCGCTTCTGGACAGCGCCAACCACGCATGGCGGGACTATTTCGACTTTTTCCCGGCGAAGCTGGAAGGTCACGGAGCCTTCGAACAGAGCCGTCAGGCGGCCAGGAAGTACTGGGACCAGCTCCGGGACAAGATGTAACGGATCATGAGGAGACCGAAGAGCGTGGTCTGGCGGCGGGCCGCCGCCCGCGCCGCCGCGTCCGCCCTCGCCGCTCTCGCGATCGCGGTGACCTCTCCGGGCGCGGCCGTTGCGGAGACGATGCCGTGGGCGGCGCAACCGGCGCCGGCGGAAACCCCGCCGGACCCGATCGAGCCCCTGCACGTCCGTCCCCTGGCAGGCATCGCGCCGGGCCGCAACGATTCCAACCCGGTGTGGTCTCCCGACGGCTCCCTCGTCGCCTTCGAACGGAGCCGGGGGGACGGGAAGGAGATCATCGTCGCGCGTCCGGACGGCACCGTGGTGGATGCGATCTATCACCGGTCGGAAGAAGGCGGCGAAAGGCCCTTTCTTCTCCCGGACGATTCCGGAGAGACGAGCTACAACGCGGGGATCAGCTGGTCCCCCTCCGGGGAGCGGTTCGTGTTCATGAGCAACGGAGGGGAAGGGAACTACGACCTCTTCCTCCGGGGCCTCGGAGGGGCTGCGGCAATGCGTCTCACCGACCACAAGGAGAAGGACGGGCACGCGCACTGGTCGCCCACGGCCGACAACCTGGTGGTCTTCGTGTCGGGCCGCACCGGGAAAGGGGACCTCTACGTCATGGACGTGTCGACCCGGACAGCGGCGCGCCTGACGCCGGGAGGGGATGCCTACCTCTATCCGAAATGGTCTCCGGACGGGAAAAAGATCGCGGCCACCCGCGGCAGCAACGAAAACCATGATATTTACGTCATCGGCAACGTGGCCATGCACGGGGGGGGGGAAACGGGAAGGGCCCTGGCATCGTGGTCCTGGGACGACATCCGGCCCGTCTGGTCGCCGGACGGAACGAAGATCGCCTTTTACTCGAACTACAACCCCGCGGGCGATCCGAAGGCCTGGTCCATCCTCGTAGTCGCCTCCGACGGTACGGACCCCCGGGAGGGCGAGGGTCTCGCTGCCAGGGTGGCGGCCGAGGACGTCCTCCCGGACGTGGAGACGGGGCCCGCCTGGATGCCGGACAGCGCGGGGATCGTCTACGTGAAAAACGACCCGCATGAGTACAACCCGATCTACATCGTGGACTTCAAGTCCGGAACCGAACGGGCCGTAAGGACGGAGACGAAGATGAACCACGATCTGGCCTGCTCGCCGGACGGCCTGCTCGCCTTCCGCGCCCAGGTCGACCAGTGGGACCACATGTTCATCGCGAAGCTCAAGAAGAAGGCGCCGTATCAATGACGGGGACCTGCCGCCGCCGTTTCCGGGCCGCCGCCGCCGCTCTCCTCTGTCTGGCCGGCGCGAGCGCGGCCTTTTGCGCGGACGACCCCGTCGTGCGGGGAACGAAGCTTTTCGAGAAGCGCCGTTACGGAGAGGCCGCCGGCGTGCTGCGGCCGTATCTTTCCTCGGCCGGGTCCGGTGTGCCGGGGCAGCCGGCCCTGATCCTGGGCGCCGCCTACCTGAAGAACGCCGTTCTTCACCGAGCGCTGTATCGGACCTCCTTGGCCGTCCACCTCGATTACCTGGAAAAGCTCTCGGGCGAAAGGGGCCGGGGCGGAAGCTCCCTGGCGGACCTGTATCTTGGCGAGGCGCTCCTCGCGGCGGGCAAGCCCGGGGAAGCGAAGACGCGACTGACGAAGTTCCGGGCGAAGGCGGGGAAAGGGACGGCGGAGGAGGCCATTGCGTCCATCGACCTGGGGCTTTGCCACTACAGGATGGGCGAGGCGCAGAAGGCAAAGGGGATCTGGACCGGCGTGGACGCGGCCGACCCGGAGGTCAAAACCGAGCTGGCCGCGGCGTACCTCTCGGCAGGGCTCGGGGAAAAGGCTTCCGTGTCGATGTGCGAGGAGGCCTTGGCCGCGCTTGCGAAGTCCGGCAGGAAGCCGTCGATGCGGGCCTTGAAGAGCATCGTCGGCGTCTACGCCCGGACCGGGCGGACCGAAAAGGGGCTCGATCTCCTTGTGGCTTCCGACCTCAAGGCTTTCTCGCGCAAGGAAATCCTGGGGAAAGACAAGATCATCCATTTCTACGACCTCGCGCTGCTCGATGCCCTGTCGGCTCTTTACGGGAAGGCAAGCATCGAGTGGCTCGGAAAGGCGGTCGCGGACACAAGGACGAGGGAGGCGGGGGCTTACTTTCTCGAAGAGGCGTACGCCCTGCGGGGGACGGGCGGGGGGTCCCGGGCGGCGGCGGACGCCTCCGGCGCCGCCTCGAAGATGCCGCAATCCTTCAAGGACAGGGTGGCCGTCCGGAAGGCGGCCGAGCGGTACGCGGCGGGGGGCAAAGGCGAGGCGGCGCGGATCTGGGACGATTTTTCCCGGAAGCAGCCGGCCGACCCCGACCTCGTCGCCGAGATCCTCTTCGCCTGCGATCGTGTCGCCGCCGGCTGCCAGGACATCGTCGGCCGCGCGGCGGTCCTTGCCGAGGCGGGGGAGGGGAAGCGGTACCGGGCGCTCCATTTCGCGCTCGGCCGTCACCACCTGGCCCGGAAGGAGTATTCGAAGGCCCTCTTCCATCTCGAGGCGGGGCGGGACAAGGGGAACAAGAACAAGGTCGAATCGAACGACCCCGAACTGCTCGCCGCTCTCGCCGAGGCGTATTACCGGGTCAAGAAATTCTCCGAGGCCCAGGAGATCTATTTCGAGATGAGCAAGAGCGTTCCGGCCGTGCGCCAGATCCAGGAAGCCCTTCAGGGGATCTACTCCCGGGAGCAGAAGAGTCCGGGGGACGTGAGGATTCTATAGGCACCGAATCGTTCCACAGGGAGGAGGACGTCATGAAAAGGGTATCGGTCGTTATCTTGTTCGTTTTCGGCATGACCGCAGCCGCCTCGGTGTGGGCGGCGGACTCCAGGAAGGACGGCCGGCCGAACGGGGGGACCGTAAACTACGGCGAGTATGGCCGTCCGGCGACCCTTGACCCCGTCACCAGCAACGAGATGGTGTCCCTTCGGATCACGGAGCTCGTCTTCAACGGCCTGGTCGGGATCAACGAGAAGCAGGAGATCGTCCCCGAGCTCGCCGAACGCTGGGATGTTTCGAAGGACCGGCGAACGTATGTCTTCTTCCTGCGCAAGGACGTGATCTGGCACGTCCTTCCCGGCGAAGCTCCCAAGCCCTTTACGGCGGACGACGTGGTCTTCACCTACAACGTGATGATGCACCCCAAGACCATCACCCCCTTGAAAGTCCGGTACGAGTTCATCGAGAGCGTGGAGAAGGCCGACGACCACACCGTCCGTTTCACGATCAAGCGGCCGATTCTCAACGCATTGGCCAAGTTCACCTTCAAGATCCTCCCGAAGCACGGTCCGGCCAACCCGGCGTATCTCACGCGGGAAGACCCGTTCGTGCGTCGTCCCATCGGGACCGGGCCGTACAAGCTTGCGTCCGTCTCGGGAGACGGAGAGATCACGCTCGCGGCGAACGACGCCTACTTCAAGGGCCGTCCCCACCTCGACACGATCGTCGCCAAGCCCTTCGCCGACCAGAACATCATGACGCAGGCGCTCATGTTCAACGCCATCGACATGATCGCGCTCGTGAACCCGCGGTACCTGCCCGAGATCCAGGGGGACAAGCGCTTCGTCCTCCAGCCGTACAACGCCCTGTCGTACTCCTTCTTCGGGTACAACCTGCGCAACCCGTTTCTCTCCGACCGGCGCGTCCGGAAGGCGTTCACGTACGCGCTCAACCGCCAGGAGATGCTCGACTCCTTCTTCAACGGACAGGGGACGATCATCTCCGGTCCCTTTGCGCCGGGGAGCTGGGCCTACAACCTCGACGTGGCGCCCCTGCCCTTCGACCCCCCGGCCGCCGCCGCGCTTCTGAAGGAGGCGGGCTTTTCGCCGGGGCCGGACGGGTTTTTGCAAAAGGCCGGGAAAAAGCTCGCCTTGACGCTCAAGGTTCCGATCGAGAAGGAGAGCGAGGCCGTCAAGCGCGTCGTGCTCGCCTTCCGGAACTACCTCAAGAACGTGGGCGTCGACATCAAGGTGGAATTCGAGGAGTGGCAGGCGTGGAAGGGGGACGTCTTCTTCGAGCACGATTTCGACATCTTCTTCGCCACCTGGGTCTTCGACGATTCGGCGGATATCTCGTCCCTGTTCCTCACCGCCGAGATCGGCCCCTGGAAGAACAACTTCGGCGGGTACTCGAACCCGGAAGTGGACAGCCTCCTCATGGAGGGGAAGCTGACCCTGGACCACGAGAAGCGCCGGACGCTCAACCGGAAGCTTCACGCGGTCCTCGCCGAGGAGACCCCGTACACCTTCCTCTGGACGCTGACGAACTACACGGCGTACCACAGGAAGATCCGGCACGTGGCCATCCACCCGTACAAGTTCTTCTCGTACGCGGACGAGTGGTTCATTGAGCCTTAAAGGCGTCAAGCCGGTCGCCCGGGTCCTGGCCCGGGAGGTCGCCGTGACCGCGCTCCTCCTCCTGGGGGTGAGCGTGGTCGTCTTCTGCATCCTGTACCTGGCGCCGGGCGACCCGTTCAGCCTCCTGCTCGAAGGGCAGATGTCCGCGGGCGCCCCCGGGCAGGACGTCCGCGAAGCGATGGGGGCGCCGAACGCGTGGCACGCCCGGTATCTCTCGTGGCTCGCGGGGATGCTCCGGGGGAACTTCGGCGCCTCCATCCGCACGGGCCTGCCCGTTCTCGAAGAGATCTCCCGGGTGGGCCTCAACACGCTCCTCCTCACCCTGGGATCCATGGCCGTCACGCTCCTGGTCGCCGTCCCCATCGCCCTGTACGCCGCGGTGCGGGGCGTGAACCGTGTCTCCTTTCCGCTGACGATGGCCGCGTACGTGGTGTCCTCCCTCCCCGTCTTCTGGTTCGGATACGTCGTGATCTATCTCTTCCTGCACACGTTCGGGCTTTTCCCTCTGGCGTTCGGGGGTTCACAGGGCACGAACCGCCTCTACCTTCTTCTGCCCATCGTCGTTCTGGGCCTGGGCAACGGAACGCTCAGCGAGGTCATCCGCCACCTCCGGGAGGAGATGGGGCGCGTCCTGTCCGAGGATTACGTCCGGACCGCGCGCGCCAAGGGGGCCTCGGTCTGGAAACACGCGTTCAAGGAGGGCTTTCTGATTCCGGTCACGGAGATCGTGGCGTCGAAGATCCCATTCATCCTCGGCGGGGCGGTGATCGTCGAGCAGGTGTTCAACTGGCCCGGGATGGGAAGGATGGCCTGGCAGGCGGCCCAGGACCGGGACTTTCCCGTCATCATGGGGATCGCGGTTCTCGCGGCCGTCTTCGTGCGTGCGGGAAACCTCCTTCAACGGTTCGTCTACATCGCGGTCAACCCCGGGGCGTCGCGGGAAACGATCGGGAGGCGCGTCGCTTGAGGAAGCGATACGTCGAGGCGCCGGGGAGGACCGACGAGGCGTCCGGCCTCCGCTTTTTCCGGAAATCTGAGGCCGTCGATCTCTTCTTTGTCGGTTACGGACTGCTGATCGTCGTCCTCGTGGCGGTCTCCTACGCCGCCGGGGTATTCCGGCTGCTGCCGCACGACCCCGAGGCGGTGAACCTCGACCTGATGCTCGCCCCGCCGGGGACGGCCGGCCACCTCCTGGGGACCGATTTCATGGGGCGGGACCTCCTCGCGCGGCTGATCCTGGGGATCCAGGCCTACTTCCTTCCGGGTCTGTTGGCCATCGCCGTCGCGACCGTGCCCGGCCTAGCCCTGGGCGTGCTGGCGGGATACGGGGCGGGGCGGGCCGATCGGGTCATCACCTGGTTTTCCAACCTCGTGGACTCGTTCCCGCGTCTGGTGCTCATCCTCCTGGTCATCGCCGCGTTCAAGCCGGACATCTATTTCATCATGGTCGTCGTAGGGCTTACGAACGTCCCGGCGACCGTTTCGCTCGTCAAGGTCAAGATCCGGTTCTTGAGGGAGAAGAATTTCATCGAGGCGGCCGAAGGACTGGGTCTGCCGCGGCGCACCATCGTCCTCAAGCACATCCTGTGGCACCATTGCCGGGCGTCGCTCATCATCCGGGCGACGCTGGGCATGGGCGAGGCCATCCTCATGGAAACGAGCTTGAGCTACCTGGGATTCGGCGTCCAGGAGCCGACGCCCTCGTGGGGGAACATGGTCCAGTCGGGTGCGAACTACTTCCTCCAGGGAAACTTCTGGCCGTCCACCGTTCCGGCGCTGGCCATCCTTCTCGCCATCCTGGGGTTCCATCTCCTCGGGGACGGGCTCAACAACCTGCTCGAGCGGAAGGCGGTCTATTGAGCGTCTCGCCCCTCCTGAAAATCGAAAACCTGAAGACGTATTTCTATTCCAAAGGCCGCCAGGCCTTCATCCGTTCGGTGGACGGCGTGAGCTTCGAGATCCGGAGGGGAGAGACGCTCGGCGTCGTGGGGGAGAGCGGGAGCGGGAAAAGCGTCATGGCGCTCTCCGTCATGGGGCTCGTCGGGGCCGCGCCGGGCGTCATCGCCGGCCGGATCGGGCTCAAGACCGACGGCGTCCAGAAGAACCTGCTCCAGGACCTTGACGACTACGTCGAGCGCGTCGAAGCGGACGACAGGGTCGTGGAGGTACGCAAGGACGTCGTCGGGTGGCAGAAGAACGTCGAGCGCCTGATGGCCATGGTCCGCGGCAAGACGGTCGCGATGATCTTCCAGAATCCGAAGTCGTCGCTGAATCCGTTCCTCTCCGTGGGACGGCAGATCACGGAGGCGATCCGGCTTCACACGCCCTGCAAGGGCAAGGCGGAAAGCAGGGAGCGCTCTCTCTACTGGCTCGAAAGGGTCAGGATGGATTCCCCGCGGCTCCGGTATGACAACTATCCCCGGGCGCTTTCGGGGGGGATGTGCCAGCGGGCGATGGTCGCGATGGCGCTCTCCTGCGAGCCGTCGTTCCTGATCGCGGACGAGCCCACGACGGGGCTCGATGCCACCATCCAGTCGAGGATCGCGGACCTGCTCGCCGAACTGAAAGCGGACCTGGGGGTCACGACGATGCTCATCAGCCACGACATCGGCATCATCCGCCGCCTCTCCGACAGCGTCGCCGTGATGTACGGCGGGATGGTGGTCGAGTACGGGCCGGCGGGAAAGGTCATGGCGGCGGGGCCGGAATCCGGCCACCCGTATACCGCGGCGCTTCTGGCATCGGTCCCCGATGAACGGAACATACGGGGGAAGGAGCCCCTCCAGGCGATCCCGGGGGACGTGCCGGATACGATTCATGTTCCGGACGGGTGCCGTTTCTTCGGGCGCTGCGTCCGGGTGACCGCCGCGGTCGAAAAGGAATGCGCGGGGCGGCTCCCCCCCCTGTCGGAAATCACCCCCGGGCACGCGGTCCGCTGCTGGTTATACGGAGAGAGTTGAGAGGCGCGCGATGCCCGGGTCGATCCTGGAAGTAAGCCGTCTGAAGAAATATTTCTCCCAGCGCCGGGGATGGTTCTCGCCGCTTTCGGGAGAAGAGCGCCTCATCCCCGCCGTCGACGACGTGAGCTTCTACATCAAGGAGAAGGAGATCCTGGGGCTCGTGGGGGAATCCGGCTGCGGGAAGACGACCGTGGGACGGGCGATCCTGGGGCTCACTCCGGCCACATCGGGGAGCATCCTCTTCGAGGGGAAGGAGATCACCGCCCTGCCCCCGGAAGAGCTTCGGGCGTTGCGGAGCCGGATGCAGATGATCTTCCAGGATCTCGATGCGGCCTTGAACCCGAAGATGCGCGTCCGGGACATCCTGTCCGAGGCGATCCTGGTGCACCACCGGTTGACGGATGCGGAAGTGGAACGGAAAACCGCCGAGCTCCTCGAACAGGTGAACCTGAAGGCGAGCAAACTCCCGAGTTTCCCCGACGAGCTTTCGGGCGGCGAAAAGCGGAGGGTGGGGATCGCCCGCGCGCTCGCCGTCGGGGCGCGGTTCCTCGTGGCGGACGAGCCGACGAGCGCCCTCGACGTCTCCATCCAGGCCCAGGTCGTCAATCTCCTTCTGGATCTCCAGAAACGTCTCGGCCTGTCCTACCTGTTCATCTCGCACGACCTGCGCGTGGTGGAGCTCCTGAGCCACAAGGTGGCCGTCATGTACCTGGGAAAGATCGTGGAGATCGGGCTGTCGGAGAGCATCGCCCGCGCCCCCCGCCACCCGTACACGCGAATCCTCTGGTCCTCCCTCGTCGAAAAGCAGAGCGGCGAGGCGTTCCGGCATCCCCACGGCTTGGCAGCGGGCAGCTGGGGTGTTTTCGATTTCGAGAGGCCGTCCGCCGGCTGCCGGTTCGCCCCCCGTTGTCCGGTCTTCGAGGCCAAGGGCCGTCCCGCCGTCTGCACGGATCCTTCGTCCGCGCCGCAGCTCGCGGCCGCCGGCGCCGCCCACCAGGTGGCATGCCACTTCCCGCTCCCGTGACCTCGGGATCGAAAAGGAAGGCAAACCCCGTGCAAACAACGGTCATTTTCGGGGTGAAACGGGGGTATTCTTTAGAGTGACTCCGGACGGCTCCATCAGCGTTCCGGTGGACGCATCCAAAGGGACAGGAGAATTCCCCCAAGGAGGAGGACGGCAACAACGTACGGAACCTGATCCGGTGGCGCCTTCGCTGCCTCACCGATCTGTTCGGGGGGCAGGAGGCTGATCAGCAACGGGCCGTTCATGGGAATCACGGCAGCACATCCTCCGGTCCGGATCCTTTCGGACATCCTGCGGGCAGGCCGCGAAATTCCATCCGGTCTTGAATCGCGCCAACGGGAACGGCTCCACCGTCTCGTCGCCTTTGCGCGGGAGCATTCGGTTTTTTACGGGAAGCTGTACTCGGGCCTTCCCTCTGTAATCCACGATTCCCGCATCCTGCCGCCGGTTTCGAAACGGGACCTCATGGCGAATTTCGACGGGTGGGCGACCGATGATGCGGTGCGCCGGGAGACGGCGGAGGCTTTCGTAGCCGACCCGTCCCGGATCGGCCGTTACTACCTGGACCGCTACCTTGCCTTCGCCACCTCGGGCACGACCGGACGGCCCGCAATATTCCTCCACGATCGCAACGCCGTAAACGTCTACCTTGCCTTGACGCTTGCGCGTCGTCTCCCCACGCTGATCGCGTCCGCGTCCATGGCCTCTTTCCTGAGAAACCGGGGCCGGACGGCGACGATCATCGCAACGGGGGGACACTTCACCAGCTCCGTCATCGAGGCCATAGTCCGGTCCCGTTTCCCGGGGTTGTCCGGCCGCAACCGGACGTTCTCCCTCCTGGATCCCCTGCCCGATGTCGTACGCGCGTTGAACGAGTTCCAGCCCGCGGTCATCGGGAGCTATCCCACCGCGTTGGCCGTCCTTGCCGGGGAGCAGGCGGCGTGCCGCCTTCGGATACGGCCGGCCTTGGCGCTGTCCGGGGCGGAGCGGCTTTCTCCCGCCGCCGCGGATCGGATCAAAGCGTCCTTTCTCTGCCCCCTGCACGACACCTATGCCTCCTCGGAATTCATGGGGATCGCATTCGATTGCCGGTACGGCCACCTTCACCTCAACGCCGACTGGGTGATCCTGGAGCCGGTGGACGCCGCGTTCCGTCCCGTTCCGCCGGGGGTACCCTCCCATTCCACCCTTCTGACCAATCTGGCGAACCGGGTCCTGCCGATCATCCGTTATGACCTTGGTGACAGCGTCACGACGCTCCCCACCCGATGCCCATGCGGCAGCCCGCTCCCCCCGATCCGGCCCGAGGGGCGGCGTGACGAAATCCTGTTTCTCGAATCAACGGGTGGGGGGATGAAACCGATTCTTCCCCTGGTGCTGGCGACGGTTGTGGAAGAGACGGAGGGAATCCTGAGTTACCAGGTGATCCGGGCCGGGCCGGGGCGTCTTCGCGTACGCGTCGACGAGGCCCCCGGATATGATCGCACGCGGGTCTGCGATGACCTCCTCCGCCGTCTCCGGGAGTACCTTTCATCCTTGAATCTCGAGTCCGTGGTTGTGGAACTGACCGGGGAAAGGCCGGTTCGCGACCCATCAGGCGGAAAGCTTCGCCAGTTCTACGCCGATCAGTGACTTTTTTTTCATAAGGGGTTTCGCCCAAACGGCGCGAAACGGTTGCCCACTCACCGCCCACGCGATACTCTGGGGACATCCCCGTTCCACCAGAGGTAGAACATGCGGCGACGTGGTCTTCCGGCGGGCATTGCGTTTGTCTTCGTCACCCTCCTTGTGACAGTTCACCACGTTCGGGCGCAGGACGAGCCGTTCCCGATCGCGCTGCGGGTCGGGGAAACGTTCGAGGTATGCACCTCCGGCCAGATCGTCTGCCCGGCGAGGACCCCCCTCTGCGATGACCCGAAGGTCGCCGTTCCGGTCGATATGCCCGGGGGGCTGGGGTTCAGGGGCGTCGGTCCCGGGACGACCCTCTGCTCGGCGGCCTCCGCAGTAGGACCGCGCCGCGTTTTCCGCATCACCGTGCGCTGAAAAGGAGGGCGGGATCCCGCGAACGGTCCTCGTCTGCTATTTCGAGACGTCCACCAGGAGACCGGTTCGCGCCCGGCCTGCCTTCTGGATTTTTTCGAAATCGACCCGGCTCGTCAGGTTTTTCGCTTCCAGCACCTCCAACGCTTCGCCGTACAGATCCCTCCCCACCTCATCGTCGTGAACCTGCAGATAAACACGATCTCCTCTGGCTGTCGCCTTCACGGACTGGTTGACGATGGAAACCGGCGTCCCACGCCTGACCATTCCGAACAGCCGGGCGATATCCTCCTGGTGCAATCTGATGCATCCGTGACTGCTGGCCGTCCCGATACCCCAGGGAGAATTCGTGCCATGAATCAGCAAGGTCCGCTTCGAGAGGCGGAGCGCGTGGCTCCCCATCGGATTGTCCGGGCCGGGAGGGACGACGGCCTGGAGATCGGGCCTTTCCTTCCGGATCGACTCCGGGACATGCCATGCGGGGTTCCTGATTTTTTCGATGACGGTAAACATCCCGACCGGGGTCTCCTTCCCCTGGTCGCCTATTCCGATCGGGAAGGTCGTGACGGGTTGTGAACGATCGTTCGAAAAGACGAAAAGACGCATTTCCGCAATGTTGACGACGATCCCTTCCCGGATCGGCGCGTCCGGAAGAATCCATTGGGTGGGGAGGACGATCCGGCGCCCCGGATCGGGGACAAAAGGATCGACCCCGGGATTGGCGGCGGTAATCGCCCCGAAGCCGATGTCGTATCGCCTGGCGATCTCCGGGAGCGATTCGTCGGCCTTGACCAGGCAGGTCGCCTGCCTGCCGAGGACCGTCCCTTGCAGTTGATACCTGGCCGCGAAAGAAGAAGTCGGTATCGGACAGGACATCAGGGCCGTCAGCCATGCCAAGAAGATTGCACGCTTCCGTCTCATGTCATGAACCATGAACAAGGAGGGGCCGGGTTCGCCTTGGCCCCTCCTCTCCCTTGCGTTGCCCCCTACTTCTTCTGTTGCAGCTTGAACATTTTCTCGGTTTTCGCGGCGGCTTTTTCGGCTTCCCTGGCCGCTTCCTCGGCCTTCCTTGCCGCAGCCTCGGCTTTGCTTGCGTCGCCGCCGGCGCGCGTCGCTTCCGCCTCCGCCTTGTTCGCCATGTCCATGGCATTTTTCGACATGGTCTTTGCTTCCGCGATCTCCGCCCGAGCGGCTTTCGACTCGGCTTTCGACAGCTCGCCCTCCTTCACGGCCTGGTCGAGCTTGCCCTCGACGGCAGTCATCCTGGCCTCGATACGGCCGATGCGATCGGAGAGCGGGTCAACCTGCGTCTTGACATACTCCTTCGTTGCGCAACCGGACGCGAACAGCAAGGCGATCGACGAGATGACAAGCGCTACCTTTTTCATGAGACGACCTCCTGAAATGGAATGGGTTAATGTCCGGAGAAACCCCCGCGCCGGTCTTCCTGCTCCCACCACCTCCTTTCATGTTCGGAGGAGACCACCGACACCGTCCGGTTTCGCTTTCGCGCCCCCGGGATCGCACGAGGAATCGGATTATCCTACATTATTCTAGCGCAATTATCTGAAGAGAGTTTCCATTTTCCTTGGGGATGAAGAGGACCGGGAAGGGGGCGGGGAACGGGGAATGAAGGTCCGCGTGGTCTGCTACGAAGGGTACAGGGCGGAGGAGACCCCCCGGGCGTTCCTGCTCGGGGAGCGCCGCGTCGAGGTGGTACGCGTCCTGGACCGGTGGCGGGGGGAGGATCACGAGTACGTAAAGCTCGACGGCTCCGACGGCGTCCGCTATATCCTCCGGTATGACCGTTCCCGGGACGAGTGGGAGATCC
>ERZ1292630.1836-Hain-H41-02um-R3-1836-length-20284-cov-7_pt1 | contig 20284 bp, 4 predicted proteins | sample MGYA00564408_ERZ1292630 | MGnify/ENA primary metagenome ERZ1292630 (study PRJEB36523, sample SAMEA6512641) | groundwater metagenome | collected 2019-01-08 | study: AquaDiva: Metagenomics assemblies of 32 groundwater samples
CTACCGGAGTGTCGTGATCCACGTCGCTGTTCCAGGGGCACGGAACGACAAGCGTGCCGCCAGCGTGACGGTGCACGCGCATGACAAGATCGCCGTCCGGCGCCGTCGCGTCGCCACGCGTCCATGAAAATCGCGGCGCGCAGGTCGCGGGCAGAGGCAGCGGCCGGGAAGCCGCCGACCGACGGGCGCGCTGCGCGGCCAACGTTGCTGCGACAAAAGCCGACAGCGCCTCCTCGTCTCCGAAGCACCGCAACTCGAGCGACGCCTTGCTGATGTCGCCCGAAAGCGAGGCGACCACGGGAGGGGGGAGCTGCGACACGACGATACGCAGCAGGCAGCGGCGAGGCGTGAACATGATGTACCGAGGTGCCACAAGGGCCCCCTCGCCGGGCCCCCCGGGATCATTTGTAGCTGGATCTCTCTCCGATACTTGGCTTCCTAGTGGCCGGGGAGAATTTCGAGACGGTGGTGAACGCCGTGCCTCTTCGGCAAGCGGTGGGCTCGACGGTGCCACACGGGCAACCGCAGTGCATGCAACATTGGAGACGTCATCCCCGTGAACAGTCACACGCAGGCCATCCGCGGCAAGTCCACGCTGTCCACCGCCTGGATGAAGTTGCCGCAAGACAGACCACGGCAGTAGGAACGGGCCGCTCACGATGACGTTGCGCACGGCTCCGAGACCACGCAACACCACGGACAACTGCAACCGGTCGCACGTCAGCTCCGCAACTTGTAAATCCGCTGGCAACGGCACTGTGACCACCGCCCCGCGAAGCGTGAAATAATGACCGTCCCCGGTGGCTTCAGCACAAGTGACGTCGCTTGTGGATGCGGCCAGAAGGTGACGCTCGGTGGCGTTGCTCGCGGTCGATGACCGCACCGCCATCGCCAGCAGCGCCATCGGAGGTGGCTGTGCGCCGGACGACAGCCACGCCGGCACCGCGAGACTACTCACCTGATCCAACGTCACACACACCGAAACGACGTTTCCTGTGGCTGGCGGCACCGCAAGGATGGGCTCGGCTGCTGACCCATCTCGTCGTACAGGCTGCGCATGACCCGGCGCCGCGCCTGTCATGTCAACTGATAGCGACCACATCACCTCAACATGCCCCAGGGTCGACGTGGCGGTTGGACCCGGGACGTTCGCATGAATGTCGAGCCACCGTGTGCCCGCCGCGATGGGGAGCATGCCATCGGCTTCCTCCGTCACGGCTGTGGGTGCAAGGTCCGCCGCCACGGCTTGGCAAACGGCGGCCTCCATGCTTGCCCACATACTCGTGGCAAACAGACTCAGGTCGCCACCGGTTGCTTCGCGTCCGAGAAAAGCCAGTCCCACGGCAGTCGGGATCCCATTGTCATCTGGGATACCCTCCCAGCTAACATTCGAGAAGGTGCGATAAAGTTGAGAAGGAGCAGCGACGTCAGCATCGTGTTTGCCGGTGACCAACGACACGGTCCCTTCGGGGACCGAGGCCGCGGTATTGGCGCCGCGTTCGGCGGGGCTTGCCGGACAGTTACGGATGACGACGGTAAGTTGCGTGGACGCGCCGCTCGGAACTAGCGACGTCTGCCGGTGCAGGGTGCTGGTCTCCAGTTCCACGGTGGAAACACGAGTTAAAAAACGCAGGTTGACCTCTCGGGGAGTCGATGATGTCCGGGAGGGACGGAGGGGTGAGCGGCCGCTGGTGTACTCATCGCTGCTACGCTCGATGACGATCACCGCGAGGAGCTCGCCCAATGTGGCCCCCGATGGCGCGACGAGCGGGAGCCAAAGCGCTACTTTGGCATACCGCGATCCCGCCGTGGTGGGCGATGGTTGTTCGGGGAACAGCGGTACTACAGGCGGCAGTCTGGCGGAGGCCAACAGCGCGGCCGCTCCATCTGGAGCCGACCTGGTACTTGGCGCGCAGACGTCGATGTACACGCCGCGTCCCTCGTCCGGGGTCGCTTCGAACCATTGCGCGGCTCCAGGGCACAGCCAGCTGTCGCTGGCTGCATCATACCGAACGGCTGCGATTTGTAATGCAGCAACACTCTCCGCATCGCCGGAGCTGTCGATGCGGAGGCGAAGCGTACTCTTGGCGAGCCAGCGACCGCCGAGAGACGCCTCTCGCAGGGCGCCGCTCGTCGTGGCTGCCGGCGGCGTGGCGACCGCGATCATTGTGCCATCTGTTGCTCGTTGGAGTCGGACGTCGCCCGCCGTATGGGACGCGCCGACTACTGGAACGGCTCTGACGGCCACGGCACACACGGTGACCGAAACTTGAGCTCGCCGGGTGCGCGGAGCTTCCTCTGCTACCGGCGCCGTGACAGTGAAAGACGCAGTCGGTGTCGATGAGGGTAGTCCGGTTCGGAGGTTTGATACCCCGCTGGTGGGCAGCTCGCTGCGAGCGCATGTCGAGCACGTCACATGCAGCTGCCCGTCTTCCGTGCCGTCGTCGCGGATGATCGGGGTCCATGACGACACCGTTCCACGTCGTTGGCCACTTGCCGCGACCAGGCTCGCCAGGTTCACGATGCTCGATCCGAGCTCGAGCACTGGCGGCAGGGGCGAGGTGGCGTCCGCAACGGACCGGAGCCGCCGGAGACCGCAGTCGATTCGTATGGATAGGGAGCCACGGGTGACGTGAGGCTCCGGCAGCGAGAGGAACAAGGCCGTCTCGCCCCCATCCAGTTCGAGCCACACGGTGCCGCCCTCGGACGGCTGCGAGGCTCGACGCAGGTGAAACGACTGCGAGAGGCCGTCCTTTTCCTCTGATGGAATCGCTGGCGTTAACCTGAGCACGATCCGGAATATCCCGTCCGCCGCCACGGTGCTGTTGCGTGGGCCACGGCCGTTTCCGATGCAGCGCTGCAACGCGTCGCTGCAGATGCGGCTCGCCACGACGTGCACCACTCGTCGGTGTGCTGACTCATCGACCTTCACAGGGAAGGGGCTGGCGGCCGTTGACGCGATGGATTCGCCACTTCCCGCCGGATGCGAATGTGGCGTCGGAGGAATGGCCTCGCCCACCGTCGCGATCACCGTTAGGAGAAGGTGCGCCGCGTTGGCCGTGTCGCCTGACGTCGGCCGTAGGACAATTTTGTTCTCCCACTCCGTCGCGGCCTCACAGAGCGGCGGCAGCGAGAGAGCGAGCTCTCCCGAGAACATGGGCATCAAACGATGATCGGCGGGCAAGGCGCCGGTTGGGCCCACCGTAGCCGCTGTGTTGGCGACCTCGTACAGAGTGACGACCACCGTGGCCGACGTGGAGAGTGCGAATGCGGCGAGGTTGCCCTCCGCCAGCGCGTGCCCCTGCAGCCAAAATTCGGTGGTCACGAGTGTTGTGGCGAGCGCGTCATCGCCAAGGCCGTCGATCGGGACCACGGTGACGTGAAATTGAACCAGCTTCCCTACTGGCAAAGCACGGCTTGGCCGTCCCTGGAGTGCAGTCAGTGACAAGGACACGGCGCGGGACGCTCTTCGCGCGCCCGTGGTAAGGACCCCCGTTGCCGTCGGCGGCTCCGCTGCGGTCCCGCCGGTGAGTGACGCCGCGCTGCCCACCGTCGCCGTGCGTACCAATCCGCCGCCTCCGCCGCCTCGGCGCTGGCGTGACACGACGGAGGATGCCGTGACCCACTCAAACGATGAGATGGTCAGCGCGCCGTACGGGGAAGACGAGGCGGGGGAGGAATCGGACGCCGGAGTCGATGCGCCGATAGTGGCCACCGTGCCGTCAGGGCAGAGGTTCGTCAGCGGAACGCTCAGCGGCCCACCGTGCTGCATGCCGGTGGCGACGTCGTCAACCAGTATTTTGGCGCTGCCCTGCAAACGCGGCGTGGTGTCTACCGTTCGGCCCGGCTCGTGCGCGGCATCGCTCCACACGAAGAACGACACGGGGATCATCGACAGCGCCTGTTCTGTGTCGGAGGCACCACGCCAACGAGGAACGGTAAATTCGAGTGTTTCGTCGAACAGGGGGTCGAAACTGGAGGGAGTCACGGCCGTGCAGACGCACTGGTCATCCCAGATGGCCTGCACATAGGTGTTCGGTGGAGGTTGGCGCGGTTCCAGCGGAACCAAAGACGACGCCGCCTTGACGTGGATCCGAAAGGACACGGCCACGGTTCGGCCCATCAGAGCGTCCGGCGGTCGATTTCGTTGCTTCCCATCGCTGCCCGCCGGGGAGGTTGCACTCTTTTCGGTCGCTGCGCCTCCTGGTTGCGTCTCGGAGATTTCGGATTTGTTGCGAGTGGAGCGCCTCGTCGATCCCTTCGTTGTTGGCGACGGCGCCGACGGCAGCGACCACCGCATGGCGATTCGGATCTCCCCGAAGGACGCATTGCCGCCGCTGGCGTCGGTAGCGTGAAGCGGACACCAACGGTCGACCACCGCGTCCCCCGTTGCATCTTGCGCCCAGTCACGCAACGCGACGGTGGCGGCACCGCCGATGAACTCGGTCGGCTGAGACACACCCAGGGTTCCCCCCCGCGTCACTTCAGCCAGTAGTTGCACCCGGATGGCGGTTTGCCCTGTCGTCTCGACAACGGACGTGGGCACAACGAACGTTTCGTGAAAGACCGGGTGCACCGAGTCGAGACTTTCGCGGGTGCGGAATGCGGCGTCGCCCATGCCGACGACGACGTAGCACCGCAAGCGGTCCCCTGGACGGAGCCTTCCGACATTGAGGTTTCTTGCTTGCACAACGGAGAGCGTTACGACGTTCGAAAACGTAGCCACGGCCCCGGCGGCATTGCCTGACGGTGCCTCGGTAGCCTCAGGATTGACGCGCAGGACGCGGGGTGGGGAGCTTCGACGCGACACATCGCCGTTCCCCTCTTGGCTACGTGTTGGTGACGCTGTGCGGGTGGCGCTCCCTTCCGCGATGGCAGCAAAATTGTGATACCATTCAATGAACACCAAGGCGCTGCGTGCACTGTCCGGGGAGAGCTGCGTGGTGGCGGCGCGGCCCACCTGGGCAACATCGCCCGCGGCCGCGAGAAGAAACAACCAGGAAGCGCCTTGGGATGTGGGGGGCCACGTGGTCAGCGGCAGGTCGCAGCTTCCCACCAGCTTGTCGGCTGAAGCGTCCAACGAAGGACCCTTCCGGCTGCTATCTGGCTTCGACGCGACGGACCACAGCTCGAGTCGCAGCGTAGTGGTGAACAGCATGTCGCTGGGCAAGCCGTCGTTGGTGTCGTTTGACACTGCCCCATCTCTAAGCCACACGAGTGGCTGGCCATCGACGTCACATTTTGGCGACGCTGCCACGATCACCGGGCATCCAGCAGCATCTCGCGACGCCCCTCCTGATGGGAGCGTCCCCTTGGTCTGCGTAGATCGCCCGTTGTGTGCTGGAGTGAACATCGCCACGGGGGCAACCGTGCGTTCCGTGGTGGGCGTGTCGAACGCCCCGAGGCACCGTCCGCTCTTGGCAAGCAACTTTGCGCGAACGACGAGCGATTCCTGGACAACGACTTCCGGCCCGGGTGCATCGGACTGCGCTGACGACGAAGGCCGTGCGGCAGCGAGTGGTCGACTGAAATATGCTTGCTTGACGTTGACCCGAAGCATGGGGTCGAACGGCAGTCCCCACATGCTCGTGCTAGCGGTGGCGGGGTACACCGCCAACGCCCACGAGAAAGCAACAACGCCCAGGGAATCCACTCGAAGAAGAATAGCTGGGTCGATCGAGGGCGCGGCGGATTTCTTGGTGCTGCCGCTAACATCTCGGAGATCGACGGAAATGACACCCTCGGCTTCAGTGGCGGCGACCTGGCCGCCAAGATCGAACGTCCCCGTGCCAAGGTACTCGCGCACCGCCGGGATCACACCGCGCGCTGGCCGACAAAAGCGCAACGCCACGGCCACGGTGCCATCCCAACCTGAGAGGGCGGAGGGATCGCCGTCGAGCGAAACCGACACATCGGACCATTCGGGAAACACCGCGACGCTGCTTGACCCGCTCGCCGCCCCGGGTGCCCGCGCGTGTCGGTCGGCAGCTCCCTTTTCGCCGGGACGAGTGGACGCCGCGGCCCCTCCGCCTCCCCCTGCCTTCGTCGGCGTGTTCACCGGCGCCGCGTGATACGTCGCGACGGTCAATTCGCGCGTCAATGAATGCCCTTTCACGCCGCCAAGACGAATGGTGGCGACCACCGTGGGCAGATCGCTGACGGCCTTCTCTTGTTTGGCAGCCGGCGCTTGAGAGGCGAGAGGCCCCCACTCGTCAAATGGAATCTCGCTGGTGCGTAGTTGACGAATGGACGACAGCTCTCGAAACGAGGTCATCGTCAGTGTCATGGCCGTCAGTGCCCCTCCGACGACGTCTTTCACGACCGGAACCGGACCGCGGGATCCACCGCGGACGGCATCATCTAGCGTGAGGGTCGCATCCCGCGTCGTCGTTGCCGTCGGGCTTGGCACCGCCTTCGGGGGTGACACGCCCCCATCGTCGAATGACCAACGAAGGTGCAGCGCACCCGGCGAGCGGTTCGCCTGGCTGTGTGTCGCCCCGCCGCCGAGCGGCCCGACCAAAGGAAACCACCCCTCGCCGGCAGGGGTGGACCAAAAGGCACTGGTGGACTTCATGACTACCCGGCCGAGGACGGCAGCGTCCCCGCAGTCACCGACCGCGTCCGCATCGTGATCGATCACGGTCAGCAGCAGCCCCTGCACCGTGCGATCCACGGCGAAGTCGAACACCGCATTCCAAGAGGGATTCGTGGCGTCCTTGGCGATGAGCGTCGCACACTCCTCGCGGTGCGGCAGCAGCGGCAGCAAACCAACGGTGCAGAAGGGTCGCACGGGGCCACCGAGATCCGCGGTGGGCAGTCCCGAAGCCTGTATTACCTCGAGGCGAAGATGCCGAGGCGCTAAGGGGGTCGGATTGGACGGAGCATGGTGGTGCGATGGGTCCCCAGGGCTCGAAGCCAGGTGCGTCGCGGTGCCATGGGCGGACGCGGCCATCTGCGCAGCGACCCCGGCGTCTTGGTACCACACCGTCCTCCACATGACCTTCACGTGGGCGACGACGCCCGCCACCGAGAGGACCGGGATCCATGCGGACGCTTCGGGCTTCACTTCGTGGAAGCACAGCTCGCCATGGCCGACGACGTCGCCCGTGGCTGCCACTACGGGGGCATGTTCAGCGGCGGTCGGCGATAGCAACGGCGGCTTGCTCACGACGAGCCCGAAGAGCACCGCGCGGTTGCGGTGGTCGAGCTGAAACTGGAGTTGGTGACAAAAATCGGCCACGTAGCCCTGGGACGGCACGCCGGCAGGCGTCACCAAGGGGCGGGAGGAAGGTGCCGACACCGAAATTTTCAGTTGTGGCAGCGTCGCCCCTGTCCAGGCGCACTCAGGCAGCTGCAGCAGCACGGACGGGTGGGCCACGACCCGTTGGACAGTGACCGTGATGCTGCACTTCACTTCGAGCGGTGACACAGCCGCGGGGATGGTGTTGGGGGCGCTCCCGGTGTTCGCGAGTCCGGGGGAAAACACGTGGGGAGTCGTCCCTTTCGACAGTCGAAGCTCGGACCATGGTGTGGCTTCTATCATCGGCACCGCGCAGCCCGGGTGATGCGGCGTGACGGTCACGTCCAGTGCGGGTAAAAATCGCAGTGGCGGCTTGCCTGCATCTGTCTTGTTGGTGATCGTCGGTGAAGCAGTCGCCGGTTTGGATGCGCTGAGCACCAGCAGCAGCGGTCTGGTCGCGTCGCACATGGCCTCGAGGTTGACACGGTGCAACTTGCCGAGTTCGCTGCCCGTGGCGCAGTCGCAGAGGGCCACATCGATCAATGCTGAAGGGCCCGTCAAGATGCCGACCACATCGCCAAATCGTTGCGCGACGCACGGCAACACGGTCGGTGGCCCGCCGCCTCGAGGCGCGGCGGCGGCCGTTTTGCGGGTTAATGGCGAACCGGGAGACGCTGCAGCGCTGACGGCGGGGGAACTCGACTCGAGAAGCACGACCGCGGCACCTCCGTAGGGCTCCGGGTCCACGCGCACGAACGTGCCCGCGGCCACGACGTGTGGCGGAAGGCCGACTCCGTTCTGGTCAATGACGGAGCGCAAGTGCAGAATGAAGCCCTTGTAGTCACCACGAGGAAGTGGAGGCGCAGCGGAGGACGGTTTCGCTGTGCTGCCGGACTGTTTGTAGCCGGTGGCAGAGACATCGAGCGGTGTGGCAGGGGGCGTGTCGCGGAGCCACGGCGACGACGCCGAGGCTGCGGCAAAGGAAGGGGACGACGCAGCAGGCTGAAGCAGCGCGGCGTCAGCAGCACCGCGACCGCCGCCGCCGCGCGAGCCATCGACCGTGTCGACCGGCGCAAACACACCGGTGGTCTGCTGGCTCCTGGGAGCGGACGGGCTGCTGAGCGAGGAGTGACTTCCCGTGGACACCAGCGCATTGCCCGACGTGGCGCCCCCGACCAGCGAGCCAGTGATCACGGTCACCGGAGGCCCAGAGGCCCCACCCGCGGAGCTGCTGCCGGAACTCTGCGGGACCATCGCAGGCGGCGGCGTGGAGCGCTTGGAGTCGGTCATGTCGTTCGACGAGACGTGCAGCTTGACGGCGTCGTCATCGTCGAGGCCGGCGCCTGCCGGAACGTATTGTCCAAAGTCCGAACCCGATCCTGTCGGGGCGGTCACCATACCAGAGGGGGTGGCACTCAAATTTTGAGACGCGGGCAAGAGCGCTCCGCTCGTAGGAATTTTCGTTCCGGCGGCCAGTCGCGCCGCTGACGCGTCGTGAGGCGAGCCGGGTGCTGCACCGCCAGCGGCCGGGCTGTTGACTGGGGTGCCCTCCACGCTCGGTGGCACGGATCCCACGACGTTGGCGGGCGGCGTCGCCGTGCCCTTGGTCCCCACAACCGGCGATGATATCGCCAGCGGCCGTGTCGGCGAACTGTGGGGCGACGAGGGCGCAGCGGGCAGTTGGGATGGCGGCGCGAACTGGGGGTGACCCCCCGTGGCGGCCACCCCCACTGCTTCCTGTCTTGCCGGGGGAGGAGGCGCCTTCGGCGACACGGGCTTAGGCACTCTAACGCCTTTGACCGTCACTGTGCCGCTCGTGTCCCCAATCTGAATGACCTGCGTTCCCTTCCGACACAGCGTCGAGAGGTCGACCAAGAGGTCTTTCAGAAAGGTCTCCCCAGTTTTCCCCGCGTCCCAGCATCCAAGTCGAACCAGGAGCGGCGCCGCCGGTGAAATGCCCGGGGCGCATGCGGCGAACAGTGCGGACACGTGCGTGCCGACATCGAGCGTCACAAGCTCGTTCCAAATGGGATTAGGATCATTCCGCTTGACGGGGCACGTTGCCAATGGGACTGGCTCATCCGCTGGAAAGTGCACGCGGATAAATGGGTCCTTGCGCGGATAGCTTTGGCATCGAACGACTGTAAATCGTATCAAACTCTCCCGGAAGGATGCAAGCCGGAAGCCAGTGGAATGTTGACGTTCGTCGCGTCGGGCTGCAACCGGCGGCCCCTTCTGGTCACCGTCTGTTCCTTCAGACGACGAGGTTGACGACGACGCGGATGAGGAGCGGTCCCCACGAGGCGTCGACGATCGCGTGCTGGAGGAGGCCGATCCGGCCCCCTCTGGTGCCCCCTTTCGCACCGGCGAGTTACCCGATGTTGTGGTGGTCATCGTGGCGAGAGGTGGCGTCGCGTGAGACATTGAAAACGGACGGAACGATATTTTCCGCGCGACGAGAGACGTTTCTATACGTGAGGTATGCCTTGAGCCGTCAGGCGAGAGCGGGGATGGGGTGGATCAAAGGGTGTTGGATGAGGAGAGACCTTCCGGAATGGGCAATGAACGCAATGAATCGAGTGCCATCCTTCGCGACGGATCCTGGAGTGTGATCACAAATGTCGACGCTGGCTAGATCACGCCGCGGGGTCTGCTCGATTCAGGTGGAGGGGATTGCGAATGGGGGCATCTGCCGGTTTCTCTAGCAGCGGAACGGTCAGCACAACGTCGGTCATCTCCGTCGGGCCGCGAGCAGCGTCCTCCTTGGCTGGGGACGCTTCGTCACCTGATGCTTGTTTGGCCCCCACGGACCTAAGGCCGCACCGTACGGCCGCCGCCAACCCGAGCTCGGCGACCAACTGGACGTAGAGCAACGTTGACACCGCAGCGCTAAGATAGAACATTGCGGCGTCGAGCTGCGGGTTGACCGCCGTCCAAACCGTGGCCGCCGCGACGGCGCTCAGCGCGATAGCAGACAACTGGTTGACGACGGAGAAGAAGGCATCGACGGGCGACGACAAGGGCCGCACCGCCACAAGGTAGCCAAGCTGCAGCGCCGCGAGGACAACGAGCGCCACGGCGGCCACGCCACACCGGGAATTGCCATTATACCGGGCGCCCGCTACAGCGGCCGACGCGACCGCGACGGCCACGTCAAGCGCCCCGTACACGCGGCAGGACGGTGCCTCTGGTCGCCGCAAGCCGTCGAGCAACGGCGTGAGCACGACCACAAACCGTTGGTGAAGAACCGTCACGGTCGGCGGCTGAGGTTGACTCCCCTCGCTGCTGCTGAGCGGTAGGGGAAGTATCCCCGAAAACTTCAGCGTCACGACGAGAAGCAGCCCACACTGCGTGACGATGCTCGCCAAGGCAGCCCCAGCCCCCGCGCGATCGCTCAGCGTCGCATCGGCGGATGAAAGTACGGATGATGCCAATGCGACGACGTTCGGGCCGTAGTACGACGTGGTGGCGATGTAAAGGGTCTGCAGCACACGGCGGTGCGGCAGCGCCATGGCCAAGGCCAGGGCGAGAAGCTGCGCTGCAAACGTCGAAAATAACGCGGCCGTCGCAGAGGGCTGCCATGACGACCCCCTCGCAAACACGAACGACGCATCGCTGAGGTCAGCTAGGTCGCTCGCGGATGGACAAGCATACAACCGCAGCGTGCGTCCCATGGCCGTGGCCTTGTTGGCCGCCAGTGCGCTCGGCGTAACGATGGCCGCCACCGCCAAGCCAGCTCCGGCGACGTCGCTGGCCACGCGGGCAGTGACCATTGTATCGGACGTCGCTCCGACAAGCAGCGCAATGTCGGACGTCGGTACGCCGGTCGATGGATTCCCCCCGGCGGCCGTCGTACCTCGCGACGTCGAAATCGTCGAGTCACTCACAGGATGAATCGACGTCGCCAGACTTGTGGAGCTACGCTGAGTCGTCGAGGAGGCGATGGTGGTTACCGTATCGTCGGGCATGCTGGAAGCCGGTTTTCCCGAAGCTGTCGGTGGCACCTCAGTAGTGATGGGTGCGTCCTCCTCGTCGACGGTGATGGTCGGCGAAACCGACGGCGACGACGCCGTGTATTGCAAGACCGCTGTTGATGAGGCGGAGGGGGTTGATGCCTCACCAATATCGACGCGGAGTCCCTCGTTGGACGCTGAACAATCCTCCGGCAAGTACCCGACATTCGTGTGCGGTACATCGCTTTCGGGGTAGATGACCACAAAGACATGCGACGACGGTGGCCCGATTGCCAAGACGGGTGGGCACTTGAATTCGAGTGGGCCTGTGGGATCATTTCCCAGACCGACCGCGTCGGAATCACCGCCACTGAAGACGCAATCACGCGCGCCCGGCCACCACGATAAGTCGCACGCCCCGGAAACTGAAAATCCCAAAGTGCTTTTGAGGTGTCTTTCCGTGGCGGAGCCAGCCACCACGCAGGACGCAACGGCGACCCAGTCGCTAGCGGATTGGGTTGGGACGGCGTCCCACTCGACGATGGCGGAGGTTGGGATGTCAATGTCAATCGCATTCGGCGTCAGCGCGGACGTGAAGCCGACCACCGTGCTGGCCCCGCCGGCGCCAGGGGGAAACCGCACGTTCACGAGGACGAAGTCGCCAACGGGCGGTCGCACGCTGGGGTCCTGCCTTTCAAAGGTGAACACTTTGGCGCCCGCGCTGCATGCAAAAGTGCTATTTGCGATGATGATCGTCACGTTTGGACCGATGAATTTTGGAAATGTGATTGCCGTCAAGCGAGCGCTCCCTTCCACAGTGAAGCGGCAATCTACCATCTGCAGAGTCGATGTCGCCATGCGACCGCCCACGTAGCCGAGCATCGCACCGGATGCGCAGTCGGTATTATAGACGACGCTCACGCTGACGAAGCTGTGGACCGCACCGCCGCTCAACTCCGCGTTGTGGAACAAGAGGGGCGGGTTGCAGCTCCCGACGCCAATGAAGACGCTTTGCAAAAAGAATGAAGTATTGTAAAACGTCGCATCGACCACATTGATCACCGTCGACGTGTACCAGTTGGTCATGGATCCATTCGTGAACGATATGGTGCTGTTCACGAGGGCTGATTGTGGCATGCCAAAAGCCAAAACAGTCGCTGAAATCGCGCAGTCGGTGAAAGATACCGTCGAACCCACAATCTGGGTCGCCACGAACTGAAACGACGTGATCGTGACATTCACGAATGTCCATGTCGCTGCCGCAAGGACCGCTCTTCCACCGCGGACTGCGACATCGCCGAGTCGTATGTTGCGAGCGGTCAACTCTATCGGCGGCGACGTGCCTTCAACATAGAAGCTTACGGGGAACTCACGATCCAGCAGCAGGGCGTCCAACACCACAGAACTGTTCGTGCAAACGATCACCCGGCTGCCGGAAAAGGCGTTATTGGCAAATCGCCACCGCTGGTTGCTCACGATCGCGGACACCGCCGTGGCGGTCCATCCCGAGGTGCTATTCGTGACGCTCCACGCGGCATCGTCGCCGGGGAATGTGTTGGGCAGATTGATGCTCGTCATAGTGCCCCCGCGCAAAATTCCGCCAAAGACACAACCGGCAATGACGAGCGACGCGTTATCCCGCAGCGCCGCCGAGAAGTAGTCGATAAGCGCGCCTGTAGCGCATCCCGTGTTATAGAAAATGGAGGTGTTCACGAATTCGTGGCGAGACGCCCCTCCAATGACAGAACTGCGCAGATCGATCACGGATGGGATGCAGCCGCCGACATGAAACGTGGCGTTGACGACGGAAAAGATGGAGTCGGTGAACCTCGCATTGCGGAACACGGCCATGTCGTACCCCCGGAAAACGGACGCGACGAGGCGGAGCTGGCTCGAGATGATCGGTCCCGTGACCAGGAGTCCACGCAGCAGCCCGGGAATGAACTCGACGTTCGTGAAGGCGACCGAGCTGTTGACGATTGGGGCCGAAAGTCGAAGATTGTCAACGGTCGAATTAACGACGAACCAGGACGCGTTGACGAGACCAACGGCCCCCACGATGGTCACGTCGATGTGCTCAAGCATTCGGAGGCAAACCCGTTGGGGTATTCGCGAACCGGCGATCGTCAATATCATCGGCCCGTGTGTGGCGAAGAACGCGTCAAGCGACGCGGAGGAGGCGCCGTCCTCCTCGAACGCGAGCGAAACCGCCACCGGGCGTTGCCCCAACGGGATGAAAGTGTTATCACGGTAGGACCATTGATATGCTTCTACAATGGTCGCCTGCAATGCCGTTGCGACCCAGGCGAACGTGCAGCCGGTGACGCTCCATTGGGTCATCACTGGCAACTCAATGGCAGTCGTCGATGCCGACGAGGCACCATATCCGTCGAAGGTGTTGTTGAGGAAAATAATCATCGCGGATGGCGCGACCTGCGCACGGGAGTAGCTGACGAACGATCCCTGGGCACAGTCTGAATTGTAATGCCACGACACGTTCTCGAAGCGGTGGGTTGCGTCAACGGAGAGAAGTGTGCGCGACATGTCCAAGATCGGCGTCTTGCAGCCGCCCTCGCGGATGTGTACGTTGGCGAATGACAGCCGAGAGTCATCGAGAAATGTCACGTCCGCGAACGACATCATGCCGTACGCCCCGAAGGTGCAATCCTCCATCGCGAAGGATGATCGGTTGAAGAGGCTACCGGTCATCTGAAATGCCCCCGCAACGCCGCCGGCCACGTCGGATCGCACCATGCGAACCGTGCTGCCGTGCATGGTGAGGGCCAGGGCAATCCTGTGCACCTTCCAGCCGTCTAAAACCCACACGGAGGCCGACAAGTCACCCGTCGCGGTGAAGGCAGCCAACTCGACGAGAGCTGGCCAGGCGTCTCCGTCGCCGACTCTCCGAGGAAGCCCAGTACCGACGAGGACGATCGACATGGCCAGTGACGCGCTCACCAGCCAGGGGGCCAACGACGCGTGCGAGTCGAGGTATCGAAGACGGACGACGCCACTCACCGTGTTGTTGACAAACAGCCAGCCGTGGTCGCCCACCGAGGCTGTCAGCGCCGTTGGCCAGTACAGAAAGCGGGTGCTGCTGATGGACCACGCCGCCGTGTCCGCCATCTGCATGGGCATCGAAAGGGACGTGATCTGAGACATCCCGGCTCCGTCGAAGGTACAATTTGCGATGCGGAGGGACGCGCGTGACTGTAGGGACAGACCCATGGCCGATACGAGGTCGCCAGCAAGGCAGTCGCCGGTCAGGAACGCCGAGACGTTGGCTATCGTCACCATCGCGTCGTGGTCGGCGGTCATCGGCGACAGCTGCAGCATCGGAAAGGCGCACCCACGCCACGATGCCGTAACAGAAAGCAGTGACAGTAGCGACGACTTGGTGAGCGTGGTCGATGCGAAGGAAAAGGCAGCTGCGGCGGTCGAATCGTTGACAACAAATGACGCCCCTGTGTCGAGATTTGCGGCGACGCGCAGCAGGCCACCCAGATGGCACTGCTGCAAGAGCACCTGGGACCCGTTGAAGCCGCAGTTGGTCATGGTAACTGCGCCAAGCAGGGCATCTTTCACCGTCATCGAGCACCGCTGCAGGTTCACGCGTGTCATCGTCACCTCAATCGGTTGGACGGTTCGCGCGGCAGTGCTGAGCAGAATGCTCGCCGTGCCATCCCCGATGGTGGCGACGTCCGTCAGCGTCAGCCGTCCGATGCGGCTGGTCCCTGTCACGTGGAAGCGCCGCAGCTGCGGACTGGACGTCAGTGTGATCGACCCGACCTCGGCATCGTCTATCACCAGTTCCTCCACCCCAGCGCAGGTGATGCTCTGTGTCGGCGAGCCCGGTGGGTCGACGTGCATGACCGCCGCGCAGGCGAGCGATTGGGCATGCACCAAGCGATCCTTCTCGGCAAGCAGCATCAGCAGCGTGCACACCCACCACACTGACAGCCGCATCGCGCGACGTGCCCGGAAAAGGTTCACCATCGTCACGTTCGTGCTTCGCTTCACCCGCGGCGCATGGGGAGGGGAGATTCAGGGCAGAGAAGGAGGAGCCCTTGTCTTCGTGTCCTCTCACACAGTGGCTGCTGTTGGCATGGCCTCCCTGCCGTAACACAGTTGGTCACCACAAAGACGACAAAGTGGAAGACTGGAGCGATGCCGTGAAGCGGCCGGAGCAGCGACAGCTTCTAAACGACTGCGATTTCGTGAAACTGAGATAAACAACCGTCACAGGCAGGTCAATGGGAACTATCCCTCACGCCCAAATGGCCACGAAGCAGCCGTAGGCTACGCGACTCCAGAAGAGCGGCTCACCTCCACCCACATGTCGATGATGTAGGCGGCACAAATCGGCGGCAAATCAATCACGCGCTTGGCGTTGGGGAGCAGTGGGTCCTTCGCGAGGGACAGACGAAAAGCGACACCAAAAGCATTGTCTGCGAAGGCGGCCTGCAAACCCTGCTGCTGCGGGTCGGAGTGCGCCTGGCACACATGCAAGATGATTCCTTCTTCATCTGGCGACGACGGCGATAACGTGGAGTCGGCGTTCGTGCCGGGCGCCCCCTTCTGCACGACAAGAGGTAACCCGCCAGTGGTAAGAACGGCTGTGAGCAACGGAAGTCCTCCCACAGTGTCGGTCAGCGACCCAGTGCACCACGCGCCATCTTCTTCGTTGAGATAACAGTCGTCAGCCGCGATTGTTGATGAGTCAGCCTGCTGAACGCGGGGGCCGAGCGCCTCCTCGCCTGCGCCTTTGCACGGTAAAGGACGCCGACTCCACAGCTGCCGGACCCGCACTCGCGTACGCGCGGCGACGTCGAGTCTGCGTTCGGACACCGCTCGGTGCATCACGTTAAAATCCAGCACTCGCAAGGTGGGCTGTTCCCCCCCCTGAAGTAAACGTGACGTGGGGGGCACGCCGCCATCGAACGAAAACAGTGGCCCATTCTGTCTCACTTGCACGCAGCAACGGCCCTTTTCCGCAAGAAGCTCCGCGGAGGGAAAGCTCAGCTCAACGCCACCCCCCCTAAGAATAGCGAGCCACCGCTCCACCCCAGGGAAGCAGGAAAAGGGACCATCAGCGGAGACGTCCGCCGCGGACAAGCGCAGACACCACCCTGGATCCTCCGACGCGACAAGCGGCGTAGCTTCGGCCGCTGGGAGGCGACGCGTGACGGCGCGCTGCGCCACCGTGAAGGGCAGTGCGAACAGCTCCCTAGTCGTCCCCCCGCCATTTTTCCATGGGACGCGTGCCACGCTGCTCAACGGTACGGTCACGTACATCTCGTTCAGGACGACGAGGGACGTCGACGACCTGCAGAAGGGAGAGGAGAGCGATGGGGAGTGGGCAGCCAAAAATGTCGCATCGGGGGCAACGCGCCCGCTGAGATTCAGACAGAGACAGACGCGCCCCTGAGAAGCGCGGTCGCAAAGTGATGTACACGAATACCGGTGAGGGATGGAGAAGGACAAAAAATTGCCTGTCGGGGAGGTGTCAGTAGTAATCCAGATACGAATTGTCCGACGTGGTGCCGCCGCCGCTGTGCTTCAGCTTGTTCCGTTCGGAGCGTTCGCGCTGATCGCGTTGCTCGTGCTCGCGCTTGACCTTCGCCTCGGCCTTTGCCTGCCGCATCAATGTCAGCACTTCCTCGATCGACAGCTCTTCACGGGAGAGGTGAGACGATGCCCGAAGATTCGACGTCGCCTCACGCTCCGTGCGATCGATTGTCGCGAGACAGTGGATATCGAGCACGCTTGGCGTGGACTCCTCCACAGCGATGGGCGTCGCCGCGAGGACCTCTTCACCCACAGGCGGCGCCGTCTCCGTGAGTGCATTCACGTTCTCGGGATCTTCCGTTTTGGCATCCGTCGGCTCTGGCATTCCGCCCTGAGGCGAAGAGGGCGTCGCGTCCCTGGGCCTGGCGGGCTGAGATGACGCCGACGCGGGCCGTTTGGGACGACTCGATGCCTCGATCTCCTCAGCGGTTGCCGCTTCGAACTCTCCGTATAAAAATAGCTGAGCCGGTAGGGATCCCTTCGAGCCGCGTGCGATGCGGTCTTCGACCTCCCGAATGAGAAAGCCGGACCGCTCAACGGCAGCCTGCGCCGCCTGCGCCATGTCGGCGAGGACCCGAGAGCGAGGGTCGAATGTCTGCACCGCAAGGTCGCTGTCCATTCCCAGATGCCGCGCGATGCGCAGTTGGCCCTCCTGTCGAGTGGACAGCCGTCCGGCGTAGTCTTGCGCGACATGGAGGAATTGCCCCAGGGACTCGAGAAGGGTTCGGCATTCCTCGATGCGAAGGTCTCGCAGCTCAGCTCGGTGATCTCGCTGTTGTATCGCACGCACAAGGGTTCGTTCATAGTCGCGAGCGAGGTTGGCGCACTCCACGTGGATGGTGGCAGCCCGTCGCGCCTTGAGCAGCACCTGCATGTACTCCCTCATCAGGCGTTGGCGCTGCACCGTCGTGCGTTGCCACTGAGAAAAGGCCTCTGAGTCCGACATCCGTTCGCGCACGATATCGCGGCGCTTGTTGGCCAGCGTCCTCGCTTGCTCTAGCTTGGCAGCGATGTCATTCCATAACGCGCCTTCGTCGACGTCCAGCTGCGAAAGAGTGGCGCGACCGCTGCGCTGTCGAGCGAGGTACTGGTCCTGCTGCCGCATCAGCTGGTCATCCAGAGCTGTTTTCGCCGCGTCGATGGAACCAACGTCGGCGACGATAGAGTCGAATCGCACCTTGGCAACGGATTGAAACTTGTCCAATACGGATCCACAGACTGACAATCGTCGCGCCTGTCCATCAATGAAAGATTCAACCGCTGCCGCGTAGACACTTTCGAGCAAGTCGCAGCGAGAAGCCCGTTGCTGTACCGCGAGGTCCAAGCATTCAACTTCGTGCCGTTCAAGCCCCTCGCAATCTACCAGATTCTGTGCTGCTGTTGACGTCGGCCTGGCAACTGGGGAGCTGCCACTTTCCTTTTGGTCCGTTGATGCAACGCCCTCGACGGCGGCGAGCAGCTCTTTGCGTTTCGTATCGTCCGTCCGTGCCTCGTTTCCGAGACGTTCCAGGATAGGCGTTCCGCTCGCGAGCGACGCGCGTGCCGGCGCGAGTGGTTCGGCCGTGCTCAACTCGAACAGCGATATCAGAGCGTCAACGATCGTGAGGTCACCGTCACCCACGCTGTCGAGAGCTTCCAGCTGCCTGCGTCTGGCTGTCAGCCTCGCCATCCGAGCGGCGATACCGGCGGCTCCGTCACGGGGATCGGCAAGGCGGTCGCTGCTCGCGAGTGGCCGTGGGGTCGCCAGATCGGCGAGCGCGTACCTCACGGTCTCCGGATCGATTTGTGGCATGTCGTTGATCTCCGTGGCGTGACGAGGCGGCATGGCCAGCTGCACGATGTTGGCGTTCACAAGGTCATCAATCACAGCCTCCGTGTGCGGCGCGACACACGAGAAGTTATCCTCGTACTGCGTCAAAGCCGCTCGCGTGGCCCCTGTGAGCGAGCCGCGGGTGCGCAGGATAGACTTGTCAATCGTGTCGATGGCGACAGCAACAGCCCGGTCGGCCCATGCGGATAACGCTTGTTCCGCGGCCACACGCAACTCGGCGTTGAGAGCTCCGTGCTGTTGGCTGTGAAACTCACGTTCCACGGCGTTGAAGGGCTGCCCTAGCTTTGACGTGGCCGCGGGAACGGTAGCCGCTGGCGCTGGCGAGGGGCTGTCGGCGGCTGGCGACTGGTCGCGGCGGGCGCGGAGTGGGGTGACGGCGTGCGCGTGTTTTTGCTGCGCGGCTTGCTGCCGTCGCGCGCTGTGGTAGCCCCCGGCAGCCACCGGGGGAATGGGGTGATAGTGGACCCCGGCGACGGTCGTCGCCCGCTGCTCGCTCAGCATGTCCGCGAGACTGCGCTCTTCGCCGTTCAGTGCGCTTTGCGATGGCATCATGAGTCTCTCCGATTCGGCAATACAAAACGCACAGATAAAGAAACGAGGGGGTCAAATAACAACGGTGCTGGGCGCTGTGCATTTACCAACACGGGACGGTATCGTCGCGTGTCCAACCGAAGTAGGACAAGGCGGATGGGACAACGACGTGCGCGGAAAAACGGTTCGATCGGTCAGTCCGAATGATGGGATACAACGCCGGGAGGGGGCTTCCGCCTCCATCATTCGACACACATGGCGCACACACACACAGGACACTCGCACGGACGTACCAACCGCGCGAAAAGAATGAGCTCCGCATGGAGTAACATCGCTCCAAAAATATCACGCCGTGTTGCTGGCTCGAATCTCCTCCTGTTCCGATGCATTCTGCTGCGCGCGGAAACTTGCCCGACGCACCGCACCGGGGCTCGCGACGCCGCCCGACTCGGCGGATCCCACCGGCGTTCCCTGTGCCTTCTTCATCACCACGAGGAACTCCTGCTCGTCGATCGTGCCGTCGCCATTGTCATCGACTTGCGCGATGATGTCTTTCACCTCCGCCTCCGTCGTGGTGATGCCCATGTACAGGAACATCTGATGCAGCTCGTTGGCGTCGATGGTTCCGGAACCGTCCTTATCGAAGCATTTAAACATCTGCACCAGCCGAGCGTCGGTGTCAACCTCGTCGCTCTCCTCCGGTAACGTCTCGATGTCCGCCATCGTCATCTGCTTCACCTCGGACCAGAAGGCATTGTCGACGACGGTCTCGGCGAGAAGGTCCTTCTCAGCGTCCGTTTCCAGGCTAGCCCACTCGGTCCTCAAGCACTGCTCTTTGAGATGGGCCGAGCTAAGCTTGCGCACGAGGCCCACCGCCTTCGTGAGGCGGGGATCCTCCACTTCGGCCGCCGACGCTGCGACTTCGGAAGGCATGGGTGTGGTTGTTCTAGGCCCAGGAATCGTGCTCGTCGCCGAAGTCATCCACTCACAACGGTCGGTCCTTCCCTTCGATCGGTCGCGACGGGAAGAAAAGCAGACGAAAGGACTACCGATTCGCAATGATGGGAAAAGGGTACTCAAACAGCATAGGAACGGGGTTTTTTTCAACGCGCGCACCAATGATTGCGGCGTGGATCGTTTATGAATAACCGACGAAGTGGG
>ERZ1292630.680-Hain-H41-02um-R3-680-length-34498-cov-30_pt2 | contig 20284 bp, 15 predicted proteins | sample MGYA00564408_ERZ1292630 | MGnify/ENA primary metagenome ERZ1292630 (study PRJEB36523, sample SAMEA6512641) | groundwater metagenome | collected 2019-01-08 | study: AquaDiva: Metagenomics assemblies of 32 groundwater samples
CAGCAATCGATATTGAATGCTTTGTGGACCTTATTAAACCGAGGTGGAAAATTACTTTATGTGACTTGCTCGGTATTTAATGAGGAAAATGCTGCGCAAATTGAAAAATTTCTCAACCGACATGAAGATGCCATGGTGCTATCTTTACCTTTATCACCATTCAGTCTAAGTAATGGACAATTATTGCCAGATAATGGTCACGATGGATTTTTTTATACCTTATTGCAAAAAAAATAGCCAGGATTTATGCCGGGTGCAATGGTTGCTTTGGGGAGCAATCATTGCTTTGTTATTCAGTATCTTGTCGACAAGCGTGTCGCATGCTGGAAGTATACATATCAAGTCTGTGGAAGTGGCTGCTGTGAACCAGGGTTATGAAATCAGTGTTGATTCGGAAATCGCATTGAATGCAACATTAGAACGTGCGCTTGAGAAAGGCATCATCTTATATTTTGCAACCAAGCTTACTTTAGAAGATTCACGCTGGTTTTTGGTGAACGATGAAGTTGCGCGTGCTAAGTTACGTGTTGCATTGCGGTACTATGCGCTGACACGGCAATATCAATTGAATTATCTTTCTTCTTCACAAAACTTTAATTCCCTAAAAGAAGCCTTAAAAGCATTAGGACATTTAAAAGGTTACCCTTTAACCATCAAAGATGACTTGAAAGAAAATGTTGAATATATAGCATCACTGCGTATCTGGTTCGATTTGACGCGAATGCCTAAACCGTTTCAGGTGGAGGCATTGGCTTCTAGTCAGTGGGAATTGACGTCAGATCGATTGGAATGGCGTATGAAACTGCCTGTGATCGGGCAACCTATGATTGTCAAGGGACAATAATGAAGTTTGTTATTATTATTGGTGCAGGATTAGGGGCGGTAATGTTATTTTTGCTGGCCACAGCCGGTGCGAATACTGAGTTTTTTGAACGTAGATACCGGCTGCTATTGGAAATAAACATTGCTCTGGTGGTTGTATTCATGGCCATCGTTATGTTCTTGTTGTGGCGATTTCGGCGTCGATTGCAATCAGGAGTTTTTGGTTCACGATTGGCTTTACGGTTGATGTCGATTTTTTCACTGATGGCCATATTGCCGGGCGTATTGGTGTATGCGGTATCGGTACAGTTTCTTGAAAAAAGTATTGAATCCTGGTTCGATGTGAAAGTAGATAGAGCGTTGGAAGGCGGCATAAATTTGGGACATACAATGCTTGAAAATTTGCTGACAGAACTGCAAAAGAAAGCACAAGCGACGGCATTGCTTTTATCAGAATCGAATAGCTCTCCATTATTGATTTTGAACGAATTGTCATTGCAATCGCAAATTGAAGAAGCAACCTTATTTAATCAAGATGGTAAGGTGATTGCATTTTCTAGCGAGAGTAATCGAGCGCTTTTTCCTGAAATGCCCAATGCTGCGGTCATGCGGCATATTCGTATGCAAAAGACCTATAGAGTGGTGGAATCCATTGAAAGCAAAGGGCTGTATTTGCGTGTAGTGACTCCGGTGAATGTATTGAGTCTCACAGAAGACATTCGTATATTGCAACTTTTACAGCCGGTCCCAGTGCAGTTGGCAAACGATGCGGAACAAGTTCAGGCAGGACTCCAGGACTATCAAGAACTTTCTTTGTCGAGACAAGGATTAACAAGGCTGTATAGCGTGACATTGACATTGGCGTTATTGTTATCATTGTTTTCCGCGTTGGCGAGTGCATCGTTGTTGAGTGAGAAACTAAGTGCGCCACTGGGGTTGTTAGCTGAAGGTACGCGCGCTATTGCCCAAGGGGACTATAGTCGTCGTCACCGAGTGGAAAGTACGGATGAGCTTGGTGTGTTGACAGAATCTTTTAATTTGATGACGCAACAGCTTGAAGAAGCACAAGCAGCAGCACAACATCACCAACAACAAGTAGAAAGTGCGCGTGCACATTTAGAGAGTATTCTGGCTAATTTGTCATCGGGTGTGTTGGTGTTTGATGAACAATTGACATTGTCAAAAGCAAATCGCAGTGCAGAGCAAATTTTGCAAGTTCCGATGATTAGCTTGGATGGCGCAATTATTGAAGGTTGCGTAGAGAATGAACCATTGCTGGCAACAGTTATTGCTGAGATCCAGCAGGGCTTTAACTCATTCACTGGCACAGGTGCTTGGCAAAGACAAATTACACATATTGCAGATGGTCGGAATCTAGTACTTTTAATACGTGGCACGCGTTTGCCAAATCTGTCGGGTGGAGGTGTGGTGGTTTTTGATGATATAACGCAATTGCTACAAGTTCAGCGTGCGGTTGCTTGGGGCGAGGTTGCGAGAAGACTTGCGCATGAAATAAAAAATCCACTGACACCGATTCAACTATCGGCTGAACGGGTACAGCATAAGTTAATTGACAAACTGAATGATGCGGATGCGCGAATTCTAAGGCGTTCTACTGAAACGATTGTCAATCAGGTTGAAGCATTGAAAAAAATGGTCAATGAATTCAATCAATATGCGCGTGTGCCTGAGTTAGTACTTCGTCAGCTAGAATTAAATAAGCTAGTACGTGAAGTATTATCGCTTTATGATAGTGGGCATAAAGCTGTCGTTAAACCTGTTCTTGCATCGGATTTGCCAATTATTAATGGAGATCCTGCACAATTACGGCAAGTGTTGCATAATTTGTTGCAGAATGCACAAGATGCTTTGGTCAGCACATCAGATCCTATGATTGAGGTAATAACCGAAAAGACTCAAGAAGGCGTGCAGCTCACTATAATCGATAACGGATGTGGTTTTCCTGATGAAATTAGAGCACGTGTTTTTGAGCCTTATGTAACGACCAAAGCCAAAGGTACCGGATTAGGCTTGCCTATCGTGAAGAAAATTGTAGAAGAACATGGGGGTATTATTCGTGTTGAAAATAATAAGGTGCAAGGTGCAAGAATTTCTATTGTTTTCCCATTCGTAAATGTCGTGTAAAAATAACAGTAGTCGTAGGCATACCACCAAACAAAGTACAAAAGTCAGATAAATAGGTTTTTGATCCTGCTTTTACACTGTAGTGGAATGCGCAGATGGTTTTTCAATGGCATGTTAGGTGTTAAGCTAATCAAGTGAAGGCAAGTTGTTGTAAAGGATTATAAAAAACGTGAATTTGGATTTAATAATGGGGGCTCTAAGCAACAGCAAAGAATTTTAAATAATTGGATCAAAGTTTGAACTAGCCTACTACCTTATTTTTCAATAAGCACAATAGTTAAATATCAACGAGATACGGTTTTTGGATGATTCTAAATGATAACAAACAATACAATACTGGTAGTTGATGATGAAATTGGAATTCGTGAATTATTGTTGGAAATTTTGCGCGATGAAGGTTACCGTGTTGCGTTAGCAGAAAATGCCGAGCAAGCTAGGGTTTGGCGTAATAAAACACGTCCCGATTTGGTGCTGTTGGATATCTGGATGCCTGATACCGATGGGATTACATTGCTCAAAGACTGGGCGAGTAATGGCATGTTAACGATGCCGGTCATTATGATGTCAGGGCACGGTACCATTGATACGGCGGTTGAGGCAACCCGCATTGGAGCATTTGGTTATTTGGAAAAGCCGATTCCCTTACAAAAGCTTTTGAATACGGTCAGTAAGGCACTACGAGGGGGGCAAAATAAACCTCATGCAGTATTTTCTTTGGCAAGTTTGGGAAAAGGTCCATTAATTGCCGATCTTAGAAAAAGAATGGAACAAGTTGTCAGTTTAAAAGCTCCGTTGTTATTAATGGGGGAACCAGGGGTCGGAGTGGAAATATGTGCGCGTTTTATGCATCGCCCTAACACGCCCTGGATAGAACCGGAGACCCTTACTTCATTGGCTGACTCCCCGTTAGATTTGCTGGAACCCGCTCGTGACGGTATTTTATTTCTTAAAGAGATAGGGGAGCTTAATAAACTCGCACAAAAAGGCTTGTTATTACTACTCAGTAAGTTAGAAAAATATAATGTCCGATTGATTTGTGCTACTTCTCAATCATTGGCGGAATTGACAGCGCAAGGAACCTATCATCCAAAATTGTTTGAAATTTTAAGTAATTTGACTATTACAGTTCCTGCTTTAAGAGGGCATCGAGAAGATATTCCTGATCTCGCCAATCAAATCTTACTGCGCTTTGTAGAGTCTGGGGAAGTTTCTTCGGCACTTCAATTCAGCACAGCGGCTTTAAATTGTTTGCGTAATTATGATTGGCCAGGGAATCTTACGCAATTAACCGGTGTTGTGCATTCATTGGCATTAACATGCACGAGTGACGAGATTGCCGCGGATGCAGTGCAGCAAGCAATGGTTTTTCCAGAATCTTCTTCGGTTTCTGTGTTACCTGAAATCCCTCTTGATCTTTCGTTGCGGGAGGCGCGTGATTTATTTGAGAAAAGTTACTTTGAAAGATTAATCGGCCAGGAAAATGGCAACATGACGCGGGTTGCTGATCGTGCTGGTTTGGAGCGTACTCATCTTTATCGCAAAATCAAAATGCTGGGAATTAAATTGCGCGGAAATTAATCGCTGGAGCTCGATAGAATTTTCGTGCTACCGGATTGGTTTTATTTGGAAAATAAGGGATAATAGCAGCTTTGTCATATTTTTGCGCAGAGAGCTTTTTGCAAAAACCGTCATTTCTGTTTACTGAGAATAAATAAAATATATAGGAGTTAGCATCAATGGGTACATTTAAGGATTTTGACGCACCGGTGTTTAGGGATTTGACCAGTGCGATTCGTGCATTGGCAATGGATGCAGTGCAAAAAGCCAATTCTGGGCATCCTGGCATGCCAATGGGGATGGCTGAAATTGCTGAAGTGCTGTGGATGCACCATCTGCGTCATAATCCTAGCAATCCAGAGTGGGTTGATCGTGATCGGTTTGTGCTTTCGAATGGACATGGATCTATGTTGATTTATGCCCTGCTGCATTTGACCGGTTATGATTTACCCATGGATGAGATTAAGAAATTTAGACAATTTCATTCTAAAACCCCAGGTCATCCTGAGTATGGTTATACACCTGGCGTGGAAACCACCACTGGTCCGTTAGGTCAGGGTATTACCAACGCTGTAGGAATGGCATTGGCAGAAAAGGTATTGGCGGCTGAATTTAACCGTCCCGGTTTTGATATCGTTAACCATAACACCTATGTTTTTCTCGGTGATGGGTGCTTGATGGAAGGCATATCGCATGAAGCTTGTTCATTGGCAGGTACGCTGGGGCTTGGAAAGCTTATTTGTTTCTACGACGATAACGGTATTTCGATCGATGGTCATGTAGAAGGTTGGTTTACCGATGACACACCGAAGCGATTTGAATCGTATGGTTGGCATGTTGTTCCTAATGTGAATGGTCATGATCCAGTGGCAATTGAAGCGGCGATTGAAGCAGCCAAGAAAGTAAATGACAAGCCTTCGATGATATGCTGCAAGACAGTGATCGGATTGGGGTCACCCAATATGGCTAATACCCATTCAGTACATGGCGCAGCATTGGGTGATGCCGAAATTGCCGCTACGCGTCCGCATATTGGTTGGCATCACGCTCCTTTTGAAATTCCACAGGAAGTTTATAGCGCGTGGGATGCCAGAGCAAAAGGTCAGAAGCTTGAAACCGAATGGAATTTGAAATTTTCTGAATATACGGAAAAATATTCAGCTGAAGCTGCTGAATTTAATCGCCGCATGTCTGGAGAGCTGCCTGCTAATTGGCGGAAGCATGTCGATGATTTCATTAATCAAATTAATGGCAAAGCGGAAACGATTGCAAGCCGAAAAGCTTCACAAAACGCTATTGAGGGGTTGGCGCCAGTATTACCGGAATTGATCGGAGGTTCTGCAGATTTGGCTGGTTCCAACTTGACCTTGTGGTCAGGTTCTAAAGGCGTGAGTGGTAAAGCCGGTGGAAATTATGTCTATTATGGTGTGCGAGAGTTTGGTATGAGCGCCATCATGAACGGATTGTCACTGCATGGGGGTTTGATTCCTTATGGAGCGACTTTCCTGATGTTTTCTGAGTATGCGCGTAATGCATTGCGCATGGCTGCGTTAATGAAAATTCGTAACTTGTTTGTATTTACACATGACTCAATTGGTTTGGGTGAAGATGGACCGACTCATCAACCGGTAGAGCAAACTGCGACCTTGCGCTACATTCCCAATATGGACGTGTGGCGACCTTGCGATACAGTAGAATCGACCGTTGCTTGGGCGCATGCGATTGAACGTAAAGATGGTCCTTCGACACTTATATTTAGTCGTCAGAATTTGCCCTTTCAGAAACGCGATGCAAACACGATTAAGCTGATCAATAAGGGTGGATACATACTGTCAGAAGCGGCAAATGGTAAGCCACAGGTAATACTCATTGCAACGGGATCAGAGGTTGGTTTGGCAATGAATGCACAAAAATCACTCGGTGAGGAAGGTATTTATGCACGCGTTGTGTCGATGCCTTGCACCAATGTATTTGATCGTCAGGAACTGTCTTACAAGGAAAATGTTCTGCCGAAGGGTGTTAAGCGTGTTGCCGTGGAAGCCGGCGTGACCGATTTCTGGCGTAAATATGTCGGTTTAGATGGTGCGGTGGTAGGTATTGATACTTTTGGCGAATCTGCACCTGCGGATGTGCTTTTTAAACATTTTGGTTTTACGGTTGAGAATATGCTAAAAACAGTGAAAAGCATACTCTGATTTGAACTAATTTAATTAACAATTGAGTGGTTGCTGGCTTATGTCCTACAGCTACAGTAAGTTTCTTATTTAAGGAGTTTTTTATGGCAATTAAGGTTGGTATCAATGGATTTGGACGAATTGGGCGCATGGTTTTTCGTTCTGCGATACAAAATTTTCCAGACATTGAGATCGTTGCGATTAATGATTTGCTCGAGCCAGACTATTTGGCTTATATGTTAAAGCACGATTCAGTGCACGGCCGTTTCCACGGGGATGTTTCTACTGATGGCAATACATTGGTAGTGAATGGTAAAAAAATTAGACTGACGGCCATCAAAGATCCAGCAGAGTTGAAATGGAATGATGTTGGTGCCGAAGTTGTGGTGGAATCAACCGGATTATTCTTGACCAAAGAAACTTGTGAAAAGCATTTGGTCGCAGGTGCTAAAAAAGTCATTATGTCAGCACCTTCAAAAGACGATACGCCGATGTTTGTTTATGGTGTTAACGATAAATCGTACAAAGGCGAAACGATTATTTCTAATGCATCTTGTACAACCAATTGTTTGGCTCCCGTGGCTAAAGTATTAAACGACAAATGGGGCATTAAAAGAGGACTTATGACTACCGTTCATGCTGCTACAGCAACGCAAAAAACGGTTGATGGCCCGTCCAATAAAGACTGGCGAGGTGGTCGAGGTATTCTGGAAAATATTATTCCATCTTCAACTGGTGCGGCAAAAGCTGTCGGTGTTGTTATCCCTGAGCTGAACAAGAAATTGACAGGCATGGCTTTTCGTGTCCCAACATCAGATGTATCTGTCGTAGATTTGACCGTTGAGTTGGAAAAAGATGCTTCTTATGAAGAGATTTGCAAAGAAATGAAAGCAGCTTCAGAAGGCAAAATGAAAGGCGTGTTGGGATATACCGATCAGAAAGTAGTATCAACCGATTTTCGTGGTGACAGCTGCACTTCTATATTTGACGCGGAAGCAGGTATGGCACTCGATAAAAGTTTCGTTAAGGTTGTTGCTTGGTACGACAATGAATGGGGATATTCAACCAAGGTTCTGGAAATGGTCCGCACTGTTGCCAAATAATAATATCTGTCAATAAGGGGAGCGTAATCAAGCTGCAACGATTACGCTAATCTAACTTAATTCGTTAAGACATAAAGGGTAGCGTTTGCTATCCTTTTACTTTGTTAAAGACAATTCAGGAGCTTACCGTGTCTGTTATTAAATTGATTGATCTTGATCTTAAAGGTAAACGAGTATTTATTCGCGCTGATCTGAATGTGCCTGTCAAAGATGGAAAAGTAACATCGGATGCGCGTATTACCGCATCCATGGCAACAATTAATCATTGCCTTAAACAAGGGGCTAAAGTGATGGTAACTTCGCATCTAGGGCGCCCTGAGGAAGGACAATGGAGTGCAGAAAATTCACTCAAGCCTGTGGCGGATAATATTTCCCAGCGACTAAATAAACCAGTGCGTTTAATACGTGATTGGGTGGAAGGTGGATTTGAAGTGGCCGATGGTGAACTCGTGGTTTTAGAGAACTGTCGCATCAATAAAGGCGAAAAGAAAAACGTAGACGAAACGGCTCAAAAATACGCAAAATTGTGTGATGTATTTGTTATGGATGCATTTGGAACAGCGCATCGCGCTGAAGCTTCTACGCATGGAATTGCCAAATATGCACCCATTGCTTGTGCCGGAATTTTACTGACGGAAGAACTGGAGGCTTTGACAAAAGCATTATTGAGCCCTGCTCGCCCAATGGTTGCAATAGTAGGTGGTTCTAAAGTTTCTACTAAGCTTACAGTACTTGAGTCGCTTTCAGAAAAAGTCGATCAACTTGTGGTGGGAGGCGGTATTGCCAATACCTTCTTGAAAGCTACCGGAAAGAATGTAGGAAAATCACTGTGTGAGGATGATCTGGTCTCAACAGCTAAGGTTCTGATGGATAAGATGGCAATGCGTAACGCATCAATTCCTATTGCGGTTGATGTTGTAGTAGGGAAAAAATTTGATGCTAATGAGCCTGCTGTATTGAAAAATGCAGGTGATGTGGCTGATGACGATATGATTTTTGATATTGGGCCCAAAAGTGCGCAAGAATTGGTTGATATTATTATGCGTGCAGGAACTGTGGTTTGGAATGGCCCAGTAGGTGTATTCGAGTTTGATCAATTTGGTGCTGGAACGGAAAAAATTGCCCGAGCCATTGCACAAACAAGTGCATTTACACTCGCGGGTGGTGGTGACACGATTGCTGCTATACAGAAATATGATATCTACGACAAGGTATCGTATATTTCGACCGCAGGTGGTGCGTTTTTGGAATTCTTGGAAGGTAAGAAACTACCAGCAGTGGAAATTTTAGAGCTACGCGCTAGTCAATAAACATAATGATTCGTCGAACAAAAATTGTGGCAACACTGGGTCCCGCATCCAGTAATCCGAAAATATTGGAACGCATGATCCGAGCGGGTGTTGATGTTGTTCGAATCAATTTTTCGCATGGTACACGTGAGCAACACATGGAACTGGTTAAATTAACCCGTACTTTGGCGCGTGCAGCGGGTTGTACTGTCGGTGTCTTGGCTGATTTACAAGGACCGAAAATTCGCATTGGGAGATTTGAAAACGGCAAAATCCGGCTCGAAGTAGGTGATTCCTTTATTCTTGATGCACAGTGCCAATTAGGCAATCAAGAAAGGGTAGGATTGGATTACAAAGAACTTCCAAATGATTTGGAAGCCGGTGCAATTCTCATGCTCGATGATGGACGGATCGTTTTGAGTGTGACATCGGTTAAAGATCATGAGGTTTTTTGTAACGTCGAGCAAGGAGGAATCCTTTCGAATAATAAAGGAATTAATCGCAAGGGCGGCGGATTAGGTGCTCCGGCGCTGACTAATAAAGATTTGGAGGATATTAAAACAGCAGCAGAATTTGGTGCTGACTATTTGGCCGTTTCATTTGTCCGCTCAGGAGAGGACGTGCGTAAAGCTCGTGAGCTGATGGTGGAAGCAGGTGGGCGAAGCTTAATTATGGCGAAAATTGAGCGCTCAGAGGCCATTCTGGCTTTGGATGATATTCTGGAGGCTTCAGATGCCATCATGGTTGCACGTGGAGATTTGGCGGTAGAGGTAGGCGATGCGGCTGTTCCTGCATTGCAAAAAAGAATGATTCGTTCCGCTCGTACCAATAACAAAATCGTTGTTACAGCAACTCAAATGATGGAATCGATGATTTCTAATCCTATTCCAACTCGAGCGGAAGTCTCAGATGTCGCCAATGCAGTATTGGATGGAACTGACGCCGTGATGCTTTCAGCAGAATCTGCTGCGGGTGAATATCCTGTCGAGACTGTTGAAGCAATGGCAAGAGTCTGTCTCGAAGCTGAAAAAGAATATTTGGTGGCAAATGATCGCCGCATGAATGTAATGGACGCTAATCGTGCGACTATTGAAGAAGCTATTGCCCGCGCCACGATGTTTACGGCCAGTGGATTGCAAATTCGTGCCATTGCAGCATTAACGCAAAGTGGAGTGACAGCTTTGTTGATGTCGCGTAGGAGCTCGAAAGTGCCTATTTTTGCATTGAGTCCAAATGAAGAAACGCGTCAAAGAGTGACATTATTTCGAGGGGTTTATCCCGTGGAATTTGGAGCAGGCTTACAAGATCCGGAAATTATTTTGAATCTTGCCGAAGAAGAATTGCTCAGTCGAGGCGTGGTACGGAATGGTGATATTATGGTAATGACAATTGGCGAGCCGGTAGGAAAAGCAGGAGGTACAAATACCATGAAAATCATTAAAGTCGGTGAATATAAGAAAAGACTTGGATTAATGACCGATATTTAATAGGCTGTTGAAAAATGTATTCGAGGCGATCAAGTGCTTATTAGGTGAGTATTTGAACCTGCTTTCTACATCGCAGCGACGACACCAATCTTTTCTCAATAGTCTATTGGAAGTGGGTGTTCGATTTACGAATACATTAAGTGCAAAAACACGATGAAGAATCTTTCTACGGGGCGTGATAAATATCATTGCTGGTGAGTTTTAAATAACAAGTATTTAATTTTATTAGGCAATAATGATTGCCGATAGTGAACATAATTTTATTGAACTATTTTTGTAATAACTTTTTCAAGGAGATTTAAATGGCACTCGTATCATTAAGACAGTTACTGGATCATGCGGCGGAAAATAACTATGGTTTGCCTGCTTTTAATGTAAATAATTTAGAGCAAATTCTAGCAATTATGCAAGCAGCAGATGAATGTAATAGTCCTGTGATTATGCAAGGCTCTGCAGGAGCTAGAAAATACGCGGGTGAAGCATTTTTGCGTCATTTGATTGCAGCTGCTGTTGAAGCTTATCCACATATTCCGATTGTAATGCATCAAGATCACGGTGCTTCTCCTTCAGTATGTGTCAATGCGATTCGCAGCGGATTTTCCAGCGTGATGATGGACGGTTCATTGAAAGAAGATGCCAAAACCCCTTCAAGCTACGATTACAACGTTAAAGTAACTGCTGATGTGGTCAATATCGCGCATTCGGTGGGTGTTTCCGTGGAGGGAGAGCTGGGCTGTTTAGGTTCATTGGAATCCGGTATGGGTGAAGCTGAAGACGGACATGGTGCAGAAGGCGTATTATCACACGATCAATTGTTGACTGATCCTGAGGAAGCTGCTGATTTTGTTAGAAAAACAGGCGTTGATGCCCTGGCGATTGCAATTGGTACCTCGCATGGTGCTTATAAATTTACCCGTAAACCCACGGGAGATATACTGGCTATCAAACGTATTAAAGAAATTCATCAACGTATTCCTAACACACATCTGGTTATGCATGGTTCTAGCTCGGTACCGCAAGAATGGTTGGAAATTATTCGACAATTTGGCGGAGACATGAAAGAAACCTATGGCGTGCCAGTCGAAGAAATTCAGGAAGGCATTAAACATGGCGTGCGTAAAGTCAATATTGATACCGATATTCGTTTGGCCATGACAGGTTCGATTCGTCGCAGTTTAGAAAAAGATAAAAGCAATTTCGATCCGCGTAAATTCCTGAAAGAAGCAACTGCAGCAGCTAAGGATATTTGTAAAGCGCGTTTTGAAGCATTTGGATGTGCCGGTCAAGCAGGAAAAATCAAACCCATTTCACTAGAAAGCATGGCTAACCGTTATGCCAAAGGTGAATTGAACGCGATTATTAAGTAAAGTAATTCTTTTCCGCATTACCCTATAAGCCTATAACCTACACTGTAATTTTGCAGTGTAGGTTATAGGCTTATCACGGAACAACAATATTCCCGCAGTACCAGTGTTAAATTTCCTATTCCTATGTCATCAGTTCATAGCCAAAATCACCACAAAAAGGAAGCAATGCATAATGCCGTAGTATTCTTCAAAACGGGCAGTGCCCTTCCTTTTGAAACCAAGGATGAATCTATTCTCAGAATATTATTTTGCTGAAATGTGAGTGAGTTTGTAATTATTCAAGTATTGCAATATCAATGCGCATGCTCGCCCGGCGGTGGCATGATCTCCCCTTCCCGATTGAGCTGAGTGAGCTGTAATGTCAATGCATCGATGCTTTGCCAACCAAAACCTTCGAACTGAGCAACCCAACGTGCGCGCAAGTAGCCAAAACGATCCGTCATAAACTCTATATGCCCTGGAAACATACCTTTTCCGGATAAATCGGGTACAGTCCTGACGCGGCGGTATAGCCAATAGCTATCCTTGATTTCAGACCAGCCTTCTGTCACTACTGGGAAAGGTACAATGGCTAGAATTTGTTGTAATTCTTCTTCAGATAATGCGCGATTGGGAACAGCCAGAATCTCAGTGTCGAGGTTGCGTATTTCATCGTAAACCGTAGCAAGCTGGTACATGCGTTGCTTCGATTGTGGCCAGGAAAACAATACGAGCAAGACGTTTTTTTGTAACCGAAAATCTTTCAAATTGCCACCAGAACCATTGCTGACCGCGTAATTAAATATCGGTGATCCAATGGTTGGCATTTCTGGAACAATCATGCTGCCCAACAATCGGGCATCGAAGCCTCGTGACAGGGCATGAAGGAAATTGATCAAATCCCATCGATCTTCTTCCGATAAGGTTTCAGCAAAGCTGGGCATTGCCGTTCCGGAAATACCATGCGTTAAATAGTGATATGTATTGCCAACGGTATAACTTGCAGTATGCGGTTCGGTTAGTAAATCCGTAGGATCTTTGACTTTCGGGTCGATAATATTGCCGGTGCCTTTGCCTTGATAGCCGTGACAATTGACACAATTTTCTGCAAACAACTTCATACCATTCGATATCGAAACAGCATCAAACGGCACTGAAGGTTTTAGATAGGTTTCTGGATAAGACTTAAGTGTCATGAGAGGCAGTGCAATTGCTGAGGCGCTGATAACAAGTACGCCAGGAATTACGACGAGCTTCAACTTGCTCCAATGGCTTCTGATACCCAACCAGATTGCACCCAATGCGACCAGAAACAATGCCATACCGAGCCGAATAATTTCCTGCGCTATAGGGTCGTCTGTCGCATTAAATGAAAACCGGAATGGATAGGGCCAGTTTTGCACCATGCTATGCTTTGCGGGAAGGGTGTTCGCTAAGATGGTGGCAATTAATACCAGAAGCAAGGCAAAAATAAATTCGATACGAACCCATTTTTTTAATGAAAAAATACTATGTTGCCTATCCATATCCCTTCCAGTCTTGGTCATGATAGGTAGCCATGTATTTCGAACTTGATAAGCAATCAATAGAATAATTGCCAAAATGCTTAATTTTAAATTAAGCAACCAACCGTAATTGCTGGCCACCAATGTGTGATATAAGCCGGCAACTAATCGATCCGTTACGATCACTCCAGTAACCAGTAATAACAGCATCACGGGCATGGCCAGTTGGGAAAATTTATGCAAATAGCCTGATTTGTCTGTGGTTGTGATTGCATCAGACTGCGTGTTATCGCTGAAAAGGAGTAGCAAAATCGCAGGTAATGCGCCAAACCAAGTACCTGCTAACAAAATGTGCAATGCATAGGGTGCAATGGATACAAATGACATTTCGTCGGCACTTGAGTGACTCATGAATGTTCCTCCGATAATTGGAAGAGAAGCCACAATTGCAACCAAAATATAATGCCAGCGTTCGCGTTTTAGGCGAACAAAATAAAGTGTGATGGCAAGGAGAAGAGCTGCTGACAACGTACGGATTATCCAGATATGTCCGATCTGGGTTTGTTGCACAATATCAAACCACACGTATGGATTCCAGAGATTTTCGGCGACTCCGGTCGCTTCACTGGTTGTGGTGGCCAAAATTCCGGTCAATCCTAATAGTATAATCCCAGCCATCCAGGGAAATTTTCTTTCAATACGTTCGATCCAGCGAGTGCCAGACAGCGACCTGTGTTGCATGGTGATGGCAAAAAACACACAGCAGCCGAATATAATGAGATTGGCTGTCAATTGTGACCAACGAGATAAAGCAGCAATGATTTCAATCATGATTTTGGAACGTTAATGGGTATGGTACGCTTCGCGCAGAAAAATTAATCAATCAACAAGCAATAATTGGACATAAATAAGCTAAATTTTTTAGCTTAGCACAACATAAGCAAAGCATTCTACCGATGTAGCAAGGCACTTCAAGACAAAGACATTTTCTTAATTTAATTGGAAACTCTTAAGCTAGCGCCCATCAATCATTTGATCGCTATAAAAACATTTTTGAGAGGAAAATAATATGCCGACAGTTTTAGTAACCGGAGCCAACCGTGGAATCGGATTGGAATTTGTTCGTCAATATGCTCAAGATGGTTGGCACGTTATCGCGTGTTGCCGTAACCCAAACACTGCAACAAAACTGCAATGCTTGAATGGTCAATTTCCGCAACACTTAAGGGTATATGCACTCAATATGATCGATCATGCGCAAATTGAGCAATTATCTGAGACTTTATCAACTGAAACCATTGATCTGCTGATTAATGACGCTGGTGTTTATTCACCGGAACACGGAGATGCATTCGGTGCAACAGATTATGCAGCTTGGCAGTATGTCTTTCAAGTCAACAGCATGGCTCCTCTTAAAATGGCGGAAGCTTTCATTCAACAGATTGTACGCAGTGAGTTCAAGACGATTGTCGCTATTACCAGCAAGATGGGGAGCATTGCTGATAACCGTGGGGGTGGTAGTTATATTTATCGTGCTAGCAAAGCTGCTGTCAATATGGTCATGAAAAGCTTATCAATTGATTTGGATGCGCAGCAAATTAAGGCAGTTTTATTGCATCCAGGTTGGGTAAAAACCGATATGGGAGGGTACGGCGCACTTATTTCTGTTGAACAAAGTGTTACGGGCATGCGTCATATTATTCGTAATCTAACGTTAAAAGATTCCGGCAAGTTTTATGCATTTGACGGGCAAACTGTACCTTGGTGATTGTTCTATAAATGAAAATGTCAATGAATGAGTATTCACGTACGTTGATGAAGACATTTGGATTGCCATCACACGCTTTGATCTGTGATGGCAAATTTAATTTGAGATGAAGTAAATGTTCTATTGAAGGAATTGCAAAAGAATTTTATTTTACTAACTGTCTAAATGTCTTAATTTCAGGGGGAGAAACCAAATCTGACTTGTCAAAATTAAATAAAAATAACAAGGTGTACATATTGTAAAAAGTATCGGCAAGAAATGGCGAAGAGGATGCCAAAAATTTCCCAGAAGCCGTTTCAAAAATATCGAAATGGAATCTCGAGTAGCCCAATTGACTTTCTGATTTGTAAATTGCTAATTCAGGTGTTGCGATGGGTATAAGGGAAGCCTGAATCGGGGGAATTCCAAAGAATGTGGTCGCAAGCTCGGTTCCTAAAGAGCTGACTACGATGTTGATGCGATGGCTTGCACCTTCATCCGCAGGAATATAGCCATGCATGCCTAGCCAACCTGCTACAATTCCCTTAACAATATCTTTATCAGCACTAACCCCGATCACATCCAATTTGATTTTTGATCCGCGTGGTATTGGAAAAGGCATATCGCGATCTTTAGGTAGACTACGCAATACAGATTCAGTTAATAACAGTTGTTCAGTTGCGGTTCTGAGTGGCGGTATGATTTTTTGCGTTGCCGAGCAAGCTGAAAGAAATGTAGCAATCGCTATACACGAAAAGAGCATCTTGAGTACGGTTTGAGTCATATAAATATTTCCCCATTTTTTATTAATTGGTTTTTCTAGTTAACTCGGAAATTTTGCTAGCCAGAGAAAGCTTGAGCAGTCTACCGCATATAGTAGTTCTATTGAATAGAACGTGTATGTGATAAGGCTACGGAAGAGTAACGCTAATATTAAAGAAAAGATGACAGACTACAAATGAATTGATTAAACTCATGACCATTACATATGCGGGATCGTCGATCGCATAGACTATCAATCGACGTTAAGAATCTCTCAGTAGAAAGAAATGTTTTTCTCCTATAAAAATTAGAGTTTCAGTCAATCATAGTTCGGTGACAAAAAAATCAGCTACTTGGCTGCTATTAGGCTAGGTGGATATCAATAATTTTAAATAAGCTTTCATTCTAACGAGGAGAAATTTTGAGAATCGTATTTTTTGCGAATACTGAATGGTACCTTTACAATTTTCGCCGTTCTCTTGCACTCGCTGTTCGCGACGCGGGTCATGAAGTGATAATGATTTCTCCACCTGGGCCTTATGCTCCAAAATTAGAAGCCCTGGGTTTACGTTGGATTGCTGCTCCGATGGAGCGTCGAAGTCTTAATCCCCTGCGTGAATTGAAGTTTATCAGTTGGTTGCGAAATCTACTGATTGTTGAACAGGTTGATTTGATACATGGGTTTACTATTAAATGTGCGGTTTATGGTGCCATTGCGGCGAGATTTGCGGGCAATCGTGCTTGTGTGAGCGCTGTTACCGGATTAGGATATGTGTTTATTGGCCATGATTTACGTGCTCGAATGCTTCGTCCTATCGTGCAAAATATCATTCGTTTTGCCATGCGTGGAAAGAATGTTCGGTTGATTCTGCAAAACATTGATGATCTGGCTGTGTTTAAACAGGCAAAAATGATTGACCCTTTATATATTCGACTCATTCGAAGCTCGGGGGTAGATTGTTCAAGATTTTCGCAATGTGCTATACGTGCTCAGAATGAACCGCTTCGTATTCTATTAGCTGCCCGCTTGTTATGGGATAAAGGCATTGGAGAGTATGTGGAAGCGGCGAGAATATTAAAGAAGCAAGGACGTACCGTTCATTTCTTATTGGCTGGTTCGCCCGATACTGGTAACCCGAACGCTGTTTCTGAATTATCCGTGAAAGCTTGGGTGAACGAAGGTTTAATCCAGTGGTTAGGTCATATTGATGACATGCCTGCCTTGTTTGCAACGATCCATGCATTTATTTTGCCATCTGCCTATCGAGAGGGCGTGCCTAAATCATTAATTGAAGCAGCTGCATGTGGTCTTGTTTTGGTTACTACTGATGCGCCTGGTTGCCGGGAGGTTGTGACTCATGAAGTTGATGGTTTGTTGATACCGATCAAGAATGCCGATGCTTTAGCAGCAGCTATAGCTCGTATCGATGATGACCTAGACTTGGCAGTAAGGTTAGGAGAGGCTGCAAAAACAAAAGCATTATTGGAATTTGATGAAAAAATAGTTATTCAAAAAACGATGGCGGTTTATGAAGAGCTTTTATAAGGCAGCGTATTATTGACTTAGGAGTTGCTTTTAATTGAGAGTAAGGAAATCATAATCATAACAATCTAACATATGTGCTTGACGATCAGAAGATATCCTCGCGAAATTCCTGTTTTAAGAAAGAGAGATCGTATGTGGCGACGAGCTGATTTAGTTAGTCAATTAACTGATCGATTGAACGTACAAAAGGTCAATGCAAATCCGACGCACAGAAAGTACTCATGCTTTCCGCTGTGTAAAAAAGTATCAATCTACATCACATAAAGGGTTTTGAGGAGGAATTTTCACAAAATAAATTGAGGATTTGAAGTGTTTTCTCATGATTGTTTTTTATTTTGAAAAAATGCATTTGTATGAGAATGACTTGCAGGGTAATATTCATACAAAATAGAGAATATTGATTATGGTTAACTTGGTACAAGTCGGTGTGTTAAAAATTTTGCATAATGTAGCTTTTCTCATCATGCTTGTGCTTGTGATGTTTCTCACGATGACAGCAAAATCGTTACAAGCTAATCCTCTTCATGCATCTATCGTAATTGACGCGGATACCAATCAGGTGTTGCACGAATTACATGCTGATGCCAGTCGCTATCCGGCTTCATTAACTAAAATGATGACACTGTATATTTTATTTGAGGCGCTTGAGCAGCGTAAGTTAAACTTGGATACACCTCTGCATGTATCTAATTATGCAGCTTCAATGCCGCCTACCAACATTAACTTACGCCCAGGTGATTCAATCAACGTCGGCGAAGCTATTACGGCATTGATTGTTCGTTCTGCGAATAATGTTGCGACAGTAGTCGCTGAAGCGATAGCGGGAGACGAAATCAGCTTTGGCCAAATGATGACAGACAAAGCACGCCGAATGGGTATGCATTCAACGACTTTTCGTAATGCCTCAGGGTTGCCTAATAATCAACAAATAACTACAGCGCGTGACATGGCTAAATTATCAGCGCGCTTGATGAAGGATTTTCCGCAGTATTATTATTATTTTTCCACGCCATCTTTCAACTTTAGGGGGGTAACTTACACTAGCCACAATCGTATGGTTAGGAATGTTTACGGTGTAGATGGTTTGAAAACGGGCTTTATACGCGCGTCTGGTTTTAATATAGCAACTTCTGCGAAACGTAATAATCGTCGAGTGATTGTGGTAGTGATGGGGGGGAGAACAGCTGCATTGCGCGATCATCAGGTATCGCAGTTGCTAGAATATAGCTTTAATGGTGGTAATCCAGTGCAATTTGCTATTAATGATGCAATTGCACGCCCAGTCGTTGTTACGGCGAAACGAGCCAGTTATAAACTCCCAGCCTCGGGGGCTAAATTATCTTCAACTGCACTACTTGATAGGAACAAAAAATCCAAATCGAATCGTTCGGGAAAACCGGTTTCTGTGCCTCAACAACCAGCCAGAACTAAGGCTGCAACCCAACAATTGGTGAAAACAGCAGCAAAGGGCGGACTTTGGGAAGTACAAATCGGCTCTTATGCGCAACAGAAAAAAGCTCATGCGCAAGCTAAAGCGGCCAAAAAATGGGTGCCAGGTTCAGTTATCATCTCTGAAATTGCAGTTAGTAATCGAAAATTATATCGTGCTAGGTTGGTTGGTTTGCAGGAAAAGCAAGCTCGCGCGGGTTGCCAAAGCTTATCACGGCAAGGAATGGAGTGCTTGATTGTCAGGCCGCATGGATAAATTGAAGTGCTTTGCTATTTTGTTTTTAGTTAGCATGGGTTAATTAGGGCCGATAAGTCGAGTTCGGATAATTAATCTTATAGCATTGAAGATGGATTTTGATAAAGAGCTCAACGTAAGTGGGTTATTATGCCCTTTGCCTATTTTGCGAACTAAACAGTCGCTATCTGCTATGTCGAGTGGACAATTACTGAAAGTCATAACGACTGATCCTGCTTCGATAATCGATTTTCAAGTATTTTCTGATAATACCGGCAACGAGCTGTTGTCAATTTCAGAAGCGGACAGCACCTTTACTTTTCTTTTAAAGAAAAAATAAGATCTTAAGAATAGCTTTTAAATTCTCATATCAAGAGCAAACTGTATTATTTTGCCCATTTTGCTTTGCTTCGGTTGCTTCAAAAAGACCTCTGCATAACTGGTTTTCTCGACCACAAAGAAATCACAAGTATTTGATTTACATATACTGGCAATGAACAGAAAAGCTCAAAAATATAGTTATGCAGGGGTCTTTGACAGCAAGCCGCTGCTGGATCTGCTCGACAAAGCCAATATCCAGCCGGAGTCCGTGTTCACGCCGATAAGGCGTATAGCAGTCAGAAACATCGCGATGCTCTGAAATCACGCGGTATTAAAAACGGCATTCAGGATAAAGCCGCGAAGAACAACCCGTTGACGCGCCGGCAGTTACAACGCAATAGCCTGATCGCGAAAGTCTAGAGTGCACCTTCGACAGCCAGGCACGTTGGTTCAATGCCAAAATCCTGCGTTACCGTGGTCTGACCAAAGCGCATGCCTGGCATCTGCTTCTGGCGATGGCGTATCACTTGAAAAGACTCCCCAAACTCTTCGCCGATCGCAGAATGATCACGCAGACATAGGGATATTGCCCCATCTCTGCCGGAAATGCCCGGCTTAGAGGGGCTGTTCCAAGCTCGTTTGCGGAAAAATGGCTAAAAATACCCCATTTCATCTCAAATTAATGTGAGGTTATTCTGAAATTAGAAATTTGCGATATTTTGCAAAGGCCCCGAATCATTTTTGGGTTTAATTTTTGGTTTTGGGGCGAAAGCTGGTTGGAAGCTGGCGGCTTGAG
>ERZ1292630.1097-Hain-H41-02um-R3-1097-length-27337-cov-5_pt2 | contig 20283 bp, 23 predicted proteins | sample MGYA00564408_ERZ1292630 | MGnify/ENA primary metagenome ERZ1292630 (study PRJEB36523, sample SAMEA6512641) | groundwater metagenome | collected 2019-01-08 | study: AquaDiva: Metagenomics assemblies of 32 groundwater samples
CGTTTAAAACTGAAATAAAAAGTGCTCCTGATAGGGGCGTCGTATAATGGTAGTACAACGGTCTCCAAAACCGTTTGCGCGGGTTCGATTCCCTCCGCCCCTGCCACGAGCACTTTATAAACCGTTTACTGCAACAAAAAACACCGGCCGTTTCGGCTGGTGTTTTTGTTCTACTGATGTGCTACGCTGAATTGCATTAGGCACCATTAGCTATTTTCGATATGCCAAGAGAAATCATGGATGGGGGAGTTGAAAAGCAGAATTTTGACGCGCAAAAGTATCGCCGACTTGTACAAAAGCTTTACGACGGGGTTCGACAACGGTTTTCCACCCTCACAGCACAACAAATGGAAACGATTGATGGACGGTATATTACTGCGACGCCTCTGAAGGAAATAGCGGAAGCGATTGTCGATGCGAACGCCCAAGAAGGCGATGTGTCGGCTAGCCTGTGGAACGGTGAGTTGGAGTTTGAGGGCTTCAATGTAACTGACCGTGGCGTAATCAGGGTCGATTTCACCGAAGAAGGTCATGCAACGCTGGTGGCTCGCCGAGCAGAAGTGATGCATGGACTTCTCGGAAAACTCGGACTTGACAATGGCTATTCAGAGCTGAAAAAAGAGGAGCGAGACATCTTCCTTGAAGCAAACTTTACCGGTCTACTTTCCGAACTGGCACACGTGCTTTCCAAGCGCGTCAATACACTTGAGGAAGAGCTCAAGGTTTGCAGGGGCGAAAAATAGCAACCAAGCACGCGCACGGCGACACTCGGAAAAACACACATATCTTGGTGGAGAGCTGGCCACAGTCAAAAGTTCCGAACTCGTCCGCCAGCTCCTGCCACGATAGTGTCAGCTACTCCAGTAGCCTGCCACTTACCCTGGCCGGTCACGTCTCTGGTACCGATATGATAACAAATGAGCGCCGTAAGGCGTTCCTTTGTTATCCATGTCGGAAAACCCACGGGCGGAGGCTGTGGTGACGACGAGAAGATGGTTCTCGGCTCGCCGAAGCCCTGGGATGAATGACATCCTCGGGAGCGTCACGCCAACCAAGCGTGATACGCTCCTGTGCATGAAAGTCCGAAGCTTGAACCACTCAACCTACCAACATCAATACCATATCATCTGGAATACGAAGTACCAGTACAAGAACCGTTGGAAGAATCTCGTCAGCATTCAACTGGATCTCTAACCTCGCCCACGAAGCTCTGACATAAGAAATTTCGCTGGGAGACAGTATTTTTGTTAGACTGGGCGGTGTACGTCACATGCGTGAAAATGTGTAGCGGGTATCTGCATGCGTTACGATCCCTTTTCGTTTATAAACCCTACTATGAAAAAATCACTCCTGTTTGTAGGCATAGCCATCCTTGTTCTACTCATGGCAGTTTTCATAATCTGGAAATATGTTTCTTTACCTTCGACCTATAGCGAACAAAGCGACATCGGTGCCAGCGAGACCACGCCATCAGTGACCAAAAACAGTGAACAGTCGCTTGTGCCATTCGAGCATATCGTACGATTAGGTCCGGGTTCGTTGCCGCTTCGGTCTCAGCACGCGGTTACCGAGTGGCAAGGAAGTCCAATCACGGTGTTTACCGATCAGAGCGTCATCTATGTCGCCGAGCAGGACGGCACGCGCCATCAAGTAACAACGCTGGAACGAACATCGGGTGGTCCGACGATTGCCTCAAGCAACGATCGCGCTGTTGTTGCCTGGGTGACCCCGACGGCTATTATGGCTTCGTCAAGTACGGATTTGAAGTCGTGGACGTCGCCGATCATTGTTGGCGTACGTGAAGAAAATGGCGGTCCCATTCCATCAGCTGACTGGACAGGAAGCGAATTTGCTGTCGTTTGGGTTGATGCACCAAAAATAAACGAAACAACGGGCGGAATGGATGGCGTTGGAGCTTTGCGCGTTGCAACAAGCGACGGGATTGGTGCTTGGAAAGTATCAACTATCAATTCCACGACGGCGATTGTCGCTATCGCTGGTTCGACAATTGTTTGGCGTGACGATCGAGGCATATCGGGTAGCCGAGTGGATTCTATTCGCACAGCAAACATCAATGGAAAAGACGAACAAACATTGACGTCTGGATACGACCCCGCGATTGCGGTCGATGGAAATGCGATAGCGATCGGATATCACGTCGGATCTGCGGCGCACCTACTCACGAGTATTGATGGAAAGACATGGAACGATGAAACACTTGATTCGTCGGGAAAGTTTGTCGCACCGCTCGTGTCGGACGAAATATTCGGGGCAGTGTGGGTGGACTACACCGATGCGCAGGCTGCCAAGGATGCTCGAAACAGCGCAGGCCATCGTACAACCGCAGTGTGGGATGGCACAACGTACAAGATGAACGAGGGAAAGACGTATACTTTGCAAGGACAGGGAACCACAATCGCAGGAACCCCTGTTGTGGTCTACCAAGTGGATGGTGAAATTTATCTCAGCTATTGACGTGCCTTCGCACAGCTCCTCAAATTCAAGAGTCTTCCCTACCGTGTAGTACTTTTACTCACCGCGGTATGAAGATCGTACGCGGCCTGACACTCAGCAGTCAGGACTGTGTAATGTTCCTCGAGACAGTCATCCAATGGCACGACCACATCCTCTGGCTTGGTTCCCGGGGGCACTGGTGCAGCTTTCACGCCCTCGCAAACACCACCCGGTTTCGTCGTGTAGAGACATTTATCCTTGACGTCCGCAGACGAGCTGTTCAGCGCTGCGTGGTAGTCTCGGCATTCCTCAGCAACATCCTGGTTGCCAAGAATAGCAGCCTCAACACAGGAATCTTTCGCATATTTGCTGTTCGCACACGGATTTATTGTCTCCACGCCCACGGCACGCCACGATTCAATCTGGGAAGTACACCACGTCATCCATTCGCGTGTTTGGAGTGGTGCACAGTATGTTGCAAGCGTCGATTCGCATTCGAGCCCCGTGTAGGTTGTTGCCGTACTCGAACTATCCTCTAAACTCCCTACCAGTTCTTCGTCGTCTGGAATTTGGTTATCGTTATCATCGTTCTCAACATCCACGGGTTGCTCCGTCGACCGTAAAACATAATACCCCACTACACCCGCCGTGACCCCTATAAACAAACAAGAGACAAGAATCAGAACGATTCGTTTCGTGCTGCCAAGCATAGATGATGTTTAAAATTTATAGTTCGACACACATTCTCCGGGGGGAATTAACCTAGAGTTCCGCCTGGCAGGCTAACTCTTTGGCTCGGGCATCAGCCACCGCTTGAGCATCTGGCATGTAGTCCGCAAGACCCGCTGCGGGGTTCGCTACATCGAGTGCTGCAAAATACGCTCGCTCCTGCGCTTCACCATCCACACCAATCACGAAAATCTCTGCACAAATTCCTGGTGAATCATCGGCGTCCTGCACCAAAATCACTAATTTTCCTTGGTCGTATCCCACCACATGCCACACCGGCCACGCGCCGTCATCGCCGCTGCGAAGACCCGGCGTTTCGCCCTGGCCGTAGGTGGCCCGATACATCCGTTCGTAATCGTAGGTTGTCGCGTTGGCTTTATAGATAGAAAGAAGCGTCTTCTCTTCACCATTGACAGTCATCGGTGCTGTCGTCGCAAAGTATACGATCTGTTCGTCGACAGGATCGTTGACAATGCCAAATTGTATTTCCTGATTGGGTGTGAGATTCGCCAAATAGCCGGTCATCTTCCCTTTCTGTGGCCAGGCGTCGGGCATGACGAAGTCGTTCGTGGTGACATCGACTGCCGTATCGTTCTCCACGACCGTGACCTGACCTTCGTTGTTCGTGTCAGAAGCCTCAGGTTGGTCACTCATGAACCGCACCGTCCCAACGACCCCCACCACAAAAATAACCACGAGGATGAGGTATCCAACGAGGGATGATTTCTTTGCCATAATAAAGTTGAATATTTTTCTTTACTCATCCCCAAACGTCTCACAGAGGACCGTTGAAGGATTCTCGTTCGAAATACCAAGACCGAAGTTGCGGAACGCTGCATATGCCGCTTCCCCATTCTTTGTGAAAAGATATTTTAATCGCATAGACTGGGTATTGATAAAAGTGTAACACGGAAGAGTTGTGCTTTTGTGGGAAACCCCACTATCCTTCCCTCATCCTATGAAATCCGCCATCGAAGCCTTATTAACTGGGACAGGAGTAACGTTCAACGGACCGAATCCTTCTGACATTCGCGTTCTCGACGATCGGCTCTACGCTCGTGTACTCGCCCAAGGATCGCTCGGATTTGGCGAGGCGTACATGGATGGTTGGTGGGAATGCGATGCGATCGATGAGATGATCGCAAAGTTGTTACGAGCGAACGTCGCAAGCAATCTGCGTCCGAGCATAAGTCTCCTCGCTTCGACCATGAAGGCACGATTATGGAACATGCAGAATAAACAGGGTGCGCTCAAAGTGGGGCGAGCGCATTACGATATTGGAAACGATCTGTATCGTGCGATGCTGGGCAAACGTCTCACGTACACCTGCGGATATTGGAAGACGGCACAGACCCTCGATAAGGCACAGGAGGCTAAGCTCGATCTGGTGTGCAAAAAGATTGGTCTGCAGCCGGGTCAACATGTTCTGGACATCGGATGCGGCTGGGGCAGCTTTGCAAAGTTCGCGGCCGAAAAATATGGCGCCCGAGTAACCGGCATCACAATCTCGAAGGAGCAACTCGCGCTTGGTAAAGAATTGTGTGCGGGGTTGCCCGTCGAGTTACGCTTTCAAGATTATCGTGACGTCACCGGACAATTCGATCATATCGTTTCGCTCGGAATGTTTGAACACGTCGGATACAAAAATTACGCCACGTACTTTGCGCACGTGAAACGTCTCCTTAAACCCGGCGGTCTCTTCCTTCTCCATACCATCGGTGGCATACGATCCGTCCTCCGCACCGATCCCTGGATCGAGAAATATATCTTCCCAAATTCGATACTTCCTTCTGTGCAACAGATCACGGCCGCTGCAGAACGCCAACAATTCGTGATGGAGGATTGGCACAATTTCTCTGCCGACTACGACAAAACACTCATGGCCTGGTATGCCAACGTCGAAGCGCACTGGAACGATCTCAAAGGACAGTACAACGGACGTTTCCATCGGATGTGGACGTACTACCTCCTTTCTTGTGCCGGTTCATTCCGCGCCCGCCAAAACCAGCTGTGGCAAATCGTCTTCTCACCAACCGGTGTTCAAGGAGGCTACACCTCGGTTCGCTAAAACGTACAAACAAAAATCCCGGCTTCAAGCGGGGATTTTTGTTTTGTAATTCGGAAGGTGTTTACCAACGACCAGGACCGTTCGGGTTGTAGCCGTTCGCAATTTCGAGACCGTCGTTGTAGCCATCGTTATCCGAATCGGCGTCGAAACGGTTAGACCAGTGGATGGTCATTTCTGCGTAGTCGGTGAGGCCATCACGATCGGAGTCGAGCTTGCCCGATCCGTTCGGGTCGTAGCCGTTGATAACTTCGGTGTAGTCCGGATATCCGTCGCCATCGGTATCGGCACTCATGGGATTGCTGTGCCAGATGGACTCTTCGTCTTCATTGGTCAACCCATCGCCATCAATGTCCATGTTTGCGAGGTTATCCTCGATGCTCGACATCACCAACTCTTCCGATTCACTCATCTCGAACTCTTCGATGCTCACCGCATTCTTCGGTGCCTCAAGGCTCACCGTCTCGTTGAAACTGTTGAAGAGAACGGAAATCTCTACATTGGTGTACGACGTTGCGCTGGATTTCGCATTGATGCGAAGCGTGAACATCACTGGAAGCATCGCTACAGTATCGACCCAAAAGTCGCCACCGATGGTAACGTCTTCAGCAAGCGACGTGCGCATTTCTTTCGATTCACTTTCGGAAATCGTGCCGTTATCAACAAGATAATCGACCAAGCGATCATTATTGATGGTGTAAGCATAGCGAACGGTCATCGTCTTATTGATGACTTCCGCAGATTCTGGCTGATACTCGATAACATCATGTTCAAAGAGATCGTTCATGAATCCCTTGATCTCTTCAGCGCCTTGATCAACGTCGTCTTCGGACGGAACAGGCGTTGCATTGGTTTGCTCCACGAAATACCACTTCTCTCCATTCTCGGAAAGATAGAGGACATCGTCAATCAGCATGACGGATCCTTCGGCTTCGTAAAATGCGCCACTCTCGTCCGTTGACCACATATCGAAATCCACGGCGGTATTGTCGTCAAAGTCTGTAATGACATCAACGTCAACGTGCATTTTTACCGGCTTTTCAAGATGATCGTTGTCAGTTTCAACGTCGATATCAAGATTGAAGTCCACCGACTTGGCGTTGAGGACATTGTCGATAATTTCATCCGAGGGATCACCAATCATCGTTAAGGCGTACGCCGACGGCGCAGACAAGGAAACGACGGCAGCGACAACAAGAACGAAGAGCTTTTTCAACGTTTCTTTCAACATAGTGGCCAATAAAAATTAACCAGCGAGTATAGCAAAAAATTGACCAAACGTCAATAAAATTCGCTAATATAAGCTGGTTTTTCTTCTCAAAACTCGTCTTTTTCCTTTCGATCCACTACGCTGTCCTTATATGGAAAACAAAAAACTCTATCGCAGCGCAACCGACCGAATGTTCACAGGGGTGTGTGGAGGGCTTGCCGAATACTTCGCCGTTGATTCTTCTCTTCTTCGTCTTATCTGGGTTCTCGTCGTCGTCTTTACTGGCTTCGTCCCTGGTGTCCTGGTGTACGTCGTTGCAATTTTCGTCATGCCGGAAAAACCAACGCCAGCCGTGAGCGAGACACCCAGCGCGAGCTAAGCTCGTTATGATCAAAAACTTTCGGGAGCTTAGGAAAAATGACGCAAACATTGCCGGCGGCAAAGGCGCCTCTCTTGGAGAAATGCTCAACAACGGTATCCCTGTTCCCGATGGTTTCGTTCTTCTTGCAACGGTGTTCGAGGAACTTCTCGATACGAATGATCTCGGACAAAAAATCGAGACGATACTTCGCGAGGTACAACGCGAAGACATGACGACGATCGAAAATGCCTCAGAAAACATTCGATCACTTATCGTACACGTCGCGATACCTGCAGAACGAGAACGCGAGATCTTACACGCCTTTCGAAATCTCCGATGCGAATTCGTCGCTGTTCGTTCGAGTGCCACTGCTGAAGATGGCGCCGACCACGCCTGGGCAGGACAACTCGATTCTTTTTTGAATACGGCCGAAGAAACCCTCCTCTCGAACATAAAAAAATGTTTCGCTTCCCTTTTTAGTCCGCGAGCGATTTTTTATCGTCTTGAAAGGAACCTCCAAACAACAAAAGTTTCCGTTGCCGTCGTTGTACAAAAAATGATTCAAAGTGAAGTATCCGGCATCGCCTTCTCCGTTCACCCAGTTACCGAGGATCATCATCACATTCTTATCGAGGCAGGATTCGGTTTGGGTGAGGCGATCGTCTCTGGCCAAATCACTCCAGACTCGTACATTGTCGACAAGGAAGAAAACACTCTCCTCGAGAAGAACATCACAGAGCAGGAACGTGGGATTTTCAAAGAGCATGATCGGAACATTTGGAAGACGGTACCGAAGGAAGAGCAGGAAAAACAGAAACTGACGGATGAGTGCATCCTCGAGCTGGCACGCCTCGTCACCACTATCGAAACTCACTACGGCTTTCCCTGTGATATCGAATGGACTTTCAACAATGGAAAATTCTTCATCGTTCAAAGCCGACCGATCACCACACTTGGAAAACATTAGACTTTCCCCCGTCGAGGAACGCTACAGCTTCTCAAGCCATGTAATCAGTGCCACTTCTTGCATGTGAAGGTGAGGATACTTTCTGCGCTTTTTTTCTTCGGGAGGAACCCAAAGCAAATTTCCCTTCTCGTACAACGAAATAATCTGTGGGTGAACATAACACTTCTTACATATCGCAGCCGTGTTTCCCAATGCTTCTGCCGCTGTCTTGATCGCTTCTTTCGTGATGTGATGCGCTTCTTTTTTCGTTTCAGGAAGAGGATGTTCCCACAAATACGATGCCGCGAGAACGGTGCCGTGCCACGTTCGAAAATCTTTCGCCGTAATCTCTTCGTGCGAAATCGATTTCAGATATTCATTTACATCTTCCGATTTCACATCGTGCGGCTTGTTTCGATCATCGAGATATTCGAACAGTTCATGACCAGGAATATCCTGACATGTTGCAACAATTTTCCGCAACCGTTCATCTTCGAGTGCAACTTCGCGCACAATGCCATGCTTCCCCTTGAAGACGAGTTTCATGTGCGTACCCGTTCCTTTGACGTGACGATTTTGAAGCGTCGTCAATCCGAATGAATCGTTTTCCTTTGCGTACTCGTCGTTCCCAATACGAATGTATTCGGTATCGAGAAGTTTTACGATTGTGGCGAGTACTTTCTCTTTCGGCATGCCGGGCAGTGCAAGATCATGAGTGATACGACGACGAAGACGGGGCAACGCTTGGGCAAACTGGAGCAGTCGATGGAACTTCCCTTCATCACGTTTCGTAATCCAATCAGGATGGTAGATATACTGTTTCCGTTTTCGGGCATCGCGCGCCGTTGCTTGCACATGTCCGTTCATAAATGGACAGATCCACACATCGGTATACGCCGGCGGAATCGCGAGCGATCGAATTCGAGCCAAGACATCTTTGTTGCGAATCTTCTCCCCCTTTTCATCCCGATACACAAAAGACGTCCAGCCTTTTTTGCGCGTGATACCCGGAATATCATCGGTGACGTATTTCAGTTGCATTCTGCAAAGTATACCAGCCGCCTCACCCTATCGGGCACCCAACACGGCGTCGGCTTTCTCCCTATTAATCTCCACTCCCGTCCTTTCGAGGTTACGAAGTGTTATCTTCACCCGACTGACAATACGCTCTGCAGCATAAGAGTCTCCCCCAGCCATCTGTTGCAGTGCCTGTAACACAAACAAATCACCACCGAGTTGAGTCAATTGATGATTGACGGCCTGGTACCGTGCATCGTCGCCCGCGAAATCAGCGCCATGTACATCAACAAGCAATGACTTTACAAGAGGCATACTCCAGGGGATCACTCGAGTAAGATCAGTCGCGAACGTATCCTCACTGGTACTATTACCGTAGATAAATACCGTCGCCTCCTTATGTTGATCGGGAAATCCTGTAGGCGAGCAATCGGCACGAAGATATGCAAGTGTTCCCGCGTAGTTCCCATCGCTCGTCGCGTCGACTTCCACAAACGACGCCGTACAATCGAGTCCTGCAAGACTGAGATCGTTCTCCCCACTACGGATCGTGCGTTCACCGGAAAAAAGCGGTTTTCGTTGTGCTTTCCCATACACCACATCAACAGCATCAGCGACCTCAGCGTTCCATCGTGATTTTTCGTTCAAGGCAATAATAAGATCTAGGCTGCGTTGCACCTCGGCTCCTTCCGGACGACGCTCAACCTCTTCCACACGAATCTCACGATTTTCCATCGGCGCACCGCCTGCCTCCCGTGCAAAAGCTGGAGCGCTTTCGAGTCCAACCAAGGCAGCCGCGACAGGCGCCATTCGACGCATTTTTCCTTCAAAAGACATAGGTACCAGAAAGAAGAGTTCTGGTGACTATTGTAACAGAAAGTCTTCCTCCTCTGGCTTTTTACTCACTCCTCGTCCCCAAGGCCTATCTTCCCCATTTCTCGTACCCCTCGTATGCGCCGAGTTGGGTTTCCCAAATAATGCTGCCGTTGTCGACGTATGTCTGAATCGCTTTGAGTAACGCGCGAAGTGTTTCTTCGTTTTGCGATGTGAGGAGCTTCACAGGAATGTGCATGTTCAAGTGAGCAACGCGGGATCGATCACGAATATCGTCGGCCTTCTTGATTGCTTCGATGACGACGGTATTATCGGCCGCAGTATACGCACACGCCGGAAAACAGCTTTCTCGTCCTTCATCAAGACTCGCCAACTCGCCGAGCTCTCCACCCATCACCACGATGAGCGGATCAGTATCGGAAACTAAATCTTTCGCATCTTTAAGCGCGAGCGGATAGATATTGTCTTCAAAATCTGGAGGAACGCCTTCGTGATATCCCTGTTCGTAAATGTAGGCATCGGTCCATCCCGGTGCACGTGCGCTTTCGGGCATCGAAAGATAGGCAATGCCCGTCACCCCATCTTTAAAGGCGTACCCCGCATTATGAGCAGCAATCACCCAATCGCCAGTGCCGATCGCGCCGGAGATGCTCTGATTATCTTCTGCACCAACAAGGTCGTCGATAACTGCTTTTAACTTCTTCGCCTCACTCGTGAGTTCTTCGGTATCCATCGGATTGCGACCAGTAGGATCGTATCCAAAGTCGGCGTGAGACCCCACACCGTGGCCTTTATCAACAATTTCTTTCAAAATTGGAACCCCCCACTTGGTATTTGCGATTGCAAAAGGTTCCTCGGACTCGATGGTCAGCTTTGCTCCATACTCATCGAAAAGATCCATGGCCCATCGAATGTCTGCCACATGTTTTTGAAAAATCTGCTCTCGTTCGTCGTCTTTAAAAATGCTCTCCATGTGCGTCATCGTCGTGATGTAAAGAGGAGCGTCTCCTTCGTGAGTAGAGGAAGAAATAGCAGAATCTGAGAGTGTCTCGCTCTCTTGAGCGTTCGATACATCTGGAACGGCCGTTGAGGTGTTCAACGTCACGAGGTACGCCGTGAGACCAGCAGCCACGCCCACAATCACTGATCCAACGATGACAAGAATCTGATTCCTTATTTCTTTGGTCATACTACTGCTCAAGAAGATTCAAAACGTCCTTACTGTTGACTGCAGTATACAGCTCTGGATGATTCTTCACGTAGTCCAGCATCGCCTCGTACCGATCCCACTGTTGTTTTTCGTCCGCAGCAGACTTATTGGCTTCCGACGTCGTCCACAATGAAAGATCGTACGGAGAATTGAGCGGATCGGTGCCTTTGGCATCGGGAGCGTAGTAAATCCCCGCCCAGTTCGTTCCTGAACTAAAGAAGTTATTGTCGTGCCATTTCAAATTTACAAACGCAGGACGTTGCGTGACGCCCTCAAGGTGATACGTGAGCATGTTGCCCGCGTCGATCACCCCACTCGGATTATAAACTTTCACCTCGACATCTTCCGGTCGTAAATATAATCCATTTGTCATCTCACCGAACGCCGATGTCACTTTATGACGCAACGTAAATCGTGCACCCATTTCTTTGTAGATATTCGCTAACGCTTTCGTGATATCACCGGGACCCGCAGATTGTGTGACGACGTACGGTGCATATCCCATCACGTCTTTCAAATGCTGATATCCTCCGGCTTCCTCTGTTGTTTTTCCGGTGACGAGATCAACGCGGTGCGTTTCATATTCGTAGAGCGCCTCCTCGAGAGCCTCCCCCGTCAATCCCGCGAACCATTCTTCGTGAAAGTCGGAGTAGTACGGTGTGGGTGGACGAAGATGGTACGAAACAGCCACCTGCGGACTCGTCTTGAGTCGCTCGATAAGTTCTGGAGCATCTTCTTCGTAAATCTGTACCATGGCATCTGTCAGGTACATGTCGACCGGCATATCGTACGCTTCGTGCAGATCGATAAGATGATGAAGTGTTGCGATGCTTTTTTCCGGCTGTGAAAAATCGTGAACGTTAATGACGAATGAGGTGTAGATTGTTTTTTGAAGTGTCGGCGGTTCGCCTGTCGAAGAAACGTTCGTTGTCCCTTCGGTACTCAAAGAGGGATTCAATGTCGTGCATCCAACACCAAGGAAGACGAAAAGACTCAGCGCGATAACGAGACGGGTCATATTTTATTTGAGGTGACTTTCTAACCACTCTGCAACGATGACGGTAATTTCGGGGATGGTCGGATCGGTAGCGACATTTTTGGTCGCCTTGCTAAACGAGTGCGCCGCATTCGCCACACGAATAAATTCCACCTCAATTCCTGCCTCCTCAAGTGCCTTTGCAAAACTTTCAGATTGTGCGATCGGCACCACCGTGTCTTTTTCACCATGAATAAGAAGAAATGCCGGATCTTCCGAAGTAATATATGTGATCGGACTCGCAAAGCCCATATCGTCGTAATTACTTGTTCCGAAAGTATTCTGAATTGATTGACTCGTCGTTCCAGCATTTGGAACCGTTAAATCTGTGGGACCGTACATATTTGCAACGGCGACGACCCGACTCGAAACGTCTTGATACTGCCCAACATCATCAAATCCAGCGGATGCGTCAGTCACGCCGAGAAGAGAAACTAAGTGCCCTCCCGCACTTCCGCCGAGCGCGGCGATGCGATCGGGATCGATGTGATACTGCTCCGCATTCGCACGAATCGATCGCACCGCGCACTTTACATCTTCGATCATCGCCGGGAACGTATATTCCTGAGCGAGTCGATAGTTCACCGCAATCACCGCAATTCCACGGGGAAGAATATCGCCGAGGTACCCTCCGAGCGGACGCTCTTCACCTTTATCCCCCGCATTCCATCCACCACCGTGAACGTACACCACAACCGGAAACGGCCCTTCGCCACTTTCCGGCCAATGGATATCCATGCCAAGATTTACTCCATCGATGGTGCAATACGTGATATCACGGTCAACAGTACCCAGCTTCTCACTGGAAAAAGGAGCGAGGAATTCCGTACTTACCGTTGATGCACTGTTTCCCGAGCTCGTTCCGTTGATGGCTTCTTCTGGAGGTGCCGAGACGACTCGCGGCAAGATAAAGAAGATGAAGACCAATATAACCAACAATGCGCTAATCCCGATAACAATGCCGTTCCGAAGAGATGACGTCATATATCTATTACTATGCCTTTCTCATGCCATAGTAACACTCGAGAGGGTCAACTAATGATTACAAACGAAACGCCCACGGTACCGTGGACATAGAGTCCTCTTCTCATTAGGATAGTATTGTTCGTTGATTTTCCACCCCCGGAGGAGCAATGGCGGAAGATTTGGTTCGTTGTTCGGTTTCGCACCTGGGCCTGTTGCTGCAGAATATCGATACCGGTGAGCGGTTCTACCCCGGACTCCTGTGGAGGAAAGGCCTCAGGAAAGGCATCCGGCAGTACTCAGCCATCGGCGGAGCTGCTCTCCTCACCGATCTCGGCCTCGCCTACATCGGAAGCTGCAATGGGACCCTCGAAACGGAGGAGCGAGACGCGCGCTTCCACGTGCCCTGCGAACACGCGATCGATCTCCTGGAGCTCTTCCAGATGCGGCGCGATCTCTGCGTCGACGGGCTCGAGCACGAGCTCCTCGCGGAGCTCGCCGGCGATGAGCTTGTCGAATTCGGGATGTCGCCCATCCTCACGCCAGAACAGGTACGGACGATCGAGGTGGGATACCTGGGATGGGTGTACATGACCGGCAATCCCCTCACCACTCCCGTCGAGGGACGGGTACGCGAGGGGGACGCGACGTCGGAACGTCTGATCCGCGCCTACTGTCTGCGAGCTGACCGTCAGATCGTCAATGCGCTGCGACGTCACGATGCCATCCGGCTCTACACCGAGACCGAAGCTCGACGAACAGAAGGCGGTCTCGTCACGGGCCAGGCCAATGACGGGACAAAGATCGGGAACAACATCATCTCGGTCCATCTCCTTCGCTGAACGCTGCGATCGAGGCACCACGACCACCCCGCGACAACGGCCGCCCCTCGGCTCGCGTCGACGGGGTGGCTTTTGTTTTGGATAACGGATCACGAGGCGCTACACTTCAAGCCGAGGAACCGCACACAATCTGTGAAGCACTCAAATAAACCACTATGGACTCCTGGACCTCTGCCGAAAAACGAATACTTCGTTCGCTCTCGACACCGGCAAAGATCCAGTATTTTTTGAATACGATTCCTTTTCGCATCGAAGGGGGAAACGAGACATGTCTTTCTCCTCGCAGCGTCCTCCGCGAACGAAAAGCACAATGTGTCGAAGGAGCGATGTTTGCGGCTGCGGCACTTCGCTTTCACGGATACACACCGCTCATCGTCGATCTGGAGGCGACCACGAATGACGCCGATCATGTGATCGCGGTTTTCCAAATTGATAAACACTGGGGAGCAATTTCTAAAACCAATCACGGCGTCTTGCGCTATCGAGAACCCATTTACAAAACGATCCGCGAACTCGTGATGAGTTACTTTCACGAATACTTTCTTCAATCATCTCGACAAAAAACGCTCCGCACCTTTTCACGCCCCGTCGACCTGTCACGATTTGATAGGCGCGGATGGGAAACAAGCCAGGAAGCAGTGTGGTACATCCCAGAGTATCTCCTTACTATTCCTCACGCATCGATACTCAATCGAAAACAAATCGCACGACTACGAAAAGCAGATCCGATCGAGGCAGCAATGGCGGCCATCGAAGAGTGGCCAGCTGAGTAAAGAGCGTGACGGATATACAAAATAAACACACCAAAAACAGCAGCAGATAAATCACGGTACATGCATGCACAAAACGATGGACACTTTTGTCTACGATATACTGTCCTCGGTATGCGATCCCATTTCCCCGCTCTGAAAAAAAGTCTCCTGCAGATGCTCGGTCCGAGTATTATCTTTGCCGCACTCTCGTTGAGTGGTGGAGAAATGTTGCTCTGGCCAAATCTTGTTTCCAACTTCGGACTCAACATTTTGTGGCCCGTGCCACTGATTCTTATCCTGCAATTCGCCGTCAATATCGAAATCGAGCGCTACGCCTTGGTCACTGGGAAAAGTGTTGAAACAAGTCTTGTGAGCAAGGCGCCGTGGCTTTCGGCGATCTTCGCCCTCACGGTCCTTGCGGCATTAGTATGGCCAGCCTGGATGACGACCGCTGGCAACCTTATCGCGCACTTAAGTGGGTTCGAGGGAACCGAGGCACGAAACGTCGGGTTCATTATCGCGATCCTCTTGCTTATTGGAAGTTGGTTCGTTTTTCAAAAGAAAGAAACATATCGCGTCTTGGAAGTATGTTCGCGATTCAGTCTCATTCTCGCGCTCGGTATCATCATCTCCGTCGTCGTTCTGAACTTCGATCCTGCTATTTTCATGGCAGGCCTCCACGGGTTTACCACGTGGGGGTACCTCCCCGAGGGAATGCCGAGATTTGATTTCGTCGCTGCGCTCGCCTATGGCGGCGTCGCTGGTGTTCTGAATCTCGTTCAAGGCGAATGGATTCAAGATAAAGGTTACGGCGTAAACTCCCTCAAGAAATCGGCAATTGCGACGATCGATTTTACCACCGAACAATCGCGATTCAACTTTAAAAAATGGTATCGCATGATGAATGCGGAACATTTTATTTTCTTCGTTTTTGCGAACGTCTTCTCAATCTTCCTCCTCTGCTATCTTGGCGCGCTCCTTCTTCCTGTCGGTTCTGCGCAAGGCTTTCAAGTTTTCACAGCTGAAATCCTCGCGCTCAATAATCAGGTTCAATATTTAGGTACACTTTTTGGTGTTGCTGGCGTCATTATCTTTACTATGGCCAACGTCACGATTCTCGACGCTATTGGTCGATTGACGTTCCGTATGTGTGGCCCACTCCAACAAAGTAAAACATCGAGCGTCCGAACATTCTTTGCCTGGTTCACGGCCCGACGCATCAGTCAGTTCGCGATTCTCCTCGGCATCATCATCCTCCTCTCTTCGCTCGCGATCCCGAGTTTCAAACAACCATTCTTCCTTTTAGTGGTTTCCGCCAGCATGTCCGCATTCACGATGTGGATTTACCCCCCACTTCTTCTCAAGCTCAACGCAAATCTTCCGGCGATCACTCGCCCCTCGCTCTTACGATCAATCCTTGTTATTGCCGCCGCACTTTTCTACGGTCTTATCACCCTCTGGGCTCTCAGCGCGTACATTCCTCTGAGTATCGTCATCGGACTCGGCGTCATCGTTACAACATATCACTTATCTATTCTTTTCTCGTTCATCAAAAATCGAATTCGCTAACCGTATCGAGCTTTCCTGAATCAACGTTACGACGTAAATAATTCACCGGGAAAATTCGAAGAAACCTCACAACGACCATCGGCGTAGAGAATAACCGAAGAAAATGGATAATGTTCAACCAGTGAAGACGCCGGCACGAACCAAAGCGCGGTGGCGAGCGCATCGGCAAGAAGTGTGGTGTCGGCAATCACCCACGTGGCAAAAATGTGGCGTGGAGACGCTAAAGAAAATGGGTCAATGATGTGATGGAAACTCCCCCATGCACGACGATTTCCTGCCGATCCACAAATACTTTGCTGCTGTATGCGTGTAACACCAACGATCTGCTTGGCATCCATCGGATTCTCTAAACCAATTCGGAGGGGTCGAGTTCCCCGACAGCGAATATCGCCACCCGCATCGATCACATAATCATGAATTCCCTGTTCTTCCAGAAGACTACCGATCAGATCAATACAATATCCCTTTCCCGCAGCACCAAAATCCAGGAGTGCAGGCTCGTGAAGGGTTATCGTTTTATTGGTTAACGCGATAACGTCGTCCCATGATCGAGGCGATGTCAACGATCCAGCATGCAACGAATACGCGGCGTCGTATCCTGCATCGACTAATACCTGTCCGATCAAGGGAGTCATCGCACCGTGTGTTCGTCGATACATTTCTTCATACAACGCAAAAAGCGGCTGTGCATCCGCGGGAAGCGGATACGTGCCAGCCGCCTGTGCGATCATCGTCACCCACGAATCATCGCGAAATCGTGAGTATGTTACGTCGAATACATCGATGCGCGCACGAATCGTTGTAAGAAAATCAGCTTCTTGAACACTATCGAGTACGTCGTGAATATCGATCTGCCATCGTGTACCGATTGCTTCAAAAACAAACGAGGGCATATCGAACCGTGTGCGTTATACCGCGGCGTCAGCCTTGATTTCGACGAGTGCTTCATTGAAACCGACCGGCGTCAACGACGAACCAGAAACTTTATCGAGCATTACGTCGTCAATATTCTTTCCAATCACGAGTACTTTATATCCAGAAATGAACGCACCCTGCAGAGTGACAGATTTTGCATTTGTCGCATTCGCTGTCACCGTCGCGTCAACGATGATATCGTTTTTTAACGTGATACTGACATCGATTGTTTCTGCACCGGCTGGTGAGCGGTAATCACCGACTGCCGTATATGTTCCGTCTTTGTATGACGATGTCGCATCGGTCGGCGTAGGATCGGTGGTGTCGGTCGAGGAACCTGTTGTCTCTGTTGTAACAGGTGTTGTTGCCGTTGTGATCGTTGCTGGTACGGTCTCAGTATTTGTGCTCGCCGTTTCCTGTTCCTCGCTTGACGGCACACTCATGACAGCAAATACCACAAGCGCTAACAATATAACGATCGCTGCAATAATTGCCGCTGATTTCTTTGATAATCCGTTGGAATCTTCCATAAAAACCTAAAGTTTCTAAAATTCACTGACCGAGTATACCTATTCGTCACGTATGGACCAAGCAAAGCATACACAACGGAACATCTCACCACGACGTGAAACTCCCTCGTTCTTCTTTCAAGAAAGTTACTTCACCGTTATCAATCCAAGATCACGCTCGATCGCTCCTTCATCAAGCGGAACATTCAACCACCCGGTTACCAATCGTGCATCGCTCAGCGCATTCGCTAAGCACACCGATGCTCCTGGTGACGGGGTGATGTTGTAGAGAATGCGATCACCAACAATCTTCGCCTCTCCCAGTTGCATGCTGTGCGTACGAATGTTCACGACTTGCGGCCGGATGCCGCCGAGGCTTGATCCAAAGTGAAGATCAGCAGGTTGTATCTTCGGAATAATTTTTCGTGCCTCGCGCACAAACAACACTGGGCCAATCCACGGCAGGTCGTACCAAAAATTCCTGAAAATAAATCGACGAATAATCGCATCCGCGTTGATCGCGATAACACTCCTTAATGTGTCGATGGAGAGTGGGAACACTTTCAAAAAATTCCCCACTGTTCGCCATTTTCGTATTTCCAAGAGCGGCAATGCTTTGGCAATCGGTCCAAACCGCATCATTGTTGCGTCCAGAACATCCGGATCGCCGTGAATAGCAGCGAACGGCAGTTTGGGATGCTGCACCGTATACACTTTTCCCCGTAAACGATTTTGCGCAGTATAGAAGAGTCCCGCAACCGGAATGAGCGAGAGGTCTTTTCCTTCTCCCATATCGTGAGCAAAAGAAAGACTGTGCGCTCCCGCCGCAACAACGGCCGTCCGCGCAACAAACGAAAGTCCCTCGGCTTGGAGCACGAAATCTTTCCCCTGACGAACGATTCGCTGCACACGAGCGTTGTGGACGACGTCGATCTGAATATTCTTCTGAAGTATGGCGTCACGGACGAACGATTCGGCAATCGCACTGAAGCTCACGCTGTATCCACGATCAGTGGCCAGCGCCACAATCTCCTCGCCGGGATCACGTCCTTCCATCACCGCCGGTTCGCGACGCGCCAACTCCTCACGTTCCACAAGCTGTAATTCGGGAAACACTGTACGAAATTCTTGAAAACGTTTCCGAAGTTCATCGCATTCTTTTTTTCCAACCGCGATGACCATTTTTTGCTGACGGACGAAGATACCTTTTCCATCAGGAAGACTCTCCACGTATCGCACCACCATCTCCGCGGCAGACTTCACGGCCTTTGCCTTCTCCAACGAATAGTTCGTCTCGATGTCTCCAAAATGGAGCGTTTGGCTATTTTGCGTGTGGTGAGAACTCACCTGAGCAATGCCGTCGTATTGCTCGAGAAGTACCACGCGTTGCACCGATGAATATTTCGCTAAAAGATAGAGCAAGGCGGTACCAGTGACTCCCCCGCCGATAATTGCGACATCGTACGTTTCTTGCGACATAGGACTGAGTGGTCAATAATCGTCAAAAGTGTACTGCGTTTGGGTCTTTCCGAACAATGACGATATACTGCGCTTCGTCATCATTCTTCATTTCCTTCAGTCATCCTGACGATATGCATCATCCTCGACAATGGGTCGCGCTCCTTGCCGGAGCACTCCTCGTGATTGGTTCGATATACATTGTATGGTCTGGCATGCCGATCAATACGAACGAGGTTGAAACGAACCATAACGCCACATATTCCCTTGGGGACGTCGCAATACACAACACCGCAGCCGGGTGTTGGACAACGATCGACGAAAACGTTTACGACCTCACGACATGGGTCTCGCGTCATCCGGGTGGTGGTGAAGCGATTCTCTTCTTGTGTGGCATTGATGGCACCGAAGCATTCCATGGCATGCATGGCACATCGAGTGTCCCGCTGGCCGCACTCGCACTCCTGAAGATTGGAACATTGAAATAATGCTATGCCACGAATTTCTTCTGCCGTCATCGTTCGATACACCCTGACGTTGCTCTTCCTCTGGTTCGGCACACAACAGCTGATCGATCCGAGCGCTTGGATCGGTTTCTTGCCTGAATGGGTGGGATACATCCCTGTTCCCGCCGAAACGTTCGTCCGTTTGAACGGGCTCATGGAGGTGGTCTTCGCCCTCTTGCTCGGTATCGGTGCGTACACTCGCATCGCCGCAGCGATTCTTGGCTTGCATCTCCTTGGAATTGCCATAAGCGTGGGGAATGCCACTGGCGTGCGCGATGCAGCACTTGCACTTTGCACACTTTCTATCGCGCTCAATCAACCCGATGAACGAACGCTGGACGCTCGAACCAAAAAGGACTAACGTATTTTCACATCTATTTCATCCTATGAATATTCATGCACTTCCTGCAGGAAAAGACGCACCACGCGACATCAATGTCTTCATCGAGATCCCGTGGAACTCGGCAGTAAAGTATGAACCGGATCCCGAAACAGGCTTCCTGTTCGTCGATCGCTTCCTACACACGCAAATGTCGTACCCCGCAAACTACGGATCGATTCCAAGCACCAAGGGCGGCGACGGAGACGAACTGGACGCACTCGTCGTGACCGACATTCCGTTGGTTCCGATGTCCGTCATCCGTGCACGTCCGATCGGTGTTCTGAAGATGGAAGACGAAGGCGGGATGGATGAAAAAATCATCACCGTGCCACACGAAAAGATTAACCCGATGTACAAGAACGTACAGTCGGTGGGTGATCTCCCAGAGATCTTGGTCAAAAAGATCGAACACTTCTTTGAACATTACAAAGACCTTGAGCCAAACAAGTGGGTGAAAGTAACCGGTTGGGGGAGTGCTGAGGACGCACAGAAACTTATCGAAGAAGGTATCGCGCGACACAGCGC
>ERZ1292630.1841-Hain-H41-02um-R3-1841-length-20252-cov-7_pt1 | contig 20252 bp, 1 predicted proteins | sample MGYA00564408_ERZ1292630 | MGnify/ENA primary metagenome ERZ1292630 (study PRJEB36523, sample SAMEA6512641) | groundwater metagenome | collected 2019-01-08 | study: AquaDiva: Metagenomics assemblies of 32 groundwater samples
CCAACCGGGACGGGTCGCTGTGCGCAAGCAGCTCGGGCGCCGCAAGCGGTCGCATTTGGGTATGGAGCTTATCCACGGCGGTTGTGGCGGCTCGCGCCATCGGGGGAGACCGGTCGGGCCCGCTGCCTCTGCCGTGCGTCGCCGTCCTATCGGGTCACGCGGGTCCCGTGAGCGGAGTGGCCTTCGTGCCCCCTCGGCCCCACAGCACCCATGCTCACCCCGAGGTTCGCGGCGACGACGAGAACGGCTCTATGCCGAGCGACGCGCTGCTGGTGTCCGCGAGCCACGACTGGACGATTCGCTTTTGGTGCGTCGACGTCCAGGCAGCGCTACAAACTGGAGGGGCGACGCTGGCTTGGTCGAAGCCCGCCCCGGGTGGACGGCTTACCCCCCCGCCAGTGGCATCTGGAGCTCAGAAGCAGAAAGGAGCTCTCGGCGCGAGCGTCCTGTTGGAGCCGCTTCGGCAGCGCGGTGCAGTGCCAGCCTCCCGCTTGCCGGCCGCTACGCCCCCGGATGCGGCTCGGCCGGCTCGAAGGCAGGCCGCCGCGGCCGTGCGGAGCGTGAGCCCCCCGTTCGCGTCGCTCGGCGAAGGCGGTCAACCTCCTGTAATGTCACCACACAGCCTGCGAACGTTTTCCAAGGGCCGATCCGTGTCCCGGTGCGTGCACCTGCTGCAACTGCCCGCGAAGGAACCCCTGACAGGGTTCGCCGCGAGCGCGACGGGCCTCGGTTCTGTGGTCAGCGCCTCCGGTCGTGTGACGCTATTCTGGCTGCGGCCTCCGTACACGGTCATCCGAGAATGGACACCAAAGGACACCAGCGGTGCCAGCGCCTTGGCGTTCTCCCCAACGGGGGACCGATTGGCAGTGCCCAGTTCCTTCGGTCTGCACGTGTTCGACCTACGCGACCCGGCGGGCACCTCCGATTCGGCATCGATCGACGACCGGGCCTCCCCGTCGCCACGCGGCCTGCGCCCATCGCTGGCTGGCTCTCCCCTCCCCTCGGTTACCGACGCCGACCAGCAGTTCATCGCGTCCATCCCTGAGGAACCGTCCTGCACTCCGTTCCTGTTCCCAGGTGGGCAGCAAGACGTCGCCGCGGCAGTTTACTTCCTCAGCGACGGCGCTGCGTTGTGCGCTGCCCGCGATCGGGACCTCGTGGTCTGGGACGTGCGGACGGCGGCCGTCCTCCGAACGGTGTTTGGTGTCCATCAGCGACGGATCACCGCGGTCGCGACATCGGCGCTCAGCGACAGACTCTTTACCGCGGGTTGGGACGGCCAGCTCATTGTAGACAAAACGCAGTCCCTGCTCAAGTCCAATACGGGTCAGGTCGGCGTGCAGCACGCGCCGCCGCTTCAGAGCCTCGAACGCCTCATGGGCGGCGCGGACGGTTCGATGGACGGCCCATCCGATGAGTACAGCCGACACGTGCGGTACACTCACCTCCTCGTGACTGAAGGGGGAGCCACCGTGGTCGCGATCAGCTCATTTGGCCGCTGCGACGCCTACGATGCATCCACCGGCGTGTTCCGCGGCTCGGTGACGGCGCCCAGCCAGGACATCGTCGCAGTGGCCTGCAGCGAGTACGCTTCGGCTTCCGCGGAATCTGTCGGCGGAGGCGCCGAGGCGGTCATTGCTGCGTCCGCGAGGATGTACGCATCGTCGACGCTGCGGCGGTCCGACGCAACCGGACGGCAGCAAGGTGGGGGAGCGGCAACCAGCACCGGCGGCGCCGCCTCGTTGTTCGATAACGCCGACGCCCGGGATATCGCCAAGGTTGGCTCGACTGGTTTGTTCTGCGTGGCAGGCATGACACTGCGAGTGTCGGACTCCACGGGGGCACTTCCGACGCAATCGAGAAGGCTGGCCTGTACGCGCCCTGCCACGGGCATCGCGCTTCGCCGTCACGCGCGTTCCGATCGCCAGACGCTGATGGATGCTGCGATAGAAAGTCAGACCACGCTGCCGGCGCGATCGTTCCTGCTGGCGGTCGTTTCTACCGGCGACCGCAAGCTCATCATCGTCGATGCCAGCAACGACGGGCTGCCCGTCCTCTTTGCGGCAACGTCCGACGCGCCTCTACTCGCCCTCACCTTCGGAGCGTCCGCAAATGCGGCGTTTTTCACGCTGGTCGGCTTTCTGTCGGCGCGCACCTGTTCCGTTCAGTGTTTGAAACTTTGCTTTCCGGCTGAGTTTGTCGGCGTGATGCCATCAGGGGGTGGAGGGGCCGGCACAAGCACCACCAGCGCCAGCAACGCGGCAACCACGATGACCGCGGCGGCGGTACGCGCGCTTGCGCAGTCCAATCAGCCAGTCGATGTGGTGCACCGCCGCAAGCAACGCCTTCTCGTGTGGGCTTACCAGCGGCATCTCGAAATGGCGAACGCGCAACGACACGGCACCGCCACGGGCGCCCTACCTGCTGGAGCCAATGCGTCGCCCATCCAGCGTGCCATGCAACCCGGCAGTCCGGGCGCCTTCAATCTGTTCTCGCCCAAGGCCCACGCATCGCCCATCGGAAAGGCGTCGCCGGTCGTCGGCGGTATACTGAACGGCCGCATGTCCGCGCAACTGTCGGCATCGGAGTCCGCCGTCTTGCTGGCGTTCGCGCATCACGTGCCCTCCTTCTTGCACACGCCGTTTGTGCCATTCTCCGCCACGGATGTGGGTCCGTTTAAACTGACGGGCGCAGCGAACAGCAGCGCGACCAGCGGGCAACAAGACTCAACGGCGCAGGTCGCCAACGCTACCGGATCGGTCTGTCGGCTTCACATGTGCCGCGGTGACACGTTCGCCGTCGCCAGCGTCGACGGGCTCATGCTGGTGGTCGACATGGGACGTCGATCCCTGGTCCGGACGATGGACTACAGTACCGGCGTGTCCACCGCCGCTGTCGTGGGCAGCTCGTCACAGTCGTCTTCGCAACATGGAGGCGGCGTGCTCGTGCCGACTGCGTTGGGCACCAAACAGGTGTCGCCGCTCGCGGCAGCCAATGGGGCGGCAGTCGTTGTGATCGTTGCGATGGCCATTTGCGACCCACTGAAGCGATCGAAGGCCGGTGGGGCGACGTTTTCGGGTCCCTCGATCGTCGCGGCCGCACTCTCCACCGGCGCAGTGATGCTGTCGTCGCTCATCTCCGGCGAGCACATCGTGTGCATCCGGGCCCACGCGCTGCCAGCGGACGTCTCAAGCGGCTGGCCAAGGCTGGCACCGACGTGCACCTTCGTGGGCCCAGACGAGCTGGTGTCCGCCGGCCCCGATTTTGCCCTGCGCTCATGGTCATTGAAGGGTGTCAAGTGCCATGTTCACAACATGCATCCCTTCTGCAGGCTTTCGGAGGGTGACCTGCGAGGGTGGATGGAGCTGCGAGGCTTGTCGCCCGCGATGGCGAGCGGCGTGGCGGCCGCCGTGACGCCTGGCGCCCTACTCGAATGTACGACGAAGGATCAGCTGGAAGTTTGCCTCACGGCGGCTATCGGAGCCAGTGCCACCCGCGAGTTTCTCGTGGTGCCGTCGAAGCCAACGAGTGACGACCCCCCTAGTTCGTCCGCCGAAGGAGGAGAGAGGCCTCCATCTGTATCATCCCCGTTGTCGATGCTGCTCGACGCGCTCGAAGATCAGCGCCACACCGCGCTCACCGCGACGACGGCAGTCGCAATTGACGACTCCACGATGCTGCGCGCGATGTTTGGTCGGTTGGGCAATGAAGGGGTCGTGGCGTTTTTGGAGAGCGAGGCGACGTCCGCGGAGGAGCTGCGGTCCGCGGCGCTTCTCGTGAGCCTGACCAAGCTCACTGGAACGGAACTTCTGAGCATGTCGGCACACAAGAGCCTTCCCAGAATGTTCACTCTCAACTTTGAGGAAGCGGCGGTCGCGCTCGTCGGCGAGATTGCGCCGTATCGCGCCAAAGGCGGCGAGCTGTTTGCGCAGCGCTCCGTCGCGGAGGTGACCGACTGGTCCAAATCAAAGCCACCGCTCGTGCGGGTTGCCGCTCAGCTGCTTCACCACACCGGCGCTCAGTTGCTAGACGCTACGGATTTCCAGACGATCATTGTGTTTTCCTGCCCCGATTGCCACCGCTCGTTCCCCGACCAGCGCTCGTACTGCCAAGTCAAGGGCACCGACCACATGCACCTGCAACAGGAATGGGACGCCGTCACGCGGATCCGACTTGCCGCGTTGGAGCGTCTGATTTGCCAGGGGTACGACGATGCCGTACGGGCCCTCGACTTTCGCATTCAGCAGCTGCCGGACGCGGCGGCGATGGCTCACGGCGTCGTGTGGTATCCGATGACCGAGGAGTCAGGCTGCATGGCGTGCGTCACATTTCAAGTGCCGGAGCTGGCGAACAGTACCCGCGTGGTCATTTCTGAAGCCAAGTTGACCCTTTCCGCGACCTCAGGACGGTCGTCCATCGAGGCGGTGCCCCTGGTCGCCGTGGCGCCGACCGCTGACTTCGCGTTTGCGTCGTTCACGGGCGTGCACGCCGAGGTGTCTCGCTTCACCGCGTCCGGCGTCGACACCCCCCTGCCGGCCGGACCATGGAACCGACACCCCATTCACGGTTTCGTGTGCAAGGACGTTGCCCAAGCGACGCACCCGCTGATGCCGCGAGCCGACGGGCTAACGACGGGGAGTGTCCCCGCCCTCGTCTGCCGCAAGTGGGTCATACCGCCGAAACCGGCGGCAGGGGACGATGCGACCTCTGAAAGCGATCGAGCGGGCCCCGCGCCGACCGCGAGCGCCGCTGCCAAACCGCCGACCTTCGATGTGCCACCCGCGCCCCGGCCGCTGCCCCACAACTACTTCACAGTCGATCGCAATCCTCGCGGCTCGGAGCGCCCACATCGCCGAGGCTCATCGACGGTCGACACCGCCTACGCGACCACGATGCTGCCGGGCGTGGATGCTTTTCAGGGTCCTCACGGTCTCGTCGTCCCGTATCTGTCGAAGAATGCGATCGCGATCAAGCCAGACGCGGCTCGCCCGCCCAACGACAACGCTAATCGGGCTCACGTGTCGCCTTTGGTCCTCGTCGCCGACGTCAAGGATCTTGTGGTGCAGCTGCTGTCGCATCAAAGCGCCACACAATCAACCGCAGCATCGTCCGCTACTAGCTCCGTGATGTCGCCCGCCGGCCGCATCACGCTTCTCATCGTGGCCGACGGCATCCCTGGCTCCGCCCTGGCCCACGCCTTCGTGCGCCCAACTCTCTCGCTGAATTTTCTTGCCGTCGAGGAACTGTGCGGCTGCCCGGTTGCAAGAACGCCAGCGGCGCTGTGCGACCGTCTGTGCAACTGCCAGTCGACGTGTGCGGGCCATCACTGCATGTCGCGCACGCCGCACTGCCGATCGGCTCCGTACTGCGCGTGGACGAGCGCGGCCGGAGGGCCGACGTCGGTGGAAGCCGGCGACGAGGCCGTATTTGCTGCTCCACGCGAAGCGGCTCCGCCTTCCTCTTCCCTGGGCGATGGCACGAGCCGCATGGCCACGGCCACCACCCTCGGCGCGGTTCTCGCCGGGCAGTCCGACCCTCAAAGAGGTGCGCAGCGTCCGAGCATTGCGAGCGGTGTACCTACGGCCGTTTCGAGGCCGCCGCCGCAAGCCCCGCCACTGCCAGCGTCGGCACCCACCGCGCTCGTTCCCAGCGTCCCTTCCTACGTGGACGTCGACCTCTCCCAAGCCAAGAACGTTTCCGACGCCAATCGAGAACGCGTCGCGTTGTGGCAACGGGCCCAACGCCGTGCAGACGTGGCCCAACAACAGTAGGGACCCCGCCGATTGACTATGTGATGTACGAGACGTGTATGGACAGCGACACACCAAGACAACATTAAGTATGCGTACGTTTGGGGTGTGCCGATCGGTTATGGTTGTGTGCTTTGTTGCGATCACACACACACAAAGCCAAGCAGCGCACCGTCGACGGAAGGCTCCCTCGCCTGTTAACGGTGCAACCCACACGATCCTTAGGCTGTGTTAGGGCGTTACGGTTGGGTCGCGCCATCGTGGATCGAGCTCGGCGGCCGGCACGCGTCATTCCTCCATCATCAGAGAGAGGGGAGAGAGAGAGATGAGGGTCGTCATCGTGTTGTTGAGCTGCTGCTTATGGTGTCTGCCGTGGCGGTTTGTAGCCGCGGCCGCAAGGACGGTCAACCTCAACGACCGGCCATCTAAGCGACGCCTTGCCAGAATGCGTCCGCAGGTTCGGGCGTCCGCCTCGGTGAACGTCGACACCGCGGATGTTGCGCTACGACGACAACGGCAGTTGAAGGCTGCGGCGTCGGCTCCCTTGGTGCAGCGCCACTTCGACGCCACGACGAACTCCAGCGTCGTGATGCTCGACGTGCTACCTCGGTACATGTGGGGGTGGCAGCCCGGGGTGTCTGGCTACTGCGGCGAGACGTCCTTCCAGAGCCACGGCATTTTCTATGGCAACTGGATTAGCAGCGACGTCGTGCGCAGCAATGCGGATCAGAGCGAGTTACTCCTGGGCGTCAACGATGCCGACTGCGCGAACAATTTGGATTTTTCCTACACAAAATTCGACGAAACGACGGAGCCCACGCCGCAGTACGTCCCGTACGCGACGTTCGTCAAGTCGCAAATCGACGCGGGCAACATCGTGGTCACCGGCGTGTTTGAAAAGATGACGGTCGACAATGGCGACGACCAATACGACCACATCGTGCCTATTATCGGCTATGAGGTCGCGAGCGCCGGGGCGACGTTACCCATCAACGGCGTCTTCTACCACGACTTGTATTTGAACGCAACGCGATACTTAGCCCTTCCGTTGATGGCCCAGACGCGAGATCAATGTTCCCTGAGCAGCGACCCGACGGTTCAGCCCTTTGACTATTGCATTCCCGCGACGAAGACGTACGCCATCGCCCTCACAGGCAACGTGGACGAAAACTCCGAAACGATGCGGATGATGCTCCAAATGCCAGACTGGACGGAGCCGGACTATAGCAAGGAGGACGCCATTCACCAGCCCGCGGTGGAGTACGTCGTGTCGGCGGTCATCTCTGGGCTCACGTCTGGGACGGCATACACAGTGCTGCGGTTCGATCAGACGGCAACCGTGCCCTCGTCGGGGTTTCTGCAAGGGCCTTACACCGCTCGCTTTGACTTCACGGCGACGGGTCCCATCCAGTCCCTCGCTCAGTTTGATTCCGTGCGATCCGACGCCAGCGTGTACTACCGCTGTGTCCTGGCGTCGTGAGCAAGCGTGACATAGAGGCGACATCATTTTTGTGTGAAAACAGGGAAGGATACTTCAGCGGCCTCCTTCGTAGCAAGTGTCGGCCGTAATTTTTTTCGCATCGGTACTACGGACTCGGTAGCCATTGCTTTGGCGTTTATCTCTGCGGAGAAATGGGATTCCCCGAACGGACCCCTCGAAATCGGAATGGTGGTTTTCTCCACAGCCCATTTTTGGACAGAGGGCAGCAGCAAACGTCAGAAGTCCACTTCATCCTCCGTTCTCTCTCTCTCTCTCTCTCGCTCTCTGGTCTTTGTTCTTTGCAACAGTGGTATGCCGCGCACGAGGTGTCCCGCGCGTCACCGACGTCACCCTGTGGTGATTTATCTTGTGTTGTTGGTTGTGGCGTTGCTCGGGGCATCCGACGCTCCGGTGCTGGCGGTTTCCGGTCTGCCGTTCGCCTGCTCTTCAGGGCAAGCAGATTGCATTGCCTCGGCCTTTCGAAGCGTGTCAAGCGACAAGGCGTTGCTCGTCGCAGGGAATGCCCCCGCGTCCGGCGGGCCGCTGGCGGCGCCAGTCGCCGTCGTGCCGCCGTATTGCGCTTCCGTCGACGTTTCGGTCGTCGTTCCTGTTAGAAGTGACGCCTCGAGCGCCACGCGACTGATCGGAGCCGGGCTGTATCCGTACAACGCCCCGCTTGGGCTCGCCGCGCTGCATGCCGGTGCGGTCGACGCTGCCGAAGTTGGGAAATCCGTGCTGCTGCGGCTATACTACATGGGCAGGCGCCGCACGTTTTTCACGCTTCGAAACAATTCAGTGACGTCAGAAGCGTGGACCGCCGCCGAGCCCGAGGCGCCGCCGGCCGCGGTAGTCGTCGGCGTGCCAGCTTTTTTCCTCACACGCGCCCCTTCATCGGCGACGACGGGTGATCCAACAGCCAGCCAAGGCGTCGGCACCACGTGCCCCGTTCGCTTGCCGTCAAATGCGTCCACGCCGCTGCTGCTCCCGACGTCGTGGATGCTGGCGATTCTCAACGAGGTCGCCACCTTCCGGACGTCCCTCGAGCCTTGGGGCACCGCGGTGCCGTCGTTGGATGCAACGGGCCTCTCGCCGGTGCGTTACTCCACGATAGCCCATTGGAGGCGACGGATCCTGTCGCCCGTCCGCGACGACACCCTCGTCGGGTCAGGCCCGTTTGCGTACGACAGCGACGTCTTCATCGCCTTCTGGGCGAGTGCCGCCACGAGCGTGCGGTGGCTTTTCGGGAGCACCACGCTCACCGAGCGCGGGTTGCAGGATCTGCGGCGCAACGCGATGGGCCGTGGGGCCACTCTCAGTGAGAATCTGCTCTGGCGAGACGCGGTCAACACCGCCTTGGGGTCGGTCGAGGAAGCCGACCCGTTTCGCCGCTGGATGTTGCTGCAGAAGGCGGCGTTTCAGTACACGGCATCGAATGGTGCCGTCGGATGGCCACCCCCCTTGATGCTGACCGTCACGGACCACACCGGCCCTCACGCGGGGTACGCCCCGACGTCACTGGACGGCACCTTCAACAGCTCAACGAGAAACGAATCGTTGGCGGCGGCGCCTTCCTTCGTGTGTCAATGGATCGAGACGAGCACGGGATCGCTAGTAGGCCGCGCGACGTTGCCTGCCCGCATTCCCCGCCGCGACGACACCGCCGGTGCATGGGGCGTGCTTCGCGACGATGCGGGTGCAGCCCTCCTCAACGGCGCCGGGCCGATGGACTATTGGACGGCTGTGCTCATTGGCGTGCCGCGCAGCCCGTGGTGGGGCAGCAAGGGACGGTGGACCGGCCCGCTACGACTCAGCGGCGTGGGCACGTATTCGTCGGACAGCGACGTCATGGCAGCGAGTGTCTTCCAAGACTCCGCACTGACGAGGTTCGCAGAGATCGGCGCGCTGCCGCCAACTCAAGCCACCGCAACGGTGCCCTCCGCTGGGGATGGGGACCGTGCGGCCGTGTTGATCGCGCCGCATCAACTGGACGACCATTTCGTCGGTGGCGGCGTCACCGTCGTGCTCGTCCGTTACACGGCGGTGCCCAGCGGGGCCTTTTGGGAAGCCACTCAGCGCGGGGGCCTCCGGTCCACGTCGGTCGTGTTGGACAACGTAACCACCGCTGTTCATGGGGGGCCGAGCGGATATTGCGTGGCGCACCCCTGGCAACTGATTACAACGGCTCTTTTCCCGTCGGACGTCGCTGGCGTGCAGGGCCCGCCCTCGCTCACGTGGCTCGGCGCTGCGGACAGCGGCAGCTCTCCGTGGCTGGTTCTCGACGCGGTGGTGGCCGGTCGATTCGGCAGCGACGTCAGCTACGCCCCGCAACTCCTCGTGGACTCATGGATCGTCAACTCAACCCTCGTTGGCACTGGGATTTACACCGGCGGCTCCGACGTCGCCGCCGCAGCCTTCCACAACGGCGGGCTGGTCGGCCTCGGCGAGCGACGTCCGGTGTTCATCCACCGCATCGCGGAATCTTGCGCGTCGACGCACTTTTACACCAGCACGTACCTCGGGGTGCGTTCCCGGTATCTTTTTTCAGGTGGGATCAACGCGGACAACTACGGCCCTCTCCGAAGCTGCTTCGCAGTGGCGCGCACTGCGGTTCCCGGTCGATCGGCCTTAGTTCTGGAGCCGAGGCGCACGGTGTTGCGATTGAGTCACTTCCCGTCCGACAATTCCTATAGTCTCTACGGCACGAGTGGGGCCTATCCATGCAGCCCGGCGCTCGACCTGTCCGTGGCCGCCTTCCACGCCAACGTCCTTCCGCACAATGCGGAGAGCGTTGTGTTTGTGCACCGTGTGGCGTCCCGCAACCAGTTTTGGACGGCATCCTACCGGGGATTGCTCTCCAAGACTTTCCAGACCGCCGGTCGCGACGTCGATGCGGTGACATTCTTTGATCGTGACATCATCGATGAGCCGCTTGTGGTCACCCTGCTCGCCATGCCCAACGTGACGGTCATGCAGGTGCTGCCGACCGTGCTGCCGATGCGATACTCACCAGGCGAACCACGGCCTTTCTATGGCGCGGGGTTCTATCCGGAGGCGTCGGACGTCGCCTTGGCCGCGGTCCATGCCACCATCACCCACGTGGGCCGCAACGCGACGGTCGTCGCCGTGTCGCTGGGCGAGCGGCGAACGTTCTTCTCCGCCTACTCGAATGGCGTATCAAGTCTCGCGACGAACACGCAGATTGTCGTACCCATGGCGGCGTACGCGTTGCTGGGCCTCGAGGAGCTCCGTGAGCTCAGCGGCTCGAGCAGCGCCAGGGCAGATGTGGAGGCGGCCGTCGAACGGTGGCGCCGCTCGGTCCCATCATTCGACCTCGCGGATTCGGCTGCCCCCATGCCGCCGCCGTCGTCGCCGGCCGAGGCGATCAACATGACGTTCCGTGTCCGCGCCAACACCGTCGCCAGCTCTGTTCTGGGTGAAGTCAAAGGCTCAACCGTCGTGACCGTCAAGAGCGACCTGACGGCGGCGGCGATGGGCGCTTTTTTTCTAAACGAGAGCGACGCCGTGCAACGCATCACGGTGGTCTACGTGGGCGTGAAGAACTGCTTCCTGTCGAGTCAATCGTGGGCTCAGCCGCCGTCGCTGCCTTCCTCCATCGCCTCTCCCGCCGTGGTCGTCCTCCCCGACCTTTCTGGTGCGACACCCCTGAGTGCCGAGTTACAGCGCGACGTTCAGATGCTGTTGGCTGAGTTTGACGTCAACTGGACGTCGCCAAACGTCATCCCCGCGCGGCTGTCGTACATCAACCACCACGCCGCCCCACGCGTCTACGGCGCTGTGTTCTACCACTATACGAGTGACGTCGCGGCGTCTGCGGTGCACGCTGGCCTCATGGACCAATTCGAGCCTCCCCGCATCGTCTCCGTCCAATGCTTCGTCAGCAGTGCGAAGCAGCTTCCCTTCTTGTCGATGGCGAACAACTCTATCGTGAGCCGTGCCAAACCACCCGGCTACTACAACGAGCCGTTGGGCGTCGCCTTCCGCTTCGTCACCGGCACCGAGACCGATGCGGTGAATATCGCGTTACAGGCCTCGAACGGGGCGCTCGCCGCCACCAACGATCCCAGGGGTACCGATTTGTGGCCACAGACCGTTTTCGCGATCGATTTCTGCGATGCGGTGGTGCTGTCCGGAACGGTCGCGCCAGCGGTTGATCACCGGTCGCTTTCTGGATCGGGCCTGTACTCGCTGACCTCAGAAATCACAACGGCCGCCATTCACTGCGGGATGCTTTCGTGGAACGAGACCAAACGTCTGTACATTCGCATCAACGCCACGTCGGATGTGTTGCCCGGCTCGCCTTGGTTGGGTTACTTTCCAGTCATACCGGGGTCGACGTCGTTCGGCGGCCTCGTGTCGAAAGCGACCCCCGAAGACACAAATGTGCTCTTCCAGGTCATGCGAGGTCCCGATGATCCGTGGCTGCTGCTGCGCAACGACACCGTGCTGACATTGACCGTCAAGCGGTCGCACACTGGCGTCACGTCAAATAACAACCAAAAACCTGGCGTTCCTTGCCTGGGCGCGCAGTGGTTTTCGTGCGTCGATTATTCGTCAGACATCACGATGAACGCCATGCAGCACGGCTTGGTGTTCGTTGGCGTGGAATCGACGCTCTTCGTCCACTACTACTCCATGCCGAAGAGTTATTACCAGTGGAACGAGCCGCCGTGGGTCACGGCCAGCCCCGGTTTGACGTCGAACGGGATCACCAGCGAGCCGATCGATGTGGTGCGAAACGGGAACACGCCTAGCTATGTCCGCACATTTTGCACCGTGTCGCGCGATGCCGAGCGGCCCCGTTTACAGTACGTGACGCCGGAGCGTCAGGCACACATCGACAACGCGCCGTCGACGGATGCCGAGCTGGAAAGCGTCGACGTGGAGTCCATTTTCGCCGTGGACGTCCGCGTCCCCCTTGTGCCGTTCGATCTATACCGCCGTGTCGTGGGCACCCATCATTACTCCCTGGCGAGTGACGTCGCGCTCGCAGCGCTCCACGCTGGCTTAGTGTTCATCGGCGAGCCCGAGCCCGTCCGTGTCTACTACCGAGCCGTGCAGCTTCGACCGCCCCGTGGCTTATTGCCGTCCATGGGGTACAACGGCATCAACTCGCTGCGGTCGGAGGGCATCGAAAGCTACGCCATGATCCTTTCCTTGGACCCGAACAACACGTACTTCTCAAACGAACCGTTCGCCAACACGACGGACCTTTGTGGTGCGACGTCGACGCTACTTGAAGATCTACGGCGCAATGGGTTTCCGGAGTCTCTGACCGGCCCCGGCGTTCCCCCGCTGTCAAATTGGGATGCCGCGGCGAGCGGCGGCAAGGATGAATCCGCCATGGCGACCGCGTGCGTGTACGTTCCCTATCCTCCGTCGGCTGTCGGCGGCAGTCGATATAGCGCAAACCTTGGGGGGCTGGTCCTGGGATTCGCAGTCTACGCCGCAGGAACTGACCTGACCCGCTCGGTCATGCACGCAGGCGTCTACCACGAGGCGGCGGATACCTTGTCCGGCGCGCACGGCAATTTATCGACGAACCGGAACGCATCGCTGGCGGCCATGACAGCGGTCATCGAAGCCAGCCGTCACGGTGGCCGGCGCGGCGTCTATCTGTTGCGGGTGGTCGTCCGCTACCTGCCGCAGGAGCACCCAATGCGCGTGCTCGCGTCGCAAGCCTTACTCGGCACCGCTCCTCAGTTCGGGGTGCCAACAGATGTATCAAGGTCGGGCGCGGCGACAGTGCACGGTCCGTGGATCTACGCACCGATGCTGCCATTTTCCGTGTTGCCCTTACCGCGCGTCGCCAACCGCACTGTCGTCACAGCCAGCGGTGGCAAGCAAATGCAGCTGCAGTTGTGCTATTTGAGGCCCGCATGGTCGTCGGGCGCCGATGGTGTGCTGCGCATGGCCTTGTTGAACCGGCACGTGTGGTTGTACGCCGCGACGCGCGTCGCGGACCTTCCTTGCTTGACCATCGCATCCCCTGCGGCGCCCATGTACACGCAACTTCGTCGCGGCTCGTTCCGCGACAGCACGGATCCGTTGCCGGAGTGCACGTGCTTCAATCTTTCGTCGCGACCCACCGTTGCCATGGGTCATTTTGGTTCATTCCTCAACTCCGTTTACGGCACCGTTGTTTACTTGTCCCTTCCCAGCGGCGAAACAGGCGCCTTGATGCCATCTCTCATCGCCTATGCGCTGCATGCAGGGCTACGGCCTCGGACACATCGCCCCTCATGGCGCCTCGTCAACGTGACGAAGGTGAAACCCACCGCACCCACGGTAGCGGTGTATGGGTCACTGAGGCATGGCATCGCCGCGCGCCCCTTTCGCTGGTCGTTTAGCAACAGTCACGCTCCGCTTGTGACGCTCTCGGCGCCGTGGGACATGGACCCTGGTGACGAGTGGGAGATCAACCGCGCGACGTCGCCGACGGGAGACACTTCAAACGCGTTAGAGTTGCTGACCGTTTCCTTCTCCGCCCCTTGGCTCTTCGAGTCCACGGAAACCTTGTCGCCGCCAAGCGGCACGCTGCGGTACGGATTGGAGTCGGATGTGCTCGGCATGGCGCGCCACGCGGGCATCGTCAACTTCACAGCGAGTCACATTCAGCGGGTCACCGTCGCACGATTTGGCCCGATTGACAGTACAGACACCAAAATGTCGGTTCCGAGCATTCGCCGGGGAATGCTTTCCCGGCCGATGTCGAATGGGGTGCAAGCGTTCTGCGTTCCGTTTCTCTTCGACGCCCTTTCGCTCACCCTCGCGTCGTGCTCAGTGACGTCTGCTTGGACCATTGATGTCGACATCGCTTCAAAGGCGCTCACCGAAAAGTGTTCGTTGCGTTCGGGAAGCAATTTGTTCAACGGTGGCATCAACCCAGTCAACGCGGCCGTAGCAAAGTCAAATCTGCTCCTTCCCACCTTTCTCGATGGTGTGTCCTCCGCCACCGCGCTGGTGACGGTGCGCGAAAACGTTCCGTTTGCGACTCCGATTGCCGCCGGCTTGTGTACGCTTCAAGCTTCCAGCATTCTGGGGTACTCCGTCGCGTTGGCAGACAGCGGCGCGAATGCCACATGTGTCTCGCCCATCGCCGCGCCGTTGACAACTCGGCCAAACTGCACCGGCGCCTGCCTCGTACCCGCACTTGTCGCCTTCCTCTTTGGCGACCCCTCTGGCGTGCCTGCGGGGGCAGATCTGTTCGCCATGCTCAAAGCCCTTCCGCTCAACACGACGGTGCCGCTCACAGTGGCCGCGGAGTGTGGCAGTTTTTATGGCAAGGCCGTCGGCACGCTTATTTACGACATCAACTTGACGCACGTTCCGGCTGCCGTGTGCCACGCGGGAGTAGCCAGTGAAGGCGAAGTCTCGACTGTGTTCGCGGTGTGGCGAGGCTGGCGGGCGGCGTTTCCATCAAGTTTGTGGAACGGCGTGGCATCAAAGGGATCGTCCATTCCCAACTTTGGCGTCAGCTTTGTTCGGCATCGGCACCAAGTCGAGCAGCTTGATGCGCGGCCGGACGTGCTCGGTCCCATTCCAGCCAGTCGGTTGGATTACTACCCGTCGAACCTGTACGACTGTGTTGGCGCTGGGGTCTTCAGTTTGTCGAGCACACATCTCAACGTTGCCGCGTTCGTCTCGGGGTTGTCGGGCATCGTCGACGACCTCGACGTCCCGCCGTGGCTCTTCGTTCACATCGTGCCGCCAAGGACCCACTTTTTCCGCATCAGCTTCGGCGCCATCACCTGCGACGAACAGAACGCGACGTCCCTTCCCGTCCATGGCTACTACGTGAGCCGCAGCGCGTCGCCCAACTACTTTGTGAATGGATCCAAAGCGACGCGAGTGGTCGTTCACCGCTGGATGCCATCGCTCTCCGAGAACATCCTCAAAGTGAAGGGCATCTCGTTGTATCACTTAAGCAGCGACCTTCTTGGCGTCGCGATGCAGCTGGGCCATCTTACCGAAAACGCGAGCGCTGCGACCGAGTCGGTCGAGGTGGACGTTCACCACGATCTGGGCTTGCGGCCTTACTACCGAGGGTCGATGCACGGCATCGCGTCAACGTTTGAAGTTGACCCCGGCCAAACCTTTGCCGTGACACGCGCCGGTGAGCCGCGTCCCACCTACTTGATGGCCGATCCTGGCGTGCCGGTGACGGTCGTCGGCAGTGACGTCGATCTGACGGCGGCGGCATCGCCGTCCGTCACCGGCATTCCTGGTGCGTACGATCCGTCGACCTGCGTCGTGGCCGCCGCGGTCCACTCGGGCATCGTGGACATCACTTCGCGTACGCCGGTTACATTCTACGTGCACCGACGTGAGTGCAGCAGCGGGGCGAAGAAGGGCGCCCCACTCTCCCGGGTGCCGGGCTACCAACTGTACGGCGTCGAGTCCGTGCCCTCCAGCGGTGCGCTGAGCAGCACGTTTCATGTGTCACTGTCGCCGCTGCGCGATGCGGCCGTGCAGGACATCCCCTGCGGCCAGCACCGGTGGCTGTTTCCACGGTTCGTCGATGCTCGGCTCCTTCCTGGCCGGTCTAGCGCGGTGCGTGGGACGCTAACGTATGACGTGGCCTCGAGCGACTTGCTTCTGGCCGCCATTCACGCCGGTGCGGTGACGGTGATCGTACCCGATGATGCCAAGTCGCTGTCGTCTTCACGACGCGTGAACTGCACGTATCAGCACGCGCAGGGCTACTGCGACGGGGTTGCTTCTCCGAGCAATCCTGAACAGCAGCAACGTGTCGCGATGGTGTCTGATCCTGCCGCAGGAAACGGAGGTGGCGTGCTCCTCCCCTTCGTGCCTCCATCTGTCGATCAGCTCGGCATCAATGTGTACGTATCGGCTTCACTATCGGTGCCCTGGAATCCCATCTCGCCGGGAAGCGCCCGATTTGGCGTCCTGAGTGAGGCATGGCATCAAAGTAACAACTATGCTCCAGCTGCGTTGGCGTTTGATAGTGCCCAAATCTCAGATGGCCTTCAGCAGGCCCGGCTGGCTGTGGATATCGCGATCGATGCGTATCACCCGTTTGTGATCAACAACGCGAAGGCGAATTACTACCGCGGAGGGACCGACACCACTCTGTTTGACACTGCTGACACGACCGTCAACGACGCTATTCTCATTGAGGATCCGTCGTGTCTGCCGCCGCACCACGTCACTCATCTCCAGGGGGGCAGCCGGCCGGTGCTCTTCGATGGCCCGCCGCTCGAGGTTTCCCGATCGGCGCCGCCGCCCGTAACTATCTCCATTGTCCTTCATTTTCTTGGGCGGATGCCGACCGCGCAAGCCACGTCGAACTTCCGCGATGACAGCAGTTGGGATGCGAGCACCAGCCGTGGCGCCTGCGTGTCAACGTCCGTGTACATCGTGGGAACGACCTCTGAATCCCGCGAGGAAGCGGTGTCCCGGATCCTCGATGTCGACCCTCTTGGCCTCGGAGACGCGGCATACGAATCTCCTCGTGTCATCGTCCCGCGGCTGAATTTGTCCGCGGCGGCTGCTCTCGTTGACACACCCAAACGCACGTTCTACTCTTTGTCGGTAAATGTCACCGACGCGGTGTATACAAAGGACATGATCTACGTGGCCTTGCGCCCTCGTCGGTACTTCGATCTTTCGCACGATGCCCCGCCTCGGTTTGCGCCAGTGGACGGCGTCGGCCCTTTCGGCTACCACTCAGACATCCGCAGTGCCCTTTACTTCTCCGGCCGAGGCGGGCCGGCGGGATCGACGACGAGGGTCTTCGTAGGGTGTCAGCGGATTCCCGCTACAAATCAATACATGGCCTTTTCCTTTCAGTTTCTGGTTGCGACGAACAGATCCTTCACCACACGGTCAACCTATGTGACGCAAGTTCACGGCTTCGCGCTTGTGGATATCGCCGATCCGCAAGGTGCGCAGCAACTCGACGCGATCGCGCGGGTGCGCGACGCCACGATCGCTTTGGACGGGTCATGGTTCGGCGCGGAGCTTCCGAACTACGGCGACGCCGGCGCTGGCCCTATTTGGATTTCGAAGGCTAACCTCGCCATGGCCGCCGCCCACAGTGGTGTGAACGAGCGACCGTCCCTGTCCAAGAGCCGCTTCCGGACGAACCCGCTTGTCGTCATCTACGTCCGACAAGTGCCGGATGTGCCGGTCTACGCCTATCACGTGAACGTGCCGGGGTCAATGCACAACGGCGTCTTCGCCCCAGGGTTTTCTCCCAGCGTCAATTCCGGCTCGTCTCATCATCTCATGTTTATCTACGCTGATTTCGCAGCGCGAGACGAACTGCCCGTCTATTACGATACGGGGTTCCCAGGCGTTTCTTACTTGCCGACGCGCATCGCTGAAATGCCCATCTGTTTTCTTGTCACTGCGCTGCCGGGGCAGGCTAGCGCGGCGTTTGACTCGCAGGCGACAACGCTGCAAGCTGAGCTATTCACGTCGGCCCAGTTCGACTGGGGGCGCCGGCGCGATCCTGCCCACGTCCGGGTCTGCATGATGACCACGGAGTACGGCGACGACCTCCAGTGGATGATTCCCCGCGCGCACCACCGGCTGTTTTACGCTGCGTGGCACACCGCACCACGAGACGTTTTGTTCGTCGCGGATGTGACCGTGGAGGCGACCGTCGCACGGTTGCAGTTCATGACGTCTCGCCTGCAGCGCGCTGGCGAGAGCTACTACACCGGGTGGCCGGTTCCTCTCTCAGCCACTCTGTGGAGCGAGAGCGTCATCGTCGCGCCGCATCGCGATCCTGATGGGTCCGTGGACTTCGAAGGGTGCGACCCTGTCTTCGGCATGCGGGTCCCGCCGTCGTTCGCCGCGGTGCTCAAAGGCTGGCGGGATTGGAATCCCACGGCTGGAACCCTTAGCTTCGTGGTGAAGACGATGCGCATGCCACGACTTGTCAACAACCTCACCCTTGCCAGTATCGGATGTGAACGACTAGGACTCTTTTCCAAAAATTTGCTGCCAAGTGGGTACGACTCATACTATGCGGGGGCACCGGCCATGGCATCCGCGGTCGCCAAGCTCCGGACACTGAGAGAACAGCACGCCCTCACCATCGGTTCCACGAACGCTCAAAGAGGCGAAATCCGATCCGCGGTCATTTGGTTTCGCATCCCGGAGGCGATCGCGGCTTTCGGCGGGGAAGCGCAGCAGTGGGAAAGCCCGTTTGACGAGGCGGCGGCGGGTGGTGGGGCTGGTCTGATGGCCGCCGCCGACTGGCGCCTCCGACGCGAAGTCGTCAACCGTCCACCGTGGGCCTCCTTTGGCCGGAGTTGGTTCGGCTGCAATCGTAGCACCGACGTGGTTGTGCCGACCCCGTCGCTGTGGCCGAACCGGGGCGTCATCGGCGGGGCGCTGCTCGTGCCGATGAGCACGGGAGCTCTCAACGCGCTGCTCACCCCATCGCAAGTTGGTATGGCTATGGGCCTTTTTCCATTTCACGACACAGAGGCGTTCCACCACGTCGGTGTCTTCCTCCGGTGCCGTAAGGGTCCCGTTTTCAGCCCGTCACTCGTGAACGCAGGCTTCGTGGCGGAATTGCCTGAGGGAGGAGTCGTGCACGGCGGCGCGAAAGCGTCGATCCGCGTCATGGCGACCGGCTATTTTCTCCACCCCATCTCGGAGGGCATGACCATCCTCGCCAACACGACATTTGCGCCCGTGGTGTACTTGCCGCCTCTCGTGCGGCAGCCCTCGGTGCTCAATGAGGTTGTGCAAGCGATGGGGCCCGGATCCGAGAAAGCGTCGTTGGTGGGCGACGGTACGAACCCCGAGTCGCTGCCCTTTCTGTCCGGCACGGGCGTCTACGCCGTCGGCACCGCCATCGACCTGGCCGCTTTCCATGCCCACGTGGCCCTACCAACAGCCGCCAACATGCGGCGCGGGAACGTCGCGGTGTATGTGACCTATGCCGGCCGCTGGAGCACGTTTCTCCCTTCGTCGAGTTTCGCCGTGGCATCGGCGTTCAATGCGTTCAGCACTCCTGTCGACAGTTATTACATCACGGCCGCGCCGTTGACGGATGCGGAGCGTCGATGTCGGACGCCTCCCCTTCCCTACGAGGAGGGTGACGACCCGCGGGGCGCAGCTTCATCCAAGTCGACACTTGTGGACGCGTCGTGGCTCGCGTGGATACGAGTGCCGCTCGGCTACACATCGCCATCCGGTAGCCTTGTCGTTGGCGGCTTTCCGACCGACATCGACTCGCTCACGCAGTCATCTGCAGCGTTGAATTTACCGTCGTTGAATTTACCGTCCGGAGACCGCTGGCGCGCGTACTACGCTGGTTCGGATGTCAGTCTCGCCGCCCTGCACAGCGGCGTGGCCTATCCTGGCGTCACCGCGTACCTGCGCATTCGTCTCGTGAATGTCACGACCTCGTCAGTCCTCAGCTTGCCCGTGGTGTTCCGCGGAGGGGAGTCCATCCGCTGGATCACGCCAACAGACTGGTCCATGGCACCTTCGTCGTTTCGCTCGTCATCGGCGTTGAAGGCCGCGCTGCTTTTCAACCTCTCGGACTGCAAACCAGTTTCCACAAAAACGTCAGCGGTCACCGTTTCAAGTTCGTTGGTCATTTCCTCCAGCGACACACTGTCACTCAGTCAGGCCTCAGCGACGGAAAGTGAGACGGCCGGGACCGCCTCCGACACCCGACCCATGACGATCACTGCGGCCTTAAGCCCGTCGACGTCGGCGTCTCGCTCACCGCCATCGTCCACCATTTCGGTTACGCTGGCGAGATCACGCACAGCGGCGACGCCCACGTCGTCACGGCGTGGCAGCGCGTCCCGATCCATCGCAACGTCCCGTTCGGTGAGTTCGACGTCGTCTCTGTTCCCCGTGACCGTGGAGCGGGTGCTAACCGGGTCGCCAGGGGCGGCGCTCAAAGCCGCGGTGCTTTTACCAGCGAAGCTGGGCAATCAGCAATCGGCTGTTTGGGCCTTGCCCTCGAGTCTCTGGACGTTGCTCCCGGAGCTGTACCTTGACCTAGG